>Ga0228711_1010281_pt1 | contig 12366 bp, 7 predicted proteins | sample MedpolnodulmetaG_2_FD_177996 | JGI IMG/M metagenome (GOLD analysis project Ga0228711, IMG submission 177996) | Root nodule microbial communities from Medicago polymorpha collected in Santa Monica, California, United States - brown nodules | ecosystem: Host-associated > Plants > Roots > Nodule...
TTAAAAATTTCGAAAAAAAAAAAAGAATAGGTACCTCCCAAGTCCCACTTGCGGGACATATAAAAATTTCGAAAAAAAAAATTAAAAAGTACCTCGCAAGTCCCACTTGCGGGGTACAATAAGGACAAAGTTTCGTTACTTTTTAGGATACCCCGCAAGTGCAAGTGGAGGGGTACCAGAGTGTAAGAAAAAGTAGGGCATTTCTGCAATTTTTTTTAAAAGTAGGGCAGTTTTGGAATTTTGGGAAAAAACAAGGGCATATTCAAAAAAAATTCTTTCTTTTTCCTTATTTTTCTCTTTAAATCTCATAATCTCTTTTGCAAAATTTAATTTGATTGTTTGTAACAAAATTCCACGCATAACTCTGAAATCAATTAATTTATTAAAAAAATTATGGATAATGGTCATCACAAATCTAACAAATTTTCGCACATAAATATAGAATCTAATCTTTTTTTTAATGAATTAAAAACAAATAATATGAAATTATCTATGGATATAATAAATTCCCACGCATATTTGTATTTTTTTTATTTTTTTGGATGCAAAAGTAATAAGTCTTTAGAATACTTTTAAAACGTTATTTGTTTTTTTAATTAAAAACAAAAAGGTGTGGCCATTTTTTTCTCTAAAAAAACCATATATAAAAATCGAAACTCAATAAAATTTCATAATTGTCCTTTTGTTAGGGAATAATTGTCCTTTTTTAAAAGTCAATATATTATCATGATAACTATGGACGATTATCTTTTTATTTGATTTTGGAGATATAAGCACATAAACTCTACAATGAGTGCGGTGTAAATGTATAACTGTGTTTTGGAGAAAAAATACAGTGATGTTGATTTCATAAAAAAAATAAAAATACAATGATGTTGATATTTTGAAAATAATCACGAGTTTTTCAAATTTTATCATATCGACTATCACACATCGTTACATAAACAAAAATCTACATATATAAGCATATAAAATCCTCAATGAGTGCAGTGCAAATATTTAACGGTGTTTTAAATATAAAATAAAAAGTTATTTAATAGAAACACTACATGGATGTTGATATTATGAAAATAGTCGAGTTTCTATAATTTTATTATTTCTTTTTTTTTTTTACAAAATAATTTTATCATATCTATTTTCTCATATATGTACATAAAAATCTATTTATGCATATATAAGCACATAAAATCTGCAACAGGTGCGGTGTAAACATTGAACGATGTTTTGCATATATAAAATAAAATGTAATTCAATAGAAACACAATATTAATGTTCATATTTTGAAAATATTAATGAGTTTCTACAATTTTATCATATGAAAGTTCTCATATATTTACATAAAAATATGTTTCTCCAGATAAAAAGCATAAAATCTACAAGTGGTGCGGTGCAAATATTGAACGATGTTTTGCATATAAAATACAAATTTATTTAATAGAAACACTACATTGACGTTGATATTATGAAAATAGTCGAATTTCTATAGTTTTATCATATCTATTTTCTCATATATGTACATAAAAATTTATTTATGCGTATATAAACACATTAAATCTGCAATGCAAGATCATGCATCAACTTATGCATTTTGAAATTGACAAGATTACCATATTTATCAAACTATTCATCTTGAAAAAATGATTTCTTAAAAAGAGTGTTAACGAATTCATTGCCTAAATCCTCCATTTGCTGCACACTGTTTGAGGATTGGAGGTAACCTTCTGCCATCCATAATAGAATCAACTTTTGGACAAAATTCGAGTCTCTTGCAACCAGTCAACTTCAGAGTTTGCAAGTTGTGCTCCTCGATTTTCGGATATCAAATCATTAATTGATTTGAATCGTCAATCTTTGAACTCTCTACTTTTATTCGTGGGAAGGGAAAAAGCGAGTAAAAACCCTTGAAAGATTAAAGGTCCGGGGGTTGGTTTCGAATAGGGAAGGTTTGACGCACCCTAAACGACTACGGTACTCCGTAGGAGCCTGTTGCCTACTTTATCTTATGCTAAATTAATTGCTTATTTTAAAAATAATTGCTTACAAAATTAAGTGAAGAATGGAGGGAAAAGAAGCATGTTTTTGGTATTTTTTACTGATTTGGAATGGGATCAAAATTAAGTAGTTCACTTAAAAAAAATTATTTGGTGAGTTGAGTTAATTTTAAAGTTTTTGAAAATGGTTTTTAGAAGGGTTGAGGAACCGCAAGGTATAGAAGAATAAAACAAAGTGAGGTTGATCATTTTTAGTTAAAAGAAACCAAGTCTAATATGGTTTAAGATACATTAACATTTGATTAAGAAAATAAAATTAAAAAAAGGCCACTTGGGTTAAAATCCAAGGGAACTATTAATAAAATATTTTTGGTGTTTGAATTACTTGAAAATAAATTTTCTAAGTTATACGCAAGCTAAAAGAAAAATAATCGCAACGACGTAACATAATAAAATGCAATTAATACGGAATTAAAATGCATGCATTACATAAGTTCCTATTATACACACTAAACATTTGATGGCAAGAAAAAAAAATGAAATGAAAGCATAACTAAAATTAAACACACTATATAAAACAAAGCATGATATAAGAAATGATTAAAATGCATGGGAGCATAACTAAAAATTTAACAAATTATGTAGTAACAATGCATAATAATTGAAACACTTATATAAAATAAAAAATGCATGGTACACAAATAAGGAAGATACACTAAAATAAAAAGGGTTTAAAGTCAATTAAAATGCAAGGAAAAACAAAATGTGCAAGAAAAAGAATTTTAAAGAGAAACAATGGGTGCAGAAGCATACATGGGGGTGCAGGCAGCATTACAGGGATATGCAAATAGTTAGGGTTGGGAATAGGCCAGGCCGGCCTACAGGGGCCTACGGCCTGGCCTGTTTAAGCCTGGCCTGGCCTGGCCTGTTTATGAAAAAGGTTAGGCTTAGGCTTTTGAAAAAGCCTATTTAAGTAAATAGGCCAAGCTTAGGCTATCAAAAAAGCCTACGAAGCCTGATAGGTCGGCCTATTCATGCATATTATTAAAATTTATTTTTTATTTATATTAAAATATAATTTATATTAAACATAAAAATCAAGAAAAAACACAAATAATAGACTTTTTAAATAGGCTTTGAGGCATTATAGTGAAATAGGCTTTTAAAGCCTTATAGCAATAGACAAGTCTTACAGTGAAATAGGTTTTGAGGCCAGTTTGGCCTATTTAGAAGTAGAGAAAATTGAATATTTTATGACTTTAATGTGAAGTAGGCCTGTACATAGGCTTCTAGGTCCGGCCAGGCTTTTAAATAGGTCAGGCCAGGCCAAAAAAATAGGCCTATGAAAGGCCATAGGCCAGGCTTAGGCTTGCTAAAAATTTCGTAGGCCAGGCTCAGGCCTATCAAAGCCTGGCCTGGCCTGCCCTATTCCCATCCCTTAATTCAAGAGCTTATCAATACAAAGGGAACATGTCTTAATATAAACCAAATTTACGTTATACTCCCTTTGAACGGAACACCTAATCTTTTGTCCACACTTGGCACATTTTTTCATAACTCTTGAATTTTTATTTTTTTTTTGGAACAAAATTTATGTTACCAACTTAGCGCATCTTCTCTCATGCATTTTGTGTTGAACATTCTCTTTGCATAGTATTTCCCATCTCAAAATGTATGTATTACCAAGTTGTATCTTATCTCATTAGTTATTACTTTTTCTCTACATCCCACGCTGTGATGGAACCGATTTCCTTTATTTCTTGTGATTACAGGTTCGTCAAATCTGAAGGATAGAATACACTTATGTAATTTATTTGCCACATAAACTTTTTTTACATATACTTTTTTTTCCTTTGTTTTCAGATGAATACACCATCTTTTTGTTTTAGTGAGATTTCTTGTGTTGTGTTGATGAGGATATTGTTTATCATAAATTAACTTTTTTTTAACAAGCATGTCTAATTGTGTTTCATGTTATTATTGAAGGTGCCGCCTTAATTGGCAATGTTGATTGTTTCACATGCTGTGAACGTGGTGATTTCTGTGATCTACCTCCGTGCTGTCATAGTAGAAGCCGTCAAAGAGGAGAGGTTTGTGCCAACCGCCCGTGTTGTGAGGATCGACCCAGGAAAATGAAGAAGCCATAAAACTGGGCTTTATAGAAACTACTTTAGTATGGCTTAGTATTTTCAGTTATGATATTAATAGTTTGTTAAGAGACATTGGTAATTGTTTTTCAGTTATGTTTCAGTTCTATTTATAGAACACGAAAGTGTTTGTAATTGTATGCTAGATGTTACAAACATATTTCTGTCTTCTAATATATCATTTCCATAATACTTTTTCTCTCATATCCCTTTAAAAACCAACAACTTCTCCTTTATAGTTTTGTTTTTACACCGATCAGTTTAATAAGATTGTAACAAAAAAAGATTGTAGCTTTAAATTTATGTAGACTCGACAACTAATTCAAGGACTACCTAAGCGTTCTATTAAAAAAGAAGGAAAATTATCCAAGCATTTATTTGATACAAAAAACCCAAGACACACTAAAATACCTCGGCATCTAAAATCATATTGAGATAGTTAAAATACTAACTTATAAAAAAACTGTGTCCATTAAAGAAATTAAGAAAGCATATCCACAGCATCAATGAAATTGCAGAAACTAAAAAAGCAAAAGCTGAAACGGATGAAAATAGCCAATTATCAGAAGGCATTGGTTTTCCATAAAATTCTAAAGCTGCTATTCTAAGACTAACTACTTATTTACACGAGCATGGCCAAAATCTTGAAAGGATCAAAGAACTGGACAACCTTCAACAAAAATCCCTTTTGCAGTAGGACAAGTAGCCAAGGGGCAGCTGCCTTTAAGATCATTTCCCCACCACTTAAGCTGAATTGATCCCAAAGTAAGAAACAGTAAGATTGTCATGAAGGCAGTTCCAGCATCAAGACCACCGGACAGAACATAATTGTACCGCTTCCACCAATCTTGTTTATATTTATATATAATGTACCCTGAGATAAAGGCAACAATAATCCAACTAGTGAAGTTAACTGCAGTTGCCGGAGGCATCATTGATGTAGCACCCAACAAGACAGGCATGTGAATTTGACGTATCCATGTTTGTCCTGGGAATGCCTTGTGAGCAAGCCAAACTAGAAAAGGTGCAATGGCTCCACCAAGGAAGAACCAATTCACATTTGAATATTCACCAAGGTTTCCAAAGATTCTGCGTGGTCCAACAAGTCCCCATATAACTGATGCATCATAGAAGACAGTATCCTGTGGGCATGTCCAAGGGCTATCAGATGGTAGTTTGGAAGTATCACAAAGGTTAGGGATCGTCGCCATCAACCACCAAGCAGTTACTGTGTAGACAAGTACTGATATGAATGTTCCTGCCATCTACACACAATGCCGACAGATTTAGTTTCTTTAACAAAAAACTCGTACTCTATAAAGCACTGACACAGATGCGGCCGACACTAGTAGTAATTTAAGAAAATATGTAATCGTAAATGTAAAGTGAAAGGAATCATAAGTCATAACTGACCTGAGCCATGAACATTGTTCTAGGTGGAATCTTCATATAGTGACCAAGTTTAAAGTCTTGCAAAAATGTTAGAGCCTGGGACATGCTAATGTAGCCATACACCTTAAAGCACATGTTAGCCACAGGGCGCTCCGGATACATATATCCAATGATGTATTCTGTTATAATGTTTAAGCCTGGTTGCTGTTAAAAAGAAAGAAAAGAAATCTTAGCCAATTTTCATTAGCACAAATATAAAGTTAGCTACCTTTGTAAGTAAATTGTTAAGAATAAGATACCTGATTTGTAGTGGCCAATATTATACCAATTGGAAGCGTGAATAGAATAGCAATAGCACAAGCTAGCAATACACCCCACCAAGGCAACTGAAGTGATTCTTTGTAGTACTCACAAGTAAAAATAATAAGAGCTATGTTCACCACCAGAATGATGAGAAACCACCACATGGGGACCGACTTGTACTTCCTCATAAGTCTCGTATGTATGTCAATCTTTTTACCATCTCCAAAGGCACTTCTACTTTGCTCCCAAATTTTTCTGCATAGTTCAAATGGCAAGTGTAAATGAATTTAAAATTTTGCACGACATCACATATTTTCCGATAGAATTTGAAGATGGTAAGGAGGACTATGCAGATTTTCATATTAAGTACATAAAAATTTACATCTTTACTTAGTCTAACATATTCAAACACACAGATCTGAATAAGACAATTCACGAAGTGATTACCTTCCATTGAAGAGAAGAATGTGCGTAATTGTAGCAGGAAGTGTGGCAAATCCAAGACCATAAGTAATTGCAAAGAATGTGCTGAGATGTAGAGGTCCATTCTTTGCATAAGCCTCCCGATCAAGATGGAAATCAGAGTTGACAATAGACGAAACGTCATACACCGAACCATTTCCCTTAAAAAAATGGAGTGAAAATAGTGAAAATTTCTTGGCATTGTAGACATTGAACCAGTAAGTAAGTGGTGTCATCACATACATAACGAGAACGAATCCAGCGGCAATATTAGCTGTGGCAAACCAAGGGCTAGCTAGTGGACTGCCAAGGTAAGAAGAAATTGTAGACCAATCAATTCCAAATGATGCAATCCCAAGACCCTTCGCACCAGAACCAAGTTGTTGAACAAGGACAGACTTGGGAGCTAGCCAACAGATCCACGAGAATGATGTCAACATTGAAAACATATAACCAGGTAACACGTAGTATGCCGATCCACAGATCAAGACCAGGAGGAAAAACTGAGTCCGGGTTGTGGCTCCTTTTGGTCTTTTTTCTTTCTCATGCAGAGCACTGCATTCACATACAAGCTTTAGTTACATTTTTGAACAAGTTATTGCTACTGAAGAAGACATTAATTGAATAAAACTGACCTGAATAATGAGACCTGTACCAGATTATTAGGCCACCACATTTCCGCAGGCTCGACAAGAAATTTCCTAAACAGTCCCGCCCAACCAAATCCCAACATCTAAAATTGAATAGGGAAGCATAATTAAGACAATAGAAAATAAAGTATAAAAATTGTATAGTTATAAATATTATATATAGAAGAGAACCTGAGTGGTGATCATGACTAGTATGGCTGGAAGGAACGTGAGTTTCCTTTTGTAAATGAGCTTGACAGCACTCAAAATATGAGTAGCATAAACGGTTCCAGCACCAGCATTGGCAAAGATGGTTATGAGAACATGCTCCTTAATATTGAATGGCCCTCTATTCATTGAGAACTCAAACCAAGTATCTTTGAAAAAGACACGAGTTGGCAAAACTCTTGCCATGAAATGACCAAGTGGAACAACAGCAATCTGAGCAGAAATTGAGGTGACAGTCAAAGGATTTGATCTGTACCAAAAGAACTGATTCACAAAGGACAGAAGCACACATGAAAGAATCCCCAGAACCCACATTCTGAATGTGGCAATAGGTAATGTGGGGTCATCAGTTTTGGGAACAGTGAGTTCAACTTCTTTCACAGGACTCTCTTCATTCTCATTCACCTCCCCTATAACACCCTTGGTTGATTCAAACTCAACCGGTGAGGCCATAGCAATGATATCCTATCCTTCTGTTGCACAAAAACAAAATCATCAAATCAAATAAAAAAGTATATTATATATGAAAGTGAAGTCAACCCTTATGCATACATGTAAATAAATAAGGAGACAGTATGGAGCTGGCATATTAAAGAACATGACGTTTTTTTTAACTAAAAATAGAAACAAAGGACTATGAATTCGGCAAAGTTGACTTTACTAGGAGCAAAATTTAGATACCTTTTAAGCAAAATTTGATTTTAACTTTAAATAAACTAATAGAAAAATATAATATGATATTAAAGAATTGGATGATGGTATATATACACCAAGCAAACTTCAGTGTGTTTACCTACAAGTTATGGGAGCCGCTATCAAATTTGTTTAACCAAAGTTTTGTTTTATTTTGTCAATAAAAATAGGGATACTATAAATAGATAGGGGCTGCAAACTTAATCGTAAAAACCTAGCGAACATAAATATTGCCTTTTTTTAGGCAAACATAAATATGAGTTAGTTGGTTGTTCCTTTCAAATTAGGTCAAAGGATGTTTTTAAATTTTGATTTTTTTTAATTTCTTTTCAACCTAATCTTAAAATATATTCAAGTAAAACTAAAAAGAGTCTCTTTCGTACTCATGAGCTCAGCTCAGTTGTTATGAACAATGCATAATACAAGCAAAGTGAACCTCGGACACCACAAAACAAACAAAAAACGAGTCTCTTTCGATTTTTATTTTTTTAAAAGTAATTTATCACCATCGCCATGTTCAATATTTAAGAAAAAAGAGCATTCTGATAAAAGTAAAACATTTTCTAAAACATAAACACAAAACTCATCGCATCATGGACCCTACAAGCCAACTCCAACAACTTTGAATATATGTTGAAAAAATAACTGATGTAACCTATGCGTTCCATACATAATTCGGATTCAAACAGATTAATATTCGATATGATGAAATAGTTTAATGAGTGAAAAGTGAAAGAAAACTTAAACAAAAAAGAGAAGACATTGATATCATAATCATGGATTAATGAGTGAGTAATGCATGCAATAGTTTTAAGAGGACTTACCTTTCAAGAGGATAGATATCAGAGTGATCACTCTCTTCGACGCTGCTTGCTCCTTTGCGATTTTTCTCTCACTGTTCTCTATTTGTTATTTTTCTTATGAAGTTATGATGCTTTTATAGCTTTTATATCCACTCCCATCCTTAGTCTTCGGATACTCTTTTACTAGTATTTAGTAACAAACTTATATCTTTTTGAGTAAGATCCACTCGCATTAAATGCTTTTTTCTTTGAGAGTCAAAACAAATTTCTCCTTATTTCTTTTAAATTTGATTTTTGTTTTTTGTTTTTTATTCTCAAATTCCCGATCAAAATGGGATAAACACTAAAAGCACATGATCTTAATCAAGTGATCACGTATTTGAAGTTTATATATACCATTGTTACAAACAGTTTTATACAATTTTGATTTTGATTAAAATTATAGATATAAATATTTTGCACTCTTATATTGTAACAAAATATACTTTATTTTAGAAAATAAAATATACTTTTATATTGTAATAAAATATACTTATTTTTTTTCAATAGTACCAATATAAATAATTTAGCAAATATAACATAAATTCTTATTCTTTCTTTAAAAAAAACATAAATTCTTATATTTTTTTAATAAACCAACGATATAACATTATTCTAGAAAAATTTGTTTAATTTTATAAATAGAATAATAAAAAGCCAGTCTTATATCCTCTATTTCCTATGTGCTTGGAGGAGGAAAACTATTCATTTATTTCAATTTTCTTAGCACATCTAAGTACATGTTGGAAAATTAATATTATGAATGTGCTCCAAAAATCTTTATTTTATTGTATTTCAATTTATATGTAATTAGACGGATTGTTTTGTTGGTGAAGATTTTTAGTTTAAACACATTCATAATATTTATTTTTAACATGTGTTTAGAGAGGCAAACTATTGTGCAAATTTCTTTGCCAAGTTTGAGTGCTCTTCAAGACTAAGTGCCTGGTTTTGACAAATACCTCCACGCAAGAGTTGGAGATTGTGTTGAGGCTTGAGCCTTGTTCCTAGTTTTTTTTTTTTTTTTAATCTACCCAAAAAAAATGTTTTGAAAACAAATGTAACAATAATAGTTCAACTAAAATAGGTAGTTAGTTTTCTAATTCCTTATATTTGTAGTGGAGATTTGAATTTTAATTTATATTTGAAAAATATTTGAGTTTCTAAGTGTAAATTTGTCCTTGAAAAGGTCCGACCAAAAAGTATTTTAGTTGTAGTTAACTTTGGAGTAGTCTTCATATAATGGCATAGATATAAGATTTTGACTCTAAATGATGAAGAGCAGGCATTCAAACAACATAATGCAATAATCAACAAAGAAACACAACGTAATGCCAAAAAAATTGACAATTACTTTTCTTTTTTTTTTAAATCATCCTTAGGATTATTTTTCCTTATGGTAAGCACTACTACTTCCGATCTTATATATAAGAAAAGTTCGAATCAACAAAAATTGATGAATTTAGTCTAAAATTTAATTTAAATGCACCAATTTTTTTTGACTCAAACTTTCATTTATATATAGAACTTAAGAGAGTAGTAGCCCTCAAAAATCAATTGATGTTTGATAAATCGTGGTCTTGGACCAATACTTGTTGGTTTGGTGCCTAGCTATGAGTTATAGTTGGGTGTAAAACTACCATTTTAACACATGTCAATTATAAATCGTATTTTTGTGAAATTTTGGCTTCGGTTTTTTTATAACGATTAAACTTATTTTCTTTTTAGGTGTGATTATACTAACACCAATGTCTCGGGCCTCATCAGACCTCTGTAGTTCAACATGTTTTGGCAATAATATTACTATGATGAAAAGTGTGGCCTCCTGAAAAATATGTTATGCACCTCACATTTAATCCGAAAAAATAATAATTCATTTTCAATAAAATTACAAGTATACATGTTTGTGACTTTCAAATTTTAACAAACTATACATATCTCTTTTTTGTTCACTATCTAGATATCTAGATACAAATACTCTATTTGATACAACTAGGCTTATTGTTTCTAATGATTGGTCGATCATTTGGAATCCTCATGTTCGCCATGTCGGATTTGGATCCTCTGCTGCTGCACTCCCAAATTGTCATCCATGTTGCCCTTTATGGTTCTATATCTCATCATTTCCCTCTCACTCATCCTCGACACTTCATTTCTCTTTGAGGACTCACAAACTGGATTTCAGGATTCAATTGATCAGGTTATCCTTGTCTTCACAAATTTTTCTGACTTTTTCTTCAAGTATAGTGCCACCTTGTTCCATCATCGTTGTAGTATTTGGTGGTAGACCAATTCCATAACCTCTCATTTGTTATCTCTGATTTTGGGAGAATTATTCATAAACCAAACTTGTACCGAAAAAACTCGATGATGAAATTATCTTGTAGACAACCTAACGCAGTTACTCGTAGTTTGACTAGAGCAACTATATAAACAGCAAAGTCTCAAGTTTTATCTATTCCTCATTAGTTTGTTTTTTGTATACCGGAGTATAATAAATAGAGTTTCGTGTGAAGAGTTATGCTAGCAACACACTTTTAAACACTCTCTCTAATACTCACTCTCTTATTGGTTTAAATCATTGTAGATCTACACTTTGAAAATTGAACACCCACAAAGTAGTGGGACATACATTAATTTCATCCAATAAATATGTGAGTGCTAGAGAGTGTTGAAAAGTGAATGTTGCTAGCATTCCTCTTAGTGTGAATGGATCCACTTATGTTTATAACTCATGTTTTTTCCAGTTGAGGTATCTCCACCCTTAAATTCCCGCCTCTTAGTGTGAATGGATCCACTTATGTTTATAACTCATGTTTTTTCCAGTTGAGGTATCTCCACCCTTAAATTCCCGCCTCCCTTTTATATGCTGGTATTATGTAGTTATTCATTCTTTATTGTCAAACATGTATTATAGTATATTATATATTATTTTTCATTTTCCATATAATTGAGAAAGAAAGTTGATGCTTGGGTTATTTAGATGAAACCCTATCGTGGGCACAACTTAGCATGTTTTGAGTAAATACTTTTCATTCTTCCAAACGAAATCGTTGCAGCATACTCATTCCACACCGCTCTAGTATACTCACAGATCATTCTCATTCATTGTTTCACAACAACTCAATTTCATAATTGCGAGGATTCAACAATCCATATCATGTCGTGTTTCGTTTTTTGGGTTTTTGTAACGAGGAGCATTAATCTTTTGGGGCTTGGAGTAAAGGATCAATGTGTGTACCAACGCATGCTCAATTGAAATATCTGAAAGGCAAGGTAAACTTCGTAGCAGCAAGGTGTTTATCCGGCAAAATCTTTTACTATGAGAACTTTTTAATTTACTTTACGAGTTCGGTTTATTTCCTATATATTTACTCAAGCCAACCACAATAAACGAAGCACAAATATCTGGCATTGGCCCAGTCAATAACCAGACAAATCATCATTAAATCCAAAACAAAAGAAGAAGAAATCAGACTATACACACACCGCAAAACATAGGACTCACGACATAGTAAACCGTGGTGCAACTTCAGAAAAGTTCATGTAGGGTAGAAGAACAATGTGAACAATTGTGCAAAGTGAAAAAAGGCACAGCATGCATTAATTTAAATTTATTGGTAAAAAAAAATTAAAAAAAAAAAAAAAAAAACAAAAAAAATTAAATATTAAAACATTA
>Ga0228711_1010286_pt1 | contig 12362 bp, 5 predicted proteins | sample MedpolnodulmetaG_2_FD_177996 | JGI IMG/M metagenome (GOLD analysis project Ga0228711, IMG submission 177996) | Root nodule microbial communities from Medicago polymorpha collected in Santa Monica, California, United States - brown nodules | ecosystem: Host-associated > Plants > Roots > Nodule...
CTTTTGAGTTGATTGGAGGTTTGTGTGTAAACGAAAGGAGCATGGGGGTCTGGGTGTTAGGAGGTTGAGAGAATTCAATGAGGCTCTGTTGGGAAAGTGGTGTTGGAGAATGTTAGTTGATAGAGGGGGCTTGTGGTATAAGGTGTTGGTAGTTAGATATGGTGAGGAGGATGGGGGCCGGAGTGGTTCTTCATGGTGGAAAGAGGTGGTCAAAATTAGGGACGGGACAGTAGGGGCGATGATGGGTGGTTTACGAGTTGTGTGGGTGATGATGCAGATACTTTGTTTTGGCATGATCGGTGGTGTGGTGACGTTCCTTTCAGGGTGCGCTTTGGCAGGTTATTTGATTTAGCATTAAATAAATCAATAACTGTTAAAGAAATGTTTGATCGCGGATGGGGGGATGAGGGTGAAGCTTAGCAGTGGCGTAGGGATTTGTGGGTGTGGGAGGAAGAGCTTTTAGAGCAGTGTAGGTTATTACTTGCTGACGTTTCTTTGCAGCCTCTTTCTTATGATGTGTGGCAGTGGCTTCCGAACCCCTCTGAAGGGTACTCTGTTCGTGTTGTGTATGCTATGCTCACTGGTCAGGGGGTATCGCAGGTTACGCATGAGGTGGATTTGATTTGGCATAGACAGGTTCCGCTTAAGGTGTCAATTTTGGCCTGGCGGTTGCTTCGAGATCGTCTTCCTACTAAATCAAATTTGGCGATGCGTGGTGTGCTTGATGCAGATGCGTGTCAGTGTGTGTCAGGTTGCGGTTCTATGGAGGATGCTAGTCATTTGTTTCTGTTGTGTCCTTGTTTTGGGTCGTTATGGCCTATGTTGCGGCACTGGATTGGCTTTCATGGCACTTATCATTGTGATATCTCAAGTCATTTTGTTCAGTTTATTCATTCCACAGGTGGCTTGAAGGCGCGAAGGTCTTTTCTACAGCTCATTTGGTTGTTGATTGTTTGGGTTTTATGGAACAAAAGAAATAATAGATTATTTAATATGAAAGAAAGTTCCATGATTCAGTTACTCGACAAAGTAAAGTATTATTCTTTGTGGTGGCTGAAAGCTAATAAGACCATATTTGTTTTTGGTGACCAATTTTAGTGGTCGAACCCTTTGTCGTGTTTAGACATTGGCTAACATCTTGTTGTACTTATGACTGAAATGCTTGTTCTTTTCTAGTTGTCTTTTCGGTACATCTTGTGCTGAGAGGACTGATAGTGCAGTGTTAATATAATCCATTTTTGTTTGTTCAAAAAGAATAATGTGCAATCTCTAACACATATATTATGATTTTTCGTTAATTTGTTTTATTTTAGTGACCAACTATGACCACACACGGATAGTTCCTATTATGAACTGAGGTTCGTTAACGGCTAATTACTTCATTTGGTAGTCCTCGTGAGCTTAACTCAGTTGATAGGGACAATGCATAAAATATGTAAGGTCCGGGCTTCGAACCCCGGCCACCAAAAAAAAAATTACTCCATTTGGTAGTTGAGATATAATAGAAAGTTAGAGATCACATTTTATTTCTTAACCAATTAAATGCAAACAAGCAACAGTAACGTGGTTAAGACTTTTAAATGATACCGATCACACTCTAAAAGTTTTAAATCCGTAATAATCATCATACCAAGACAATATATGCAGTATTATTATTGATTAACTTTAATAAGTTTGAAGGAAACAATATTTTCAGCTTCTACTTACTTCCCTGCAACAAAAGTTTGTTCGGGTCTTATTAGTTTTCCTGTTTATATTATTTACACAAACTTTATCATGTTTACTAAGATTCATGGCTTTGCGAAGACCGTTATGTTTAGCATATGTACCAAGTAAGTCATGTAATGCCTCTAACATAAAATTCAATAATATGGCAATCCATCATTCCCTGATACATGCGGCACCTAATAAGAAATAGTTTGTTTACTATAATTCCACCATTGCCTTGTAATTGATTATTATAACTTATAATTTTTTACTGAAGATTATTTTTGTTTAAAGATCGAGTATATCCTCACAATTACATAGACTAATTTCTCAAATCGAATATTACTATATAAACTATAATTTTTAAGAACATTTACATTGCTTCATACTTCCGACTTGACATCTTGTTAAACAAGAAGATACTAATTTTATCTTATCTAATTATTGTGATGAAGGGTCTTACTCGAAAAGCAGGGTACCATCGGACATTGTGGTTATTTACTTGTTCACCTTGGCAAGATTCATGTAATTGTATGTTAATGTATGTTTGTTGTGGTTTAATATGCATGATTGTAGTTGAAGACGATCTTGGTGTTTTTTTCTAAAGAAAAAAGATGATCTTGATGTTATGTGAAGTGTTGTTGATTATAAAATTGTTTCCATTTATAGAAATCAATTTATGTTTAATTGGTGAAACTTGAATAGGTGATTCTTAGGTTGATAGAAATGTTTAAAACCAAATATAAATAACTTATATCAATTATTAAAATTCTATTAAACTTATTTTTAATATATGAATGAATATTTTATTGGGTTGTAATTGAGAAAAAACTGTTATAGGTTGGGAGAATGGTATTCTCTTAGTAAGCTCATTGAGAGGTCCTCTCTACTTGTGCTTATATATCCATTCCATTATGTCAAAAATTACTATAATGGGTCATAACATTCTTTTACACTGTGTTTGGTAGAGATGAAATAGGAAAGAGAGAAAGAGGGAAGAGAGAAGTTGGATAGAGAGAGGCCACTTCTCCTGTTTGGTTTAGAAGAGAGATCGGAGAGAGAGACTAAATCTTGTGGGACCCATGCCTGTTTTATTTCTCTCCTGGAATGGGAAGAAATGTAGTAAACAGCTGAACTTTTCTCTCTTTTCCAAAATTGTCCCTAGTGGTGTCGCTAATATACATACAACTACCATACAGTATTTTCAAGTTTTGTGTTGTAGGCTTATAGTGGGTCAAGAACGAAAGCATGTCAAAAAAGAAACTAAAACTCAACTCTGCCTTTACCTCTTTGGTCCCTTTTATTATAATAAAATTAAACTACTGTTAACTAATGAAATAGTTTAACGAACTAGAGTATAGTATTTTAAATAAATAATTATTTAAGTAAATGGATTATTTTTTCTTTGTAAAAAAAAACTTAATTTCTTAATTAAAATAGTGTAAAAAATTATATCAATTTATATAAGAAACTGATTCAAATATAATAAAAATTGTATATTAAAGCTCTTAGGACAAGGATATTTTGGTCTTTTCAAAAATTTAACACACTTCTTTCTTCTCTATTTCTCTCTTATACCAAACAATATGTCAAATCTACTCTATTTCTCACTCATTTCTCTCTTCCTATACTTTCTCCTACATACTTCTCTCTTCACAACTTCTCTTCTAAACCAAACACACATGGTCAAAGGCTTAAAAAAACGGAACATAATCGAATCGCAAATTTCAAAAGTTCCAATTTTTTATATTTAATTCTCTCGAAACAATTTTTAAAATTAATAGGGGACTTTTCTAAATCAATGAACTTCAAATCTATTTCAAAAAAATACGTTGCAGTTCCCAATGTACCACGAGATCCACTCACGTCACAAAACCTAATGCTAACAAGTGCCCTAAAGGCATTGTTTAAGCAATAAAAAATAGTAACTTTTGCATTGAAATATGCGTGATTATTACTTTTTCATATATTTGACTTATGTTTTCAAGAGAATATTTATATTTATGTTTTCCTTAAACAATGTCCTTAGAGCACTTGTTAACAAGACCCAAACCTATTTCCTCTAGAGTGTGCGCAGAAGAAGAGCATCATTTTAGAGCTATACCCAATCATAGTCCAAAGCGCGTGGAGCACATGATATGTCCAGTGTGGGGGCTGTTACATATGGATATATGAGAGAGTATGATTAACACTCAACCATGAACGTATGTTTTTTTTATGATAAATGTTAATATATTTATTATGTTAGTATTTTTTATCTTTTTCATTCTAGATTAAGTATTGTTTAGTGTACTAGTATTTAGACTCGTGCGATGCACAGGAAGTTGATTATCTCATTAACTAATAAATGTGTTAGAAGATAATGAAATAAAATAACAGTTGTTGTTGAGCATGAGTTAATGCTTCCAAAAGACGACAACAACAACCAAGCATTATCTCAATAAGTGGGGTTGAATACATAGATCGAAATACGACATATTGTTCTATCATAAATCATATTTAGATCCAATTCATTAATTTATAAATCTTTTCTAATAGTTTCTTTTTTAGTTCTTCTAGATCTTCTTATACCTCTTGTAATATGACTATCATCTATTTGATCTACTCTTCTTACTATAGAATCTAGATGTTTTCTCTTTACCAAACCACCTAAACATATATATTTCACAATATTTATATTATAGGTGTTACTCTGACTACCTTTATAATGTTGTCATTTCTAATCTTATCACATCTAGTCTTACCACACATCCAACACAACGTTTCCATCTCCGCACACTTACTTTATTCTCGTGTTGGTTTTTAACCACCAATACTCTGTTTTATAAAACATCGTTGTTCTAACAACTGTCTAGTATTTTTTCACTTCAACTTAAACGACACGTCCTATGATGCTCATGAGGCACATCGGTGTATCACATAAAAAACTTGAGGCTCTTCTCCATTTCAACCATCCAACTTGAATACAATGATTCACATTTGTTTTTATTTCTCCGTCATTTTGTCCTATGAACCAGAGATTTTTTTGTTGAAAGAATGAACCCAAGACATTTAAACTGTGTTCTTAAAAAAAAAAAAGACATTTAAACTATGTAACTTGTATGATATGATCTTCAACTTTCACCTCTAAGGTCGAACTACTCCGTCTTTTGCTGAAATTACATTACATATAGTATGTCTTGCTTCTACACAAACGAAATTCTTACGCTTCTAAAACTTGTCTCCATATCTCCAACATCACATTCCATCCCTTCCTCAAATCTCCAATTAAGAGTAAATCAAGTACAAAATCCATATATCTTGGTGCTAGCTATTCGATGTAATTTGTAATTACATCCAAAACTAATGTAAAAAGACAAGGAATTAGGGTTGACCCTTAGTCCAATCCTTGTTATGAAAAATTCATTGATAATGCTTCCAATAGACAAATAATAAAACATCCGAAGCAATTTAGACTTCAACAACATTATGCCTTCAAAAAGTCGTCTAAGAGACTTAAGAACTTTTAAAAATAAGATACGCGACCATTTTCTAAAAATATAAAGAAACAACAAAAAATTAGGAAGGAAGTGTGGATCAACTTTTTCGGCTCCAAAAAATTGTCTAAGAGACTTAAGGCTTTTTATAAATAAGATACACGATCATTTTCTAAAAATATAAATAAACAGCAAAATATTAGGAAGGAAAAGAGCAACAACATTTTTGTCTCCAAAAAGTTGTCTAAGGGACTTAAGACCTTTTATAAATAAGATACACGATCATTTTCTAAAAATATAAATAAACCGCAAAAAATTAGGAAGGAAAAGTGCAACAATATTTTTGGATCCAAAAAGTTGTCTAAAAGACTTAAGACCTTTTATAAATAAGATATACGATCATTTTCTAAAAATATAAATAAACAGCAAAAAATCAGGAAGGAAAAGTGCAACATTTTTTGCTCCAAAAAGTTGTCTAAGAGACTTAAGAACTTTTATAAATAAGATAAGATATGCGCTCATTTTCTAAAAATATAAAGAAACAACAAAAAATTAGGAAGGAAATATGCAACAACTTTTTTGGATCCAAAAAGTTGTCTAAAAGACTTAAGAACTGTTTTTTTTTTAGAAAAAAGGAGAATTAAGAACTTTTATAAATAATATACGCGATCGTTTTCTAAAAATATAGAAAACAACAAAAAATAACGAAGGAAATTTGTAACAACTAATTTTGCTCCAAAAAGTTGTCTAATAGACTTAAGAACTTTTATAAATAAGATACGCGATCGTTTTCTAGAAATATTAAGAAACAACAAAAATTAGGAAGGAAATGTGCAACAACCTTTTTGGCTCCAAAAAGTTGTCTAAGAGACTTAAGAACTTTTATAAATAAGAAGATACACGATCATATTCTAAAAATATAAATAAACAGCAAAAACTTAGGAAGGAAAAGTGCAACAACATTTTTGGATAAATAAGATACACGATCATTTTTTAAAAATATAAACAAAAAGTTGTCTAAGAGGCTTAAGACCTTTTATAAATAAGATACACGATCATTTTCTAAAAATATAAATAAACATCAAAAAAATTAGGAAGGAAAAGTGCAACAACATTATTGGCTCCAAAAAGTTGTCGAATAGACTTAAGAACTTTTATAAATAAGATAAGATACACGATCATATTCTAAAAATATAAAGAAACAGCAAAAAATTAGGAAGAAAAAGTGGATCAACTTTGTTAGCTCCAAAAAGTTATCTAAGAGACTTAAGACCTTTTATAAATAAGATAAGATACACGATCATATTCTAAAAATATAAAGAAACAACAAAAAATTAGGAAGAAAAAGTGGATCAACTTTTTCGGCTCCAAAAAGTTGTCTAAGACCTTTTATAAATAAGATTACATACATATTTATATTTTTTATAGACAAATATTATTAAGTTGACTTCTTTAAAAAAAATATTATTAAGTTGACTGATTTTGATGAACGTAATTCATATTTTACTACAGATTCGTCTGTGACTTGTGTTGGAGAACTAAGGTCCATGTTTTACAGTGAAAATACAAATTGTATGACGAACCCGACCCATTGAAAGTTGAACAAAATGGGTAACAAGTTTTGTACAACTCAACCCATGTCCTTAACGGATAATACTTAGGTGACATTGTAGTTTGTGACATTGACCAACCACAATGTCACAAGTGTAAAAAAACAAAAAAACCATATAAAAGAGAATAAAGAAAAACCACATGTGACATTGTGGTTGGCCAATGTCACTAACCACAGCGTCACCCAAGTGCTACCCGTGTCCGACATCATTTTACTGATCATTTTAAATCATTATCCAACAACTTTTTTTAATCCTCGTGATTTTTTATTTTTATTTTTAAGTTGGCATAATCAAGGATGGAGGAGTATGCAAACGGGTCCATAATAGGAAGCAAGAACAGAATCCCAAACCCCAAATAAACTCTTTTTCTGAACTCAGCATCTCACCTCTTTCTATCAGAAACAACTTCAGGTGTTTCTTACACTATGGAGTTTATGGGGTGCTACCACTTATCAGCTTCTTACTCATACTTTCCTTCTTTCAAGGTTCTTCTATTCTTTTACTTTTTTTCTATCTATATTTCTTTTTCTATTTATACACTGTTTGAATATACACGTTAATTTGCAGCTTATGGTATAAACTGTTTTCATAAGCTATATTGGAGAACTTATGAAAATAAGCTAAAAACAACTTATGAATACGTTATATGTTGTTTTTATGGAACAGTTTCATAAGTGATTATGCCGGTAGATAAGCTCAAATAAGTCAATTCAAATAGGCTCTTTTAATGTTGTGTGTTCTACTTGGCTCCATCAATCATTCTGTTTCTGATATTGTACTACTTGTCTTCTTTGTTATAGCTCAATTTGTAATTTTCACATGTATTAAATCAAAATACGCAATATATCAAATGACAAAAGGTTGCGGGGACTTTTAATTAGTAGCTTATAGCATAAACGTTAATCATATATAAGTGCTTATTATAAGCTATTTGCATAACAGTCTCACAAGTGCTTATGGTATAAGCTCCAATAAGTCATTCTAAATAGACCGACCTTAGTGTGTTGCTTCCTATGAAGCACAGATACGGACACGGATATCGGACACGACACGAACACTGACACGCCGACACCGCTAATAATTTGAGAAAATCATATGAGGTAGTAATTGAGAAAATCACATAATTTGAGAAAATCACACCGGGGACACGCCTAATCTGAGGAGTGTCCATGCTTCGTACGCTTCGAGGCTCTTTGTAACATAAATAAATAAAAAATAGATAGTATAGTTAGTGTGTCTATTTTGTATGTAGATGTTGCTAAAATAATAGATGTCTGTAGTAATTTAAAATAGAGCTTATATTTAGGGACAAAAGGTAGTAATTGGTAATACTGGGAATCAATCAATAGATGTATCAAAAGTGTATCGAAAGTGTTAACCAATAATTAATATATTGAGTTAGGTTCAATTTGGAGTAGTTTCGGACTTATAAAAATTTGTCAATTAACATAAAGTTAATGTTTTATCAGCTTTAATATGTTTATGGAGAAGTCAAATGAGACAGCTTCTGAAAATAAATCGAGACACAGAACGTAAGCTTCTGAAAATAAGAGAAATTATTGCTTAAAAAGCTTATAATTATTAAAAGTTTTGTTTAAGATATTATTAAATGCTTCTTCTGGAGAAGTTTATCTGAAATGGTTGATACTTTCCCGATGTGTGTAACTGAGAGAAGAGCTCGATCTTAATGTCTGTTAGAGTTGAGTAATCTCAGGTTTACATATTTGATTTCAGTGTTCATCGAAGGTGAAATTTACTTTGAGATGTTACTCGGTTATTCTACAGCATTAGCTTCACTGAAATGGTTTTTCTGCGTTACACTTGTTTGCTCTTCTTATCTATGTTCAAAAGCTATTCATCTCCATGCGATGTTGAACATCGTATGTGGATAAAAAGTTGATCTCTATTTATACACTTATAATTGGTATTTCCATCGTACTGATATTTGAATTTGTTAATATTTTCATTCGTAAGATGTTATGAACCTTTGTTGAAATATGATTATTTTCTGATATAGTGATTTTCTAGCGACTGTTTCGTCCCATTATTGGACGAGTCAATGCAGTCGGCAGATCATGGTCGTTAAGATCAAGATCAGATGGTTTGTATTTTGAGTTTTATTTAAAATTTGATGATTTGGTAAAGTTGGAATACAAATCATCCGACTGCAGTGATTGCATGGTACTTTGACAGCACCCAATTCAAATCCTATATGAGCATAAATATTGGTTTCCGAAACCTGGTTAGATTGAGATGTTCAATAAAACATGTCACATAAGAAAGTGGCATAAAGGAATCAAAAGTAGGGCCAAACAATTCTCGAATATTATGTAATGTTACTTTCCTGAATAATTTGTTTCCCCTTCTCAATAGTTTATCTTTGTCTTCATTGCAGTTTAAGTGTCAACAATTCGACAAGGGTAGATCGACATTACCTGGAGTAATACTTTGTGCCAATCGGAAGCTTAGACCTGACGAATTTGTCTGGAAACGAAATGAGTCAACCCAAAATGTTGATTTCCCACCAAAGTTGCCAAAAGGGAAGAAAAAACCATACCCTATTCCCTTTAAACAAATCAAACAGGCTGCAAAGACGGAAAGAAAACTTGCTAGCAAGGGAATAGAGAAACCTCTTGAACCTCCAAAGAATGGACTGCTTGTTCCTGACCTAGTTCCCGTTGCTTATGAAGTATTTGATGCTTGGAAGCTTTTGATTAAAGGTCTTTCCCAGCTTTTGCATGTCATTCCTGCTTATGGCTGTAGGTACACCATACTGTGCCTATCTTCTAGTTTTTTATATTTTGAGTGAAGACCATTATGGTCCCTGAGAAAAATAAAGGCAACTTTTAATCATTGACAAAAATAAACCAAGACAATTTAATCCTTACTTGAACTAAACTCGAAATGTCAGCTAGGGAAGTTATCCCTGCTTGTTTTCTTTTTATTTTAATGTTGATGCAGGAGTTAAGTTCTTGTCAACTCGATTCCTGCAGTGAATGCTCGGAAGTACATGTGGCTCAGACAGGTCACTCCATTCTAGATTGTGAAGGCCGTACCAGTTCAACACGTCATAGCTCTCATGCATGGGTCAGGGGTAATGTCAATGATATACTTGTTCCGATTGAGTCATATCATCTCTTTGACCCATTTGGTAAGCGCATTATGCATGATACGCGGTTTGAGTATGACCGGATTCCAGCTGTTGTTGAACTCTGCATTCAAGCTGGCGTGGATATCCCGGAGTATCCATCCCGCCGAAGGACCAATCCCATACGAATGGTAGGGAGAAGAGTACTTGACAGAGGCGGACATCTAGAGGAGCCTAAGCCATTGTGCACTGCAGAGTTCTCTTCTCTCATCGACTTTGATACATACCGAGCTTGCGAGCGATTTCCACCTCCCCCGTTGTCAGACATACCTAAACTTGCCCAAGAAACTATCGATGCATATCAAATTGTTAGAAAGGGTGTCAAGAAGTTGATGAAGAAATACACGGTGAAAGCATGTGGTTACTGCTCGGAGGTTCATGTTGGACCGTGGGGTCACAATGCGAAGCTTTGTGGATCATTTAAACATCAATGGAGAGATGGCAAACATGGTTGGCAAGATGCTACTCTAGATGAAGTTTTACCTCCAAATTATGTGTGGCATGTTAGAGATCGTAATGGACCTCCCATAAAGGCTGCATTGAAGAGATATTATGGAAAGGCTCCTGCCGTAGTCGAAGTTTGTGTGCAAGCGGGTGCACGTATACCGGACGAGTACAAGCCCTTGATGAGGCTTGATATTGTAATTCCAGATACTGATGAGGCTGGAATGATTGCTTGAAATGATCTCACAAAATGCATGTCGTGTTATATGCAACTATACTTGCATAGTCCTTAGCATGAGAAAAATCTTCAACATGGACATGTCTATTTCCTTGAATGGATGATAGCTTTTGAGGTATCCAACGTGTATATAAAGCCAATAGCAGAACAAGTAGGTTATATCACTAAATTTTGGTGTGTGAATTTGTCTGTATAATGTCTTAAACTAGTGAGTAGTTATGTAAGAAGATTAATGTATGTGTTAATTTAGTGTATGCTATGGATACAATGGATACAATAAAATCAAATTGAGTTTTTATAGAATTCAAGAATGTTTGCAGATATGGTTCACATTTTTTCCATCTTAAACTGGTTACTTGTAATTACATTGTAACTCTCAAGTCAGTTATACTCTGGTGCATTTGTGATAACAGCAATGCTATTCATTGCGAGGACTTTGATCACGAACGCCACGTGAATTGCCGTCGACCAATAAAATCTGGTTCTGGCAGGGATAAAAACAACTTGTTAGGGACAATAATTGAAAAACTTATAATTTGAAAAGGTTTGGTGACTTTGATAAATCTCAAATTTATTATTTTTGGCTTTCATATTCCTCCCTCTATAGTCTAACAAAACCAGCAACTTTGACCTTGAAATCACTATTGCATACTAGTATAGTCTATTCTAATATGTTAGCATTTTCTCATTTGCAAAGCTTGGTTAAACAAAAATCAGTAACTTTGGGATTGAATTCTCTTTAAGCTTTTCATATCCTAAGGCTCGTTTTGTTTTTCTTCATGAAACAAATACTCCTCATTTTTCTTTCAAAAAACAAGAATACTCTCTCATTTTAAGTGTCATTTTTATGATACCAATACAACATTAATCTTTTCTAAAATATGTTCTAAAATCCACTTCTTTAATTCGGTGTTATTATTTCAAAATGACACTTAAAAAGAACGAGAGAGTAATAGATTGTTTGGATTCACATTTAAATGGATCAAACGTGTGAGCTACTTGCTCAATCATAAGTTGATGATCTTATAAAGTTGTTTGGGTGGCATAGACATAAAGCAATTTTAGCGTTCAAGAATGATTCTAGTTGAAGCTTCATTTTGGAGCTTCTACGTCAAATTGAATCGCTTTTGATTGTAATTGTATGAGCCAAATGTTTCTTTTACTTATTTTTTTTTTATGAGTAATGTTATTTAAATAACTATTTTTTGAATAACTTGTAAGACAACCAAAATATATAAAGAAATGTAGAGATTGACACAAAAACTAAAGTAAAAGAGATAAAAAAAAGTTAAAAAGCAATGTGAGTATCGTAAAGATTGACACTAAAATCAAAGCAATAGAGAGAATAAGTAAAAATGCAATGTGAGTATTATAAGGATTGACGCAAAAACCAAAACAATAGAAAGAAAAAATAAAAATGCAATGTGAATAAAAAAAAAAAGTTTTCAAATATCATTTATGTGTGTGTTTGGTTCAGCTTTGAATAGAATTGATTATGACAAAATTGATTTTGAGAGAATTGATTTATGTTTGGATACAATAATGCATAATTGATTAAACAAACTGAATGTTGTTTGGATAGTTTTTATCAAAATTGCTTTTGAATGTATAATTACTAAAATGGACATAGTTAAATTCAAGTAAATGTGCATAGTTGAATGTATATGTAGATCAATACTAAATGTAGATATATTATTTAATTTAAATAAATAAATTTTCTATATATTAATTTATAA
>Ga0228711_1010287_pt1 | contig 12359 bp, 9 predicted proteins | sample MedpolnodulmetaG_2_FD_177996 | JGI IMG/M metagenome (GOLD analysis project Ga0228711, IMG submission 177996) | Root nodule microbial communities from Medicago polymorpha collected in Santa Monica, California, United States - brown nodules | ecosystem: Host-associated > Plants > Roots > Nodule...
CCTATTGTTAACCGAACCTTGTACAACAGTTCTACCAAAGGAAAGTACAAGGATATGGATATGAGAACCAAGATGCTACTGAAGATTCAGAGTGAAAATCTCCTCCCAAAGGATAGTGGTGGAGATAAACCTTCTCTGGATCACAAAGTGTTTCTCCATTTCTTCTTGACAAGGGAAAGGGCAAATGAGCCTAAATATATCTTCAAACATTTGATAAATTGTCTGAAAGATAGCCAGACCATAAAAAGGAACCTTGTTCCATATGGAAGGATACTTTCAGAAATTTTTCATCAAATTGGAGTTCTAGATGCTCTCAAGAATGTAAAGTGTTTTAATGATGTCCAGCTTGGCACAGTAACAGGGAGAATCATCAATGGAGCAACTATGGTAACCATGAAGCTGATTAAGAAAGAGGATCATCATGAGCTATGTACAGACTTGAAGGAATCATCTGTAATTTCAAATCTTATGGATGACTTTCCTCCAATCTGCAAACAAGATCCTCTTATGTTCATCAAGGATTACTATGAGATGACTGGTCAGATCATCAAGATAAGTGACATCCTAGATGAGATGTATGGAGGTGCTCTGCCTATTGCCAAGAACAGGAAGTCTCTGAAGAGAAAGATGACAGAAGCTGAATATCTGGATGCTACTCCTGAATTTGATGCTAAAGTAGCAAAGACCTCTGCTCATAAATCACATTCTCCAGCATCTGATATGATCATTCCTCAACAAGAAGCTCCAGAGGCTGATGACTCTGAGCATGAGGACCCTGAGAATGTTGTTGAGATCAGCACTGGGAATTCATCTTCACTTATATCTTCAGACTCATCTGATCTATCTGAAGGAACTTGTATAATTGCTTGTGTTCTTTCTTCTTCTGTTCTTTACTTTATCCGCTGCACATAGACTCTGAACTCACTCAGACACTGAACTACTTCAGACTTTGAACCTGAGGACAGTTATCAAGAACGTGAAAGAAGAAGTTTCCAAAAACACAATTCAACCCCCTTCTTGTGGTTTTTCTCACCTTCAGAATACAAATATTTGTGAGGTTGTGATGATTAAACGATATTGAAATTAAATATATAAGTGATAAAAAGATAATAAAATTCCTTTGAAAAAATGATAATAAAATTAAATGAAACCTCCTTAAAAAATTAAATGGAATAGTTCAAAAAAATAAAATAAAATAAAGTTAAATGGAAGAAAAAAAACATATACTGAAATATAATATTAAAAAATAAAAGAAAATTTTTTCAGGGTGAGTTGAAAAGAGGTGCTTGTGAAATAAATTGTTGAGAAGTAGTTTTTTAAAGCAACATTCAACAGTTTTTGACCAAAGCTCATTCCATTCAATTTTATGCATTAAAAAATACTTTTTTTAGTAAGTACTTAATTGATATTGTGTTTGCCCTAACTTCTCCTTAAAAATGTACAGAAGTTGGAAAAAAGTTGGGTCAAACTATACCTTAATCTCCCACAACGGCAATGCATAAGCAACTGAATTTGGGAGAAAAAATTTGAAAATAATTAAAAACATTGGAAAATAGTTCAAATTTATTAAAAATTTAAAAATTAGAAAATAATTAAAAAAATGGTGAGGGGCAAAATGGAAAAAATGCCAAAAAATAGTGATTTGGCAACAAAGAGAATTCATGAATTAGGAAATTACAAAAATGCCCCTCCTAGGGGTAAAATTGGAAAATCATATGGCATCAAATTTAATAGATATATATAGATTAGTTTGTTATTATGCACTTGAGGAATTCTAGGGACACTCTATTTTCAACACTCTCTTCAACACTCACGCTCTTATTGGGTGAAATCATTATATGACCCACCACTTTAACTGGTACCCATTTCCAAAGTGTGAGACCCACCATGAATTGCCAATTAAAAAGTGAGTGTTAGAGAGAGTGTTAAAAATAGAGTGTTGGTAGCACTACTCTTATGCACTTATATACAAGTGATAGTCCCTTTGTACTATCATGATATTAGCTAAAATTTATGTACGTACAAGTGATACTCCCTTTGTACTATCACATTAGATAAAAACTGTTCTAAAATGTACTTGCAGTGAGTATAATATTAGAAACTAAGGTTTAGTCTATTTAAATGATGCCTTGAGAATGATCTGAAGAGAGGTATTTATAGCCCTTCGTGGACCTGTTTTCGCGTGACTTAAGCCCTAAGCAAGTTGGGGCTTAAGTTTTGGCGTCTAAGCCTTTCAGAAGGGCATGCGTGCCCTCAGGAATAGATTGATGGTTCCCAACCCCCAAGCACGAGTCTTGGGACAAGGAGAAGTGATGAATCTATAAGGTCGATTATTTGCAAGAATTTTTGTACGGTGTTCCACATGCTTTTAGATGTTTGCTAAGGGGTGGTCTCCCTGGGAGGGACACGCCTAGGCTTCAAGAGCCCTTCAGGAGGGCGCCTAAGCCTTTATGGAGGGCATATGTGCTCTTAGGAATAGATTGATGGTTCACAACCCCCCAAGCACGAGTTTTGGAACAAGGCGATGTGATGAGACTGTCTTTAGGGCAGAGATGATTCTTTTTTTTCTACTGCCGAGCTCATTTATTTTAAGGGGATCTATGGGCGAACTCATTTTTTCTTTCCATGATCTAACACACAGATCTAGTGACCTTTCACTGGTGCTGACGTGTCCAAATCGTAACATTATGTGCCACCTGTCCCCAATCGCTGTTAAAGGCTAGTGTGATTCCCGAGGCGGCTTTAATTTCTAGGTTACAAAAAGGTTTAGTTTTTTTATTTCTTCTTCATTTACGTCTCATCTTCTCTCCTTTCGGCTTTCGTTAAGCCACATAGGTTTTCTCTGAATGGATGTTGTTGTTCTGCTCGGATTTCCTTTTGAAGCTATCATTTTATCCAAGTACTCCTTTGTTCCTCCATCTTTCCTTCCTTTATTCGTTTTTCGCATCGTTTTCGTAGCTATGGTTTTAATTAGGGAGTGTGATTAGATGGGTAGGGAGATAGCTTAAGTTACTTATGAGGAAAAATCTAGGCTATGGAGGGATATTATCAAACATGCAAAGAGACAGGATGGCTCGATTAATAGAAAAGTTTTTGAACGAGGGTACTTTGGTTATACGTTGTTAGGTGGATTGTCAAGTAGTAGCGATAGTGAAAGTGATAGCTCTAATGGTAGTGATAGTGATTATGTTTTCCTTTAGACTACTCTAGAACCACTCCATATGAAGGAAATTTGCCTTCATTCTCCCCAGTGTCGGTCCGTAAAAGGAAGGTTATGTTCCTTTTGTCATCGAGTGAATCAGAAATGGAAACATTATCAGAGAACATTCTTCGGCCCTTATCCCTGTACACCGACCAGAAGCATATTAATTTTTTTCTAAGCAAGCTACCCATTTCGTCTATTGAGCATGAGGAGAATGTGATTATGACGTCATGTATTCCCGGCGAGAAAGTATGCATTCAACGCCCAAAGGGGGTCAAGGACGAGATGTTACATATGTACGTCGTTGTTTTGGATGAGTTGGGCATGAAGATTTTGTTCACCCCCTTTGAGATGGATGTGTTGAAGTACCTCAAAATGGCGCCATCTCGAATCTAGCCTAACAGATGGGCGTTCATTCGGGGTTTTGAAGTTGTTTGTGACGCCTTAGATTTGGAGCCTTCCATTGGGGTATTTTTCCACTTTTATGGTACCAAAGGCGAGGATACACTATCACGGGTCTCTATTAGTGCCCAACCTGCCAAAAAGCTTTCTCCTACTTATGCTTCAAACTTTAAGAAAGATTGGATGGAAATGTTTGTTAGGGTGCGGGGGCCAAATAGTGTGTAGAAGATGTTGTGGGGGTAGATGGGGAGTTGAGGTTTCCTCTATGCTGGACGAGTGCTCCCGTTGTTGTGATGGGCTTTGATTCTAACAAAATGACTCCTTACGAGCAAGGCATTATGGATTTCTTGGAGAAGATGTCGCTTATGGACATTCATGAGCTTCTAAATAAGGAAGTGGACTCTGAGAGCCTTGAGCTGTATTTGAGTGAGTACTTATTTTTGTTTCCTCGTTTCTTTATGTTTTTCTCTGTTAGTTTATTGATCTCTCTCTTTGTTTGTTTTGGCAGTACCAATGATTCCCATGACTGGAGCGGAAAGGAGGAAGTACATGGTCGAGCTGAAGGCCAAGAGAGCTGCGGAGGTGTATGCTACTAGCGATCGTTCCAGAAATCTTTTCAGAAAGAACAAGAGAAAATATAACGCTTTGAAGGTCGAAACGTCTGGTGGAAATGTGGGTATGGATATCGACACCGGCGAGAAGAAGGATCAGGTTGATTCGCCAAAATGAAAGAAGACTAAGACTGATAAGATGGAGGCGAGCGCCCAAATCATTATTGCTGACGAAGAGGTGGTGAAGTCCTTTTGGCATCGTGCTTTCGACTATCGCAAATATATGGAGGATAATGTGCCTTTCTCCAAGGTTGATGTTGAGGCGGGTTGCCATGGAAAATTTTCGGAGCTGGTTCAAGATGCTAGAATGTCTACCCTGCGTTCCCTCTTGCTGGTGCACTATATGGAAAGGACGCACGAGGTCTTGGAGGGCAAGTACGAAGATGTTGCGCAGGATGTAGACAAATATAAGCATAAGGTGAGCGCGTCTGAGAAGAGGTTGGAAGATGTTCTGCATGGGAATGAGAAGGCTGGCAAGAAGGTGGCAGACTTAACTACGGAGAAGGACGCTTTGACTGTGGAACGGGATGCCTTGAAAGAGAAAGCTGCAAATTTAGAGGAAGATCTCGCCACGGCTCAGTCTGAACTGAAGGATAGAAAGACGGAGGTGGCGGAGACTTTTGACAGGAGGTTTGAACGTGCCAAAGAGAAAGTTACCCATTTCTCCCCTGAGCTGGATTTGAGCGGACTTGATTCTTTCAAGATCGTTGTGAATGGTGAGCTAGTAGATGAAGAGTGAAGTTGTTCCTATTTTTATTTTGATGTAATTTATTTTATGTTTTGGTGTAACTTAATTGGGCGAGCTCTTTAAGGCGCCTTCAGTACAATTCTAAAAATAATTTTATTAATAAAAAATTTACATATAATTAAGTCTTTGAAGACACCAATTACACATGTGTTTCCCCAATATCGTGGAATTGGACATTGTCGCGTCATTTTTCGGAGGTCAAGCTATTTGATTAGCATAGACTAACTATTTTATTTCACGATTGAACTTTTATTTTTAAAGAAAAAGGGAAAAAGTTCAAATATCATGTTTTAAAGATTAGGGTTCGGGGGTTAGTTACATAAAGGGAAGATATTAGCACCCTTTATGTTCGTAGTACTCTACGAGAACCTCTTGATTTTATTTAACTTTTTGTGCTTAAACTTGCTTGCTTTAAAAAAGAAATTAGAGTAGTGATAAAAGAAAAAAAGAAGGTTTTTTATTCACATTTTTTATTGATTTGGAAGGACGGGTGTCCTTTGCCTACGTACCCGTGAGGGATCAAAACCTCGTAGTTCGGGGTAGAAATTCTGTTTGATTGGTTTTGATGTTTCTGATGAATTTTTGGTCGATGATTTATGCGTGTTCAAAAAATGGGTTTTGTGTGAGGAATTTTGTGTTGTGAGAATGTGAAATCGTAGGTTGCTGATGAATTATTTTGGTTGTTTTGTGCGATTTTTTTTTGCCTCCCTAATGTTTATTTTTCAGGTTCAATTTATAGTGCTAGGGTTAGGTTTTAAAAGGAAGTAATTGAATCCTTGGGTTAGTTGTGGGTTATGTTTTTTTTTCTTGTACCAGTGGTTATTATCTTCGCAACTTTGTCTCCTATGTTCACATTAGCGGCACGAGCCTCTAGGTTTATGATGTCATGGAGCCTCTAGGTTATGCGGACATGCTTTCAACCTTTAGTTGCGCACTATGATATTCTCAATTAGCTTCATATTTAGGGTACTGATTCATTATCTCGGAGACAAATTAGTTCTTGCTTTTCCTTCATACTCAAAAGGAAATGAGTGTGTTGGCAGATTTTCCAAACAAGACACTCAACTAGATGTCTTGAGGCGAGTGTCTCACTAGTTTTTGTCTTGTTTTTCTTTTTTCTTTTCATATGAAATAACAAAATACTCTATCCGTTTCTAAATAATAGTCGTTTAAGGTTGATGCACGTTTATTAAAGAAATGATTAATTGTGTTGATTTTGATGGTAAAATTAATATCATTTACTAAAACATCTTTATTAATTGTAGTTAGTGGAGTAGTTAAGTTGGATAAAGTTTAATAAATAAGGGTATTATAATGGAAAAAAATAATAAATGTTGCATTGATATTTTAAAGTGACAATTATTTTAAGAAAAAAAGAAGATAAAGAGACAATTATTGTGAGACGGAGGAGTACACAGTAGATTATTGTAAAAGAAAAATATTTAATGACACACTAAATATATAAAACAACAATTATTTTAGAACTTCCTTAAAAAAAACTATTATTTTATGAATCGTAATCCAACCTTCTCCTTTCTTCATGAAAAGCAGAAAGCACTGAGGGCACCTTACAAGGCTCACCCAGTTAAGTTACATGAAAAGCTTAGAAAGTGGGGAGGAGAAAAAGAATTTATTGCTGAATTTTGGGACCAAGATGGAGGAAGAGTGCGTCTGCGTTTTACAGCTTGCAGGTTTTAGATTGGAACAATTTTGGGACAATTTTGGACTTATCAAATAATATAAATAAAATAAAATAAATATTAAAGATAAATATGCATGTTTTTTGGGATTTGAACGGATGGATATTATTTTAAAACAAACAAAAAAAAGTAGTAAAATAAAAAAGGAATAATGACTATCAGAATAAAAATAAAATTAAAATTAAAATTAATTAATAAAAGATGGAAATAATAAAAACAAAATAAAGAGAGAAGAGGGCCCGACTCGGAACCAAACATGAAGTATTTTAAAATACCTCTCTGCCGAATTTTTCACTGAAAAGTCAGAGACTGATCAAGGTCCAACGACACGTGTCAGTGGTATCTTAGGTCAAAAATTGGGTATGACAGATGCCCCTATTTAAGTTTCTTCGTCCGGAGATTTGAAGATGGAATCTTTGATTTGACGGGCCGAAGAGACTTAAATACAGAGTACGCCAATTTTGACCTAATATGTTATGAATGCTTGTTATGCAATTATGAACGCAGGACAGCAAAGATGATTTGACTAGAATGACGGAGAAACAACAACGGGATATCTAAGTTCTTACTCGCTAAGGGGTAATGTAGTTTCACAGGGGAAAATGATTGTCCATTATCGTATTGGTTCAGATCAAATAGTTTAATGGATACACAACTTTTTAGTGACATCTCTTGACGAGACACACTAGGGATGACACTTCAATGAAAATACGGATTACAAGATGTTCGTTTGTTGGAACTTGCCACTTGACAAGATCGATTAGTGACATCTCTGGACCAGACACACTGCGGATGACACTTTTAATGAAAATGAGGATTACAAGTTGTTCGTTTGTTGGAACTTGCCACTTGAAATGATAAAGGTAAATGCCAGTTGTTCATTGGTTAGAACTTGCCACTTGACATACGATAAAGCTAGAGACGGATAATGTCGGCTGTTCGTTGGTTGGAACTTGCTACTCGACATAAAGTTTAGGTAGAAGAATAGATACGAGTTGTTAGTTGGTTGGAACTTGCTACTCGACATATAGTAAAAAGATAAATACGAGTTGTTCATTAGTTAGAACTTTCCACTCGACATGGGAATAAAAGTAGAATGGATACTAGCAGTTGTTCATTGGTTAGAATTTGTCACTTGGCGTACAATGAAAGTAAAAGGATAAATGCCAGCTGTTCGTTGGTTAGAACATGCCGCTTGACATAAGGTAAAAGGTAAATGCAAGATGTCCGTTGGTTGGAACTTGCCACTTCACACATTTTGATTGGTAACATCTCTTGACTAGACACATTGGCATGACACTTTTGATGAAAATAAGGATTACAAGTTGTTCGTTTGTTGGAACTTGCCACTTGACATAGGATAAAAAGATAAATGGTAAATGCAAGTTGTTCATTTGTTAGAACTTGCCACTTGGCATATGTTTGATTGGTGACATCTCTTGACCAGACACACTTGGGATGAAACTTTTGAAAGGGTTCAAGATGTTGGTTTGTTAGAACTTGCCACCTGAAATTATTGATTAGTGACATCTATTGACCAGACACACTGGGGCTGACACTTTTGAAAGGGTTCAAGTTGTTTGTTTTTTGGAACTTGCCATTTGAAATGATTGATTAGTGACATCTCTTGACTAGACACACTGGGATGACACTTTTGAAAGGGTTCAAGCTGTTCATTTGTTGGAACTTGCCGCTTGAACACAATGATGAGTGAGGACCGAACTCAAAGGGGTCCGACCAAACAAAACTCTAGGTGACTGATGCAACCATGTATGAATTGATGTTGTGTATATGATGTGTATGCATGAATGTATGAATACGTGAAAGTATTAATGTATGAATGTATGATTGTATGAATGTATGAATGTAACTTGTATAACTGTATATGATAGGTGAGACTCGATGAAACGAGACAAGACAGGTAAGATGGGAGGTGGACTGACATCGCAGTACAAACACTCGGCAAACTTCCTTGGAGATGATATTGTTGTGAAAACATTGAGCCGTTGATGAGGTGAACCCCAACATAAGGTAGCAACTGATTCCTCCTGGGAGAAAACCCATTCTTGACCCAAAAGCCTGGAAGAAGTCGTCATTTATAAACCGGCGCGGAGTGTTCTTCCACTGGTATGCCCCAGCAGTCATTCTTTTTTTGTTTCCTTTCTTTTGAAAATCCCTAAATTTTGCCTGGACCGCCCTTTTGGGTTATCAGTCCACCGGGAATATATTCCTTTTTTGTGCCCCTAATTTTTTCCTGGACCGCCCTTTCAAGTTTTCAGTCCACTGGGACGCTCTCTATTGCCTAAGCCGCCTTTTCAGGTTTTTAGCTTAGGGAGCCCCTTTTTTTTTTTTTTTGTTTTTCTGAATTGTGACAGCATCTTGCTCAAAGCAAAGGTCCTCTCCATAGTGCTTAGCCATGTTTCTCTTCCGGAATGTAACCGTTCTCGAGGCGGATGCTGATGCACGCTTCACCTACTCACGAGTTCAAAGAGAGTGTGTTTGTTGTTCACACTTTTCAAAAGATATAAAAAAAAAATTCATTTTGAAAATTTTTGCTTCAAATATTGCCATAAAAAATAAAAGAAATTTTGTGAATAGAATGAATGAGAATTCCAAGTAAATGGGCATAGGCTCAATTTTTATTTTTATTTTTAAGAAGTCATAGGCTCAAATTTTGTTAATGGAGTGGTAGCCTACCAATGGCGTCGCTCCACAGGTATTTGAAAAATTTGGAAAATGGTAAGTATATGGGAAAGGTACACTGAACACAATAATCGTTATTCTCCCTAACAACTTTGAATGCCCCTGTTTCGAGTCTTTGATCTGCATATGCTTCGAAGTGGAGGTCTTTTGATAGTTGGATGCCCGAAGTGGATTGTGCCCGACCAGATGCAGTTACTTTGTCTTTTGATCCTTAACTTATGCATAAGTCGCCCTTCCGGCTTTTCAACCTATCAGGACAACCATTTTTTGTACATGTCTCTAATTTTTGCCTGGACCGCCCTTCTGGGTTTTCAGTCCACCGAGACGCTCTTTTTTGCCTAAGTCGCTTTTTAAGATTTGCAACTTACCGAGCTGTTATTTTTTGACAGACTATTTCTTGACTGCACCGGAATTCATATGACGTGCGAGTTTGTCACCATCCATAGTTGTAAGAGTCATTGTACACGGGCCTTCATAGTTAGGCGTCCACTTACCCCTGGAGTCTGGAAAGGTAGTACCTTTTTGGGTACAAAATCTCCTTGCAATTCACGGGGACGAACCTTCTTGTTGGAAGTTTGTTTCAACCTCTTTTGATGTAGTTGTACAAGGTCGTCATGCATTTTAAGTTCAATCAAGCTGGGATCTCAGCAGAACTCCTATTGACGGGACTTCAACCTCCACGGGAAGCATGGCCTTCATGTTGTATACTGTGGGATGGAGGGGGGGTTGCCCCTGTTGAAGTGTGTACTGAAGTACAATACTCATGAAGTGCAGAAGGTAGCACCTCATGCCAGTCTTTTGTAAGTAAATTCCATCTTCTGGACAATCTTTTGATATTTGTATTTGCAGCTTTGACAGCTAAGATGCCCTAGTATGCGAGAGATCATGTCTGGAATCTCTTCATTTTCCTCTTCTTCATCTTCGGAGACATGGAACTCAAAGTCGGAAGAGAGTACAAGGTTAATGTGTCCAACGAGCTTATCAATGTGTAATCTACATTTATGTTTGATTTTAGAAAGTGAATGATGGTATGCAGATATTTGGAAATGATTGTTCTTTGAGGTTCTTTGTATTACCATTTTTCCAAAAAATAAAATAAAATAAAATAAAACAAAGTCGGGATCAAAATGACATTTTATTAATGATGGAAAATACAAGATGAAAAAATCCCTTCATGAATTCACTTTTGTCTCGGGCGGGACGAAAGATTTTGCTTGAAAAAGCATAAAACAGCAAACAAACACATTTTTTGAACAATTGAGTAGCGGGAGAAAACATCAACAACGACCCGATTGCGGCTAATCCCTCTTTGTGTCGCAACACTAGGTACCATGATCTGGTAGAGGATTGGCTTGCACATTTGGGTTCAAGTCTTTGAAAGACCAGATATTGGCTTGAACCAGCTTTTGGCTTTCAACGCGTAACAGTGCTCGATGTCATGGTCGGGTGCCCCTTGATGGAAGGTACATGAGAGATCATATTGATACCAAACTGGCAACTTGTTAGGCACCCGAGGAGGCGCTTTGGTTTGGACAAGGTTCTCCATTAGCAAGGTGGGAAGCAGCTCCGCGTACCTTATAGGGATTAGATCAAACTGTGGAACCCTCTGAACATGATTCTGCGGGACGAGCTGTTTGGGGAGCCTATTGTCGAGGATGTTGTTGATAATGTTGCTGATATTGTTGAAACTGAGGTTGTTAACCTGGATTCTAAACAGTGTTGGTGGCGAGCATAACAGTAGTGAAATGTTGATAACCCGGATACCGTTGTTGAGGCCTTCATTGGAAATGCGGATGATTGTGTGCAGCCACCAATGAAACTACCAGGATATTCAGCTTCTCTAACTCGCTCTGCAGTGTTGTCACCTCTTCACGAAGCTCATGGACCTCTTGCTCAATCTTATCCACTTGATTTTTAGTGTTTGCCCGAGTGTTGTGAATGCGAGTTGGTTTTAGACAAGGATGTTGGGACACTTTGAGATGGGTTGACCTTTTGAAAATAAGACGACCTGTGAGACTCGTACTTGAAACTATGAATGCAAAATGATGGATGATGCGTATGCAAAAAATGGACAAATTTTATTTATCGAGGGACTTGTCAAAGTAATTGTAAACATCATAAGGAATATTATTTCATTTGATAATATGAAATATTATAAACAGTTCCCTTAAGGGCAAAAGCAAAGTCAAGGAAAAAAGACTCCAACAAAGGCTAAGGTCTAGTTTAAGACTTTTGAAGATTTATTTCTTGGTATACCTCTGATGTTTACAAAAACTTATCTAAGTCTTTCGGTATATAATGAGAAAATGTTTATGAATGTATGCATGATTTATGCTACACAAACAGTGAAAACATGGTGAGGTTTAGGTGCATAATGTTGGAGTCAAGGGTAAACGCGTCATTTGGTAGGGACTACGTTTTCATATGCACTTGTAACAATGGTTCTATCAAGTTCCCAAAGTCCAACCCCAACCGAATTTTATTGGATGACGGGACAACACCCGGTCCAACAACGTTCGTAGGAAAGTCTCGTTTGAGTGTAGCATCGAGTGTCGACTAATACCAAGACAACACTTGGTTAGCCACCGCGCTACATCCTAAAAGGCCAAGATGGGTTAAAGGTAACTAAAGGTCCTTAGCTTCGACGAAAACTTAAAAGTAATAACGTTTAAACGTGACAACACACGCCGACATATATCACTTCAAGATCCTCCGCTAAGTGTGGTTACATCACATGTTCCAAAACACGAGAATACTCTCGGAATGTCACTATGATTCTACCACTCCTATCTTATATTTCTCTCAAGCTCGGGTGTAGAGCTTATCTCACCATTCACGTTTAAGAAAGAAGAAAGAAGAAAGAAGAACATATATACACGTATTTCCATCTTTTATTTTTGATTTTATTTTCTAGCAAGTTATAACACAAAATTAAAATAAAGCCAAGTTATGCTCAACCCTCTTGGGGGGGGGGGGGGGGGGGATACAGAGCG
>Ga0228711_1010291_pt1 | contig 12356 bp, 7 predicted proteins | sample MedpolnodulmetaG_2_FD_177996 | JGI IMG/M metagenome (GOLD analysis project Ga0228711, IMG submission 177996) | Root nodule microbial communities from Medicago polymorpha collected in Santa Monica, California, United States - brown nodules | ecosystem: Host-associated > Plants > Roots > Nodule...
AGCCATATTAAATTAAGCTCATTTTTTATTTCTTATTTGATTCAAGTTTCACCTTTTCAGTTTCTTTGTACATATTTTTAATTCTTTATTATCGATTTCTAAACCAGGTGGACGGGAGAGAGGCCTCCTCAGCTTGCATATATACAGGAACTCATTCTAGTTCTCCCTGTGTATCATACTCTGCACAACATGCGTTTTTACCTATTTGATCTAAGTGACGATTATAAACGGCAAGTTTCCTGGAAATCTTAACAAAGTTTATGGGGTGTTTACCAATATTTTTTATTCAAGTTTCACAATTTTAGTTTCTTTCTGCAGATATGGATTCTTAATACCTATCTCTAAACCTGCAGCTAGAAAAGAGAGATGCAATGGTGGCTGGAGGATGGGAAGTTTTGGCTAGAGTTCGGAGGAAATATCTGGAGAGGAAGAGGTTGGAGGGAGAGATCAAGGATGTCAAAACAGTCAAGTGATGGGCCTTTGCCAATGCACTTTACCCAGGAGCCCCCACCGTAGACCCCCGTGTTCTTTCCTTGATTTGTTTCTAGATGTCCCGTTCATAGGACTGTTGATACAATGCTTTGCGTCTAGCATAGAGTTTGTTTGCGTATATATCAAGTTGGATCTGATTGGTTATGGTGTTCTTGACTCAATTTATTGCTTGTAGAAATGTTTTTCTGAAGTTTTTGACTGTTATGGGTTTGGTTTTAGCCATTTTAGCTTCCGTTTTGATTTTAATTCTAACTTGCGGTTGGATGTTCCTGAGTTTTAAGCTAATGTCTTTTTTTATTTATCAAAGTGAGTTAATGCCTTCAATTTTCCATTGTATTTCTCGTTACAATTGTGTTTGGTTACGAGAAAGAATTGAGAAATGAGAAAAACGTGAGAAAAAGTGTCAAAAGAGGTGGGAGTAGAATACAATTGGAGCAGATGGAGATTCGTGCGCCGTTGTTGCTTCCTTCTTTGTACTCTAGCATTGAAAAGGACAGTTACGATTAATAATTCTAATATTCATATGACAATGGGTCATCTTAGTCTACATTAAATCAAATAGCTTCTTAAACCCTCCTTTTCTATTCTCCTTAATCCTCATGGACACTTCTTCTAGCTGAACTTACTTTCCTTGATCCAAGTTATGATTTCATCTTTGGGTTTTAATCCTCTCATTTCTTCCTCTTTCAACATTGCATACTCAGCCACTCACGCAATATTTATTTTTTATTTTTTCTAACCTTTCTTTTTAATTTCTTTTCTATAATTAAATATTTACATTACAATACCTTAATTTTATTTCATATTCAAAAATCCAATAGTAAGTAGGGTAAAACTCCAACATTGGTGCTCGTGATTTAGATATGTATAGTTACTTACTCTCTCCAAGTTTCTTCTTCGATTTGAACTTCAGTGATTCCTTTCATCGGTAATGGTTTGTAATTTTCTATTTATTTTTCTAGCAGAGCTTGAGGCGAAATAAGCAGCATCTTGCCAAGCAAAAGCCAGCAGAGCTGACACTTGGTTATCAGGATCGAAATGGATCAAGATGATCAATATAAGAGAAGCTATATTTTATTTATTTTGTATATGCCATTGGCTAATTTTTTTTTTAGAAGTGACAACATTCAAGAGAGAGAGAATTGAGGCAGCACATATGGTAAAAAATGGTGGAAACTTGATTCAGTGGTTTGGACATGTAGAGAGAAAACTTTTAGATGGGAAGTAGTCAAATTACTAGAGGCATAAGAAGACTTATAAAAACTGTTAGAGAAACTATTAAGAAAGACCTAGATATATGATACATGATAGAACATTATGACATCATTTAATCCATGCAATCGACCCCACTTAGTGGCATAAGGTTTGGTTGTTGTTCTTGTTTGATGCAAGTGTTCTATTCTAATTGGTATTCTTTGAGATTAAAATTTAAGATTGGTTTGTTATATCTATTGAGCGGCAAACTTTTGTTCGAATTAATTTTCTTTTATAATATGAAGCTCAAGTTCATGTTTTGAGTCAGCACCCTTCGTTGAAAGTTTAAACATGAACAATTGAACATAATACATGCAACACCTAACAAACTCAACGAGTATCTGGCCCCCAAGGTGTAGCGTAGTGGTATGGATTGAGACGCTGAAAGAGTATTAAGGAGGTTCAGGGTTTGATCCTTGCTGCTAACAAATTTCCTCTCAAGCAAATGATCGAACGAAATTAATGAAAATAACATGAAACATTTTGACTCTAGTCTGACTGATTTGCTGCATGTTTAAAAGAAAAATGATAGTTTGCATATCTATTATCCACATACGTAAATATACTGCATATGAATAAGTTGTTTCAGTATTCTTTCCAACAACTAGGTCAGTTCTGGTTTCAATGCTGCATATGATGAAGACTTTGAAAACATAGGCATCTTGCATGTTGATTCATCCCTAGAACAATTCAAAGATCACTTCAAATATAGACTGAAGAAGTATCTAGATCAGAAAAGGCGCATTGAAGATTTTGAAGGAGGTCTTGAGGAATTTGCAAAAGGTGATTATAAATTTATAATGGCTTAAATATGTGTGTAGTCTCTGCAAATAGGGCTCGTTTGAATTTTCATCCCTACACTTGTTAATCCTTCCAAAGTTTCCCCTGCAAATATTAATCAGTTGAGTTTTGGTCCTAATCTCAAACAAGCCATATTTGCGGGGACTATACACATATTTAAGCCATTTATAAGTGTTGACAATTGACATTGTTTCATTTCTTATATATAACTGTGCATACTAAATTATACTACTGCCAAGGTTTTGGCCGTAACTGCAAATTATATGTCCATGATAAACCGATAATGATGAAATAGTCCTTAAGTAGTACTTGGCAGTGTCTGTGGTTGATAATCATATTCCATTATTTGGCATGCCAAGAAAACTTGGGGTAATGTAAATTTGTGCGAGCACAATTGATCGATTATGTTTGGACACATCGGCCTCTTGACAATAAAGTCATTTGCATGTTAATTAGATTGATTTCTATTAATTAAACGCCTTACTAATTTGATGGATTAATTTTTGTTACATCTTTAATATAATGTCTCCTTATCATTTTCTTTCCAACATCTTAGGTTATTTGAAATTTGGATTTAACAGAGAAGAAAATGGCATTTTGTACCATGAGTGGGCACCTGCTGCTCAGTAAGTTATCTCAAAGGATACAAGTTAGTCAGCTTTATTTATCACTGTTTAACTATCTTTTCTTTCCTTTCTGATTTTGAATCTTTTCAATGAAGAGAAACACAAAACTATCGGGGATTTTAATGGATGGGATGGTTCCAACCATCACATGGAAAAAGAACAGTTTGGCGTATGGAGCATTAAGATCCCTGATGCTGATGGAAACCCAGTTATACCTCACAATTCAAGAGTGAAGTTTAGGTTCAAACATAGTGATAGATTTTGGGTTGATCGCATCCGCGCTTGGATTAAATATGCCACCGTCGATCCTACCAGATTGAATCTTCTTGACTATGTGTTACTTGTCATTTTTGTGTGTATATGAAGTTGACCGTTTTTCACTCCTAGGTGGGGCATGATGCAGACCACTTCACATCCCCATAAGGCATAGGCATACTAGGAGTTCCTCAATGGAATTTCAATATTCAGCTCAAGAGTGTGTTTAGATTGAAGGTTTAGGAGGGGAAGGTACAGAAGGGTTTGCTTTTTTTTATTTTAAATTACGGACTATATAACATTTTTTTTTAAAATAAATTGTGATTGAAGTATTATATGATCATTTATCATGTTAATATGTTGACTTTTTAAATAAATTAACTTTTTTCGTTGGGAATCTTGGCACTTTTCACTTGTCAACCAACCAATGGATGAGATGAGCAAGTTTTTGGATATCATTGAAAAAGTAACCAAGAGTAAATTTTGGAGAAACTGATTGGAATGGATTCCTTTTCGACAAACGGATGTCTATTTGGAGAGATCTACTCGTATTGACTCGTTGAATATGAGAGCCAAATCTCTATCTAAATGGACCTCTCTATTTACTCGAGGATTCAAACCCAAACTTTGGTCAATCAAATCGTTGTTTTATTATGTATACTATATTATATGTATGTATATTGATCGCCAACACCCCTAAGTTATGTATGAATAAAATTTTACTACCACTCATGTATATTCAGAAAGAATCCATACTAATGGTCGTCATGATTTTTTAACGTGTTATATCAAAAAAATAATGATTTTGTAACGTGTATCGTTAACTATGTTTCCTCTACACCTGTGGCATCTAGTCAAAATATGTGATCAGCTCAGTTGAGTAAATGATCAATTCACTATCAAAAGTGTGGTTATTTTACAATTTTCAATGTGATGTTGTAAGTGATTAGTGAAAAATGAAGTGTTCAGGAAACATTTCTGTAAATCATGAGTTACATTGTTCTAAAGATGGATGGAGTTCATGTTAAACAAAGAGGTGAGTTGAGTTACCCATTGGCAGTTGCGAGATGGCGGCAATTGGGGAGAAAATCAGTTGCTAGCACCGTTCCATTAAAACTCAACTTAACAGAAAAAGACAAAAAAATTAGTGTTAGAGAGTTTAATTACATCCATGATCACAAGTCACAACACACTCAATTTCACAATTTAAAAGTAATGAAACCCTAATCCCAACCCCAAAACGGCATAAACTAAATTTGGAGATATCAAATAACAGATTGAAAGGCAATAGACATTATAAAGTAGAATTGAAAACGAAGAAGAATGAATGAAAATACCTTAAGTTAAGCAAAGCAAGAATGGCAGAGAAATAGAGAAAAAGTGTAAATTTGGGTTCTTCCGAACATTTTGTCACTTAGTGGAAATTCATTACGTCTCAAATCCTGGAGGTGGTGTGGTAGAAACAAGGTGGTTTGGTATTGGTGGTGATGGATATGGCAGTGAAGATTGTGGTTGGTAGAAGCGGGACCATATTAAAGGATCGTTGATACATTCGATAAAGATATGTGTGTTGATGGAAGGGAGTCGGGGGAGTTTGTAAGATCGATGATCTCAATTGGCATTTTTGGAGGATCTTAAGGATAGATTACTCTAACTATGCTTTGGAGTGAGTTTTTTTTTTTGTTAAAAGAATGCTTTGGAGTGAGTTAATAGTTGAAATTGCTTGAATCTAAATTTATAGAACTCTTAGCCAATTACTTTGTTTAAATTTACCAACATACCATGAAAAATCTCACTAATTATTTGTTTTTGTTTACACTTTTGACGTTGTTTCAATAGATTACTTACATCTTTGGAGTCATTGAGATAGTGATGATCGCGTGGGTCTGACAATCCATAATGTAACTTCGATCTTTTTTTTGACAAACGTAACTTCGATCTTATCTTCTTTACAATATGATGTCACAAAATTTCAATTTTCATTGTTCAAATCTTTATACGTTATTTTGATAGTAATACATAACAAAAAATTCTGCAAAGTCGATGTTTCTTTTAAGTGTCAATCCAAATTTACTCACATCTACCTCTTTAAGAACTTATTGGCATTGCAATTTGTTAACACTAGATATTGCAGCTCCAAAGAACTGATAATATCCTTTGTTCGTAAGCAAAAGTGAAATCAACAAATTTCACCAAGAATTAAAACTTGATATCAAAACACACGAAACACTAACAAATAAAGCAATTGGTTTCTGTCCCGTGAGCTTAACTCAATTAGTTGGACAATACATTATTATATGTAGGGGCTGGGGTTCGAACCCCGGACACCCCACTTATTCATCTTATAAAGTGAATTCTAGCTACTAGGCTACCTGACCAAAAAAATAAAGCGATTGGTTTCAAAAGCTTCAAAATAACAAAGTATTTTGCTCTTCTCCCAACACAAAACACTCGCGCCCAACTGGATTTCCAGATATACCCCCGCGTTAGTTAAGTCACGTTGTGTGACTTAACTAACGCACCTTAGAGCTCAGCGTGAGTTAACTCACGCACCAATGGTTTGGGCGCGAGTTAACTCACGCAAGTTGGCCGGTTGGTCATAACTCAAGAACACACGTTTTTTGGACTTTGGTCAACTGAATTTAATTGGTTTTGCACATTTCTTACTATGTTTTACACGTTTTTTTGACTATATTTATGGTAGATGTAACCTATGTTACAATCTCCCTCTATAAATATACCTCCAAACTTCCCCATTTCCTCACAGTATCTCACTCTCCTCCTCACTATCTCCCCCTATGAATCTTCTTCCTCCCCTTATGAATCTCCTTTTCCTTCTTTTATATCTATTATTTTTAGGGTTTGGTGTAAAAAGAGGTCAATCTTGGGGTAAAAAAATGATTGGTGAGCAGCCTTCTTGGGGCAAAACGAAGTAGATTTAGTTTTACCCCAAGGGTAAAACTAAATGTGCAGATTTAGTTTTACCCTAGGAAAACTGGTTTTCTTGTGGATTTCTTTTAGTTTTACCACAGGAAGCTAGGATTTCTGGTGGTTTTTTTTACTTTTATCACAGGAAGCTAGGTTTTCAGTTGGTTTTTTTTTTTAGTTTTACCTGAGGTAGGTAGGTTTTCTGGTGGTTTTTTTTTCTTCCATAGATTTAGTTTTACCCCATTGTAAATGTAATAAGAATTATATTAATAAAATGATATTTTATATCTATTATTTTTATTCCTTTATTTTTATTAATTTTTGCATTTATTTTATGATTGCGTATTGAATAAATAAATTCGAATAAATTAAATAACTAAATTCAAATAAATAAATTAGAATAAAGTAAATAAATAAAGTCAATAAATAAAGTAAATAAAAGAACTCTGCGCAACTTAAGTCACGCAGCGTGACTTAAGTTGCGCAGTGATTAACACTTGCGTTAGTTAAGTAACGCAGAGGTATTTTCGATATTCCAGTTGGGCACGAGCAAATTGTGTTGGGCGAAGAGCAGAAATCAATAACAAACAGATACAACACTACAACTAAACTCAACTTAGCCGAACCTAAAGAATCCAAAAGAAACATAAACAATGGATTTCTAACAAGGTGTTGTTTTAAAACTCCTCAATTTTTTTTGCAAATCCTTTAATTATTACCCAAACAATAGAATTTTGACCGAAGTCATTTAAATCACCTCAAAAAATTACATTCCCTCAGCTAAAAAAAAAATTAACAGCAAACACTATGTGTTTAGATTGATGTTGGTGGAGGTGCTTTGAAATGTCACCAACTCTAAACGAAACACACCACACTGTAAATTGAATCAACTTCAATTCAAGGTTTTCTTGTTCATTCACAAGTGTGGCAAATAGAATTACCACCACTTAGCATGGTTTCAGGAATTTTCAGCTTTACCACAGAAGAACTATCAGACTTCATCTCCTTTAAAAGAATGAAGATGGTTGTGTCATTAACATTCAAGTGTTCCAACTGTTTTTTTGATGTATTGTTCTAATGAGAGCGGGTGTTTATAAATGACCCCGACTTTGATTCTCAAAATCAAGTAGAAATTTGAGTAACAAAATACATAACAGAGAACAAGATTCAACCCATACATCATATTAAATCAAGTTCTCAATATTATTTAAGTACATGATTAAAAACACGTTTAACAACTTAATGATTCATTATTAAAACAAAGTTATCTTTTAAACTTTTAGTGAATACAAACAAAACAAATGTTGACAATTTTCAAATGTTGCACTAATGAATATAAAATTATCTGAGTATATACTAAACCACGATAATGAATATAAATTTTGCAAATACTTTGCGAAAACACAGAGTAGAACAAGAATAAATGTAACCTAGTATGTTGAAAATTTGAGACTTAATCTTAAGACAATATTCATCTCATCTAAGATGCAAGATCACTTGCATAGTTCAACTGATATTGCTTGATTGTCTTACACTCTTACTTAGGCCTAACTTCTATTCCTTCAAGAAAGAAATTTAAACATTAATGAGAATAATCTATCCCCCGAAAATTCATATGGATCTCTTCATCTTGTAGATATGAATAGAAGAACTCTCCCATCTCAATCTCCAACCACCCATCGTTCCTCAAACTAATCTCACGTTCATCTGAATCTAAAGTGGCAAATTTAGTACTGCTACGACCACCTTTGAACACAAGATAAGCTGCATACCGAGTATTTGGGGACAAGACAAGGGTGTTTATCATCCCTTGAAATTCAAGCAACCACTTATGGAGAAGAATTGCAACTTCATGGAACCTGTCGAAAAGTAGTACACAAAGGTTGCAAAGAATCAAATATAGGAACCCAGAGAAAAGCTAAGAATGATTCAATACATCACATATGGAGTAGAGTGATTCAATACATCCCGGATGGAGTATTCATACAAGTGTAGATAAACTAACAATTCAGGTTCGTTAACTAAAATTGAACGTTATGTCCATCAATATTGAAGTGGGTCACTATATTTTATGATCATCAAGCTCTAGCTTGGATCAAAACTCGCATTATGACCAAGTTGACAATATATGGGTGACTTTTGTACAAAACAAAAATAAACATTAGAGGAAATCAATCGATATATAAATAAGAAAAGTCAAACAAAATGGATGTATCTAGTTCGAATTTTTAACCAATACATCAACTTTGTTTGATCTTTTTTATTTATATTAGAGGTCGGAGTACTATACCAGTACTCCGGAGGAGTATATTAGTACCAACGGAAACATGATTCCAATTCTTGGTCTAAGATTTTTATCAAAAAACAAAATGTTTGGCTTAAATGAACATGAAAAAGGACCAGTTTGTTTTAGGGTTTTTACAAAATCATTTTTTATATAAATAATTTAGATATTATTATTTAGAGATTTTTAAGAAAAGCATAAACTATAGTTGAAAAACCATTCAAGTTTAAGAAAACAATGTATGTAAAAATAAGGGAAATGCTGAATGTCGTGATAGCATGTCTCAAAAACCCATGAAATAACGTGTTCAATAGAAAATACAAAGAGCCTACTTCACCGCTCAAACCAAAGACACAACAATCTGGCTCCTCGTACACTCTCAATGATAATAAGACTAATTTCAAAGCAACATATTTGCATCCACAACAACATCACAATGTTGTTGCTGCCTCTTCATCTTTCCCATCTATGTCCTTTCTTACCAAACTTGTATGAACACCTATAGGACTTGCATTGAACATTCTTATTCTTGACAGGACCTTTTCTTGTTCTAGATTTCTCTGTTTCATTTTATCTATGATTTCCATTTCTTCTTCCTATCATTTACAAAATACATGAAATAATGCTAAAAGAGTGGAGAGAAGGTTCCATACAAAAGAATGAAATTGTGATTGTAAAAGAAAAAAAAAAAATGAAATGGTCCTTTGTGATATATTCACGAGAATGGTTGTCGCAATATATAGCACTACTGTTCCCTCAAAAAATATGTATAGCCCTACTGTAAAAATAATTTTTCAATAGTATGGTTGTTGTTGTATGGTTGAGAAAACATAAACACCATCAAATTATGATTTTCTTCTAAGGCTAATCAAAATAGTTATTTCTTTTTCAGCATACAAGTATTTTTTAGAAACGACTTATACACAAATATAATTAAAACTTCAAAAATAATTTTTTTTTTAAAATCCAAAATAAACGGGCCAAAAATGAGGTCAAAGTAATCAAAACTACCATTCACTCACGGTGTAAAAGACCTTATAGTCTTGAGAATTTGTAAACCACCCTACTTTTGGAAGAGTTACACTTTATTTAGGTACTAGATAACTTTAAATAAGTAGTTCAGTAACCAAACCCATTTAGATTGGTTTGATAATGTTGTCTTGAGACCTTGGAATATGTTCATCTTAAAGTCTCATGTTTGGCTTATTAAAAAAAAATAGTTTAGTAACCAAAACTATTCTCAACACTAAGATTATATCAATAGAAACTTCCATTAAGAAGGAATAGAAACAAGTCCAAGGGAAAAGAGATTAAAAACCACAAAAAAACCAGCTCTATCTCTCCCAATGCACTATTAGAGCTTAAAACAAAATACATCAAATGCAAGTTGGAAATGAAACATTAACTACAAGGCCAACATACAAGGAGTCCTAAAGCGTGCAAGTGTGGTTCCATGAAGATAGTTCAGTTGGTAGCTAAGGGGGCAATCGAATGAGGGTTTGGTCTGAGGTCTAGAGTTCGATCATAAAACGAAAAACCGTAAAATGAACATAATTGTAAGTGAGAAACAAAAGAGACGTTGAAAAATGCCGAGTACATCTACTGATTCACATTTTTATACTGCCTAAAAAATATTCAATTATTCATGGAGTTGGTAATTGTTAATTAAGAGTCATTTAGGTTAATCGATATATATATTGGCTGGTAATAGATAATGCTAGTATTAAAACAATTGCAATGTATCAAAGAAAGGAGAAAAAAAAATACTTCATCCAGTTTTTTTCAAAAGAAACAAAAATGATTATTTTTATGTTTTTTTGTATGATTTATGTTTTTTGTTTCTTATAAAAAGGATCGGAGAGAGTAATAAACTGGAGCAGCTACTGACCTGGACTCAGGCATTGAAGTCCAATTCCAATATAGGTCGGTATGAGGATGTAAAGGATCGGTGAGAGCCCTAGCAGCAAGCATGCAACATTTTTTTCCCACTCTTTCTATCCAATTGAATAATCTGCATTTCAAGACATTCAACAATATTTGCTATACCAATCAATTCAATGTTTCAAAGATTGATCACAATGACAATAAGCTCTAATTAATATGAGATAAATTACCTTTCTACCATTGTCAATGGTGATAGGGTTGTCACATAGAGCGAGATAGAGAGCTTTTTTGGTAGGAACATTGAGAAGGGAACGAGACAGTGGGAATCAGAAGGGATAAAGTGTTCCCAGACAGTGGGAATCAGAAGGGATAAAGTGTTCCCAGATAGTATCGGATTCCGCTGCAGAACAGAAAGTCTTAGAAACGAGGGAGAGTCTGCATGCATCAACGGGGGTCGTACCAGAGAGTATGGCGGCAATGCACCCTTCTGGCAACTTCTGAAATACTTCCGTTCTTTTACTTTTTTTTATTGAATCTTCCATTCTTTTACTTAACGGAGCGAAAAGGGTCTGTGCTAGCGACTGCGGTTTTTTAGTTAGCGATTAGGGTTTAATGAAATTTTTGGCTAGCTGGGTTTTTTCTTTTGAAGCAAATAGACTTGCCGCAAGATTTTAATTTGTTTCTAAAAGATATAATGCTGTAAAAATTATGGCTTAATTGCAGTTTTAACCCCCTAACTTTCTCAAAGTTGCGATTTTGACCCCTTAAGAAAAAAAAACTACAAAACAGCCCCCTAAGTTTTGCAACTGTAGCAGTTTTGGCCCCCAAGGCTGATATTGACTTGGTCTACGCTGACGTGGCACCCTAAGTGAGGTGCCACGTGTTATTTTTTTTATTTTTTTTTTGCCTTGGGGGGCCAAAACTGCTACAGTTGCAAAACTTAAGGGGCTGTTTTATAGTTTTTTTTCTTAGGGGGCCAAAATCACAACTTTGGGAAAATTAGGGGGCTAAAACTGCAATTAAGCCAAAAATTAATCATATTCACACAATTATCAATATTAATCATATTCACACCCCTAAAAAAATTAATCATATTCACACAATTGTCAATATTGCCAAATTTGTAATTAGTATTCACAAACTTTTTATTAATCATATTTGCTGTAAAAATATTTTATTAAAATATTTAATTATTTCGGACTGTTGTCCTTGCAAAATAATTTACTTTTATTAGAGAATTACAACAACAAAAAATCAATTTATCTAACTTATATGTTCTCTTCTCATAGATATTTGTTATTTCTCAACAAACACACAATTGTTATATAATTGGATCACTTTATTGTAATTGCATTGGTCTAAATGGTTCGTCATTTATGCCACTTAAGTAAGAGGTCAAGGGCTTGATCCCTAACTCTTGCATATCTATATCTATCTATATTATATAAATTTGAGACCTATTTTAAGTCCCTATATGGAAATAATTCTCTACTCTTTTACTCTTGACATCCTCTATACATACATTTGAGAATGTAGAAAATGAAACAATCCACATGGCATATCAAGATCAAATACAAAGGAAAAATTACATGTGGCAAATGGCAATGCAAAGTTGACTAACAATCATAATCAAATCACTATTTATGGCAAACTTTTTTTTAATGCCACCATTTATGTTAAAATGAAGAGTTTAGCTCAATAGTTTTGATTGTTAGTCAATTTATATTAATGAAAAAATTTCAAAATAAAAACTTAGAATTAGAATTTATTAAATTTGCAAAAATATATATTTTTTTCAAATTATATAATATCTATTTATTTATAGGATATAT
>Ga0228711_1010292_pt1 | contig 12354 bp, 6 predicted proteins | sample MedpolnodulmetaG_2_FD_177996 | JGI IMG/M metagenome (GOLD analysis project Ga0228711, IMG submission 177996) | Root nodule microbial communities from Medicago polymorpha collected in Santa Monica, California, United States - brown nodules | ecosystem: Host-associated > Plants > Roots > Nodule...
TTTTTAATTCGGCTTAACAACCTCTCTTTTAACAAAAAAAAAAAGATAAAATAGGGGATTAAAATCACTGTTTCAGTAATACAAAGGAATTAAAATTACATTTAAATCTTTAAATAAAAAATCACCATGAAAATCAACACATGCATGTGATATAAGTGTGGGCAAACGCATCAATGCATCGTATTTTCTATTCCATGTGTCATCACCGACAAGTTGAAGAGTGAGAATTGGGTCATGGTCTTTGTGACATGAAACAAATTTCTTTGCAAGCAAGCCTAGTAATATGAATTTTATCCTTTGTTGAAATGTAAAACGGATAAAGTGTTGAGTAATATATTTTTCATTTCGATATTTTTTGTGCGCTATAAAAATGAAAAATTGATTGAGCCGACTAAAACTGCAATAAGGGGCAAAACAGTGTTGTCCTCGTGAACTTAGCTCAGTTGGTAACAACAAATACATGATATATATAAGATTTGAGATTCAAACTCTGGCTACTACAAAAAAAAAAAGGTAAAACAGTCCTTAAGAATTGAGACCATATATCTAATTTTTCTTTATAGATATAAATCTAAATTATTTAGTCGCAGACACTTTCAAAGTATGTGTATTTCAAATATGTGTGCTTTCCTGTACAAAAAAGAAAAGAAAAAGTGTGCTTTGTACCTCAAAACTATATATTTGTGAGCTATAATTCATGTAATAACATTCTTGTGCAAAAAAGCAAAATAATACCAATTTTTAGTAAATAATAAAAGTTTAATAAATATGATCTCGTCGTATTATTGTGAAAAAATTAATGTGAAATTATATGAGCAAAATAATTTAGGATTGAATTGCTCAACTAATTTGAGTTAACGGATTAAATAAGTTGAGGATTTAAAAGTCATAGTTCAAGTTGTAGCAAGAAGAAAATTACTAACATACAAACATTTGTCATTCAAAAATAATAAAAAAATCTCCAAATTTTTTTCTTGCAAATTACTAAAATCAGGGGTGATTCCTCCCATACACAACGGGTAGCTATGGCTACCTCAAAGAAAAAAAATAAAAATGAGTAGGTATATTTTTATATTAAGCTACCCCTAATAATATATATTTGGCTACTCCGAGTTTGATTTTAGGTGAAATAATTTTTTTTGTTTGATTTTATTTACTTTTCAAGCTCATGATTATCTAATCCAGTCTTTTAGGAACCGGAGGGTGAACACAATAAATTCTTTGATTGACAATGAAAATATGACAACAATCACAATCTATCACTTCTTATCAATTTTTTTTTAACACCATTGGCCCAAAGAGATTTAACACACTTTATTAATTCTTTATTATTGTATAAACAAACCTTTTATTAACACTTTTTTTTAACTAAAAAATAAGTAATTAGTAAATTATAATTCTTTATAATCTGTTATTTTTGCCGTTAATGTATTTTGTAAAGTCCATTTTATATACGTAGTAGTTATTGTGATTTTTTTTCTCATTAGTTAAATTTACCATTAGTTTTTAAAAAGTATTTTATTTTTCTTTATATGTGGCCACCTCATAAAAATATTGTTAGCTTCACCGCCGACTAAAATACAATAATGTTGAAAAAATATAATACAACTGCGGAGGTTTTTCAAATATATTTTCTTAACAAAGTTTAGAAAAAAATAAATGTATAAAACAGTATGATTTGCATATTTGTTAAACAAATGTATCAATAAAGTAATATCACACTTGAACAACACTAAAGACTTTAATTTAATATATTGTGATCGTAAAAAAGTTTTACACATGAATCAAATCAAATGATGTATTATCACATCAATTAATGAGATATGATAAATTATGTATTTTAACTCATCAAACGAAAACTCATTTGGATCGGTCTGGACGTCTGGTGGTGTTGGTTTAGAACTTTGAAGTGTGTTTTTCTCCTTAAAGTGTTTGGTTCGATTCTCATCGGTGTCAATATGAGTGAACTAATATAAATTAAACTACCAAGTAAAAGTATTTTTAAATAAAAGAAATTTGAAGAATCATTTTTTAATAATATAAATTAAACTACTAAGTAAAACTGTTTTTAAATAAAAAAAATGTCATTTGAATCACTTAAAATGAACATTTCTTCAAATAACATATAAGTGATTCAAATAACATATTTAAAATAAATTTCATTAAATAAACACAAGGCATATGATAATGCTTTTAGTTTTCATATGTTGAATCTTTTGTAACACTTATTTTGAAACCGTTTTCATAAGTGTTGGCTATGTAAATGAGGAAAAAACTTAAGGTGCATTTTATTTTCTAAGCGTTATTTTAAGCCTAAAAATAATCATTTTTGGTATTTTCTCTTTGAATTTAAATTGGGCATAACGTTTCGTCACTTTTGGGATCAAAGTTTGCCATTTTAGAGATAAATATGGAGTTGAACCAAAATTATAACAATGTGTGAAATCAGAAAACTTAAAATCGCGATTTAAAATAGGGAGACTAAAATCTCATTTCAAATAAAATAAGAGGACCGTTTCAAAAAATAAAAATATAACATAAAAGGATAAAAAATGCATTTAGTTTTACTTTATTATTGGAGTGTAGGTGAAGTGGTAATTTCAAAGTGAAATTACAATATGGACCAAAGTTTTTCCAATGTTTTGCTTTTAAGTAACTTAATTATTAGATTCACACACTTTAAATGTAAAGAAATCTGAAATCTCATATTCGAACTACTTCTACATTTCAATGTCATTGCAACTACGAAGATGAGTTATACTTCTTGGATAGTTTCCAATGTTTTAGTTCTAATAATATATTACTTTTTAACGACTATAAATGAGTTTCGTTTTTAAACAAGTGTGAATATTTAAGAATCCAGTGATGGATTCCAAAATTTTAAGAGAAAGAGAATTTGAGAATTTTGATCATTGGATTAACTTGACTATACAACAATTACAATACAACAGAATTGATCTATTAACTATTAACAAGCTATAGTTAATAGATAATACCCCACCCCCAAGGGACTTGGTGGTATGTGAACATCACGAAGGCCTACTTTGGATATAAAAATATGAGAATTTTTATGAATTCGGCTCTTTACTCAAACTGTTTCGCTCATTCGCAAAGTAAATGTCCAAAATATCCTTATGTGACTTATGTCACGCCGCGTTATTGAAGTAGATAAAATAGTCACAAGGAAGGGGAGGTTTGAATTGTGACCCTTTGAAAATTAACCTGCAACCTAAAATTAATTTTCAAGTGGTTTACTTGGAAAAGTTAAATTAGTAAAATTGCTTCAGAACGTTCTGACATTCTTGTGCAGATTATGCAGAAACTGATTTAATCAAGTAACTGTGTTGTGTGTGTATAGTGTATACTGAATTTAAAAGAGTAAATGGAAGAGAAAGAACACACAAAAATTTATAATGGTTCACCCAATGTGGGTTAGTCCACTCCTCACAATCTTGTGAGAGTTTCCACTATGATGTTTGAGATAACCTCTCAAATCCTGCACTTTACAATCTTGTTCACCTGAACAATTACATCAACTGTATTCTCTAAGCCTCAGCAGGCTTGTACCTTCTTGCTAAGTTACCCACTAAGACTTATGCACCTTCAGCTCAAACTAACACTTTAGTACCCCTAAAGTTGGATGAGACTTTACAAGATGTTTGGAGCTTGAATGATTGAAATCAGACAAGAGAAGAAAGGAAGAGAACTTATCTTTAACAAGATAAGAAAGAATTGATTTACACTACTAGCAACATTTTGAGATCTCAGTGATGATCAATTCAGAGAAGAATGGGAGGAGAACTTATCTCTAACAAGATAAGAAAGAATTCATTTACACTTAAAAAGACTTCTTGGAATCTTTGTGATGATCAATTCGAATGTTAAAGCTTCAAACAATCTTTGTTGTTTTCTTGTATGCTTTGCAATGGTGCAAGTAATGTTGAGCCTTTGATCTCTATATATAGAGTTTTTGGGCTCATATAGCCGTTGTAGGGTGTCCAATGGTGTTATGCCACGTGTCCTGGGCCCCACAAACTTTTAATTGAAACTCTGGGTGAACATTCTGACCATCAGAATGTTGTTGTGTTTTCCAGGATGAACATCAGAATGTTGCCGTGTTCTTCATTAGAATGTTGATATTCATAATGTTCTTCATCTGGGTTCATCAATGATGAAAGTATGATGAGTTTATGGGCTTGTTCAATGCATGACATAAGATTTGTTAGGCTTTATCCACAAAAAGTAACTTCTTCATATGCATTCAAAAGTTGCTTGATAAAGTAGGATAAAGTTGAACCAAATATGCCTTGAACATTGTGCAGGAGAGAGAGGATAGTGGATTTGCAGCTTCAGGCCCATGCTTCTAAGAGATTTGCTTGATTCTGATTAGAGGACATGTCTATCTCTGAGCAAGATCTCCTTTTGCTTTGCTTGCTAACTTTTCACCAACTACATTGTTCATAGTTAGAAGCATGTGCAGAGATGAACATTCTGACCTTCAGAATGTTCATTTGTTCTTACTTTAGGATGATTTGTAAGACTAACTTTTGATGTAATCAATCCTAATAGTAGATACATAACTGAAGTGCAGTAATTTTAATCTCTAGGACAATATCCTCTTTGGAATATTCCTAGTACTTCAAGTGTTCATAGTCTTGAATGAACCTTGAAGATCTTTTTGACATTATTCTTGTAAATGCCTTTATTTCTTGATTGATCCATGTAGATGTACTTTACTAGACATTTTATTCATGTCACTTGTACTTGCATGTTCTTCATGTTCTTGATGATTCTAGGTTTGCTTATGAACAACCTTCTGAACTCTCATCAGAAAGTTATGATCAACTCACTGATCAACATTTTGAACTAACTTTCTGAACCTCAGAATTAGTTCATGAATTGCAAATGTTCTTTGATTTCTTGTATCTTGGTATGATTTAAACTTTGTTTGTGTCTTGGTTAATCACTCAAGAACGCACAAATACCAAAAACTATCAAATTCCATTAATCCTTTAATCTCCATAGATGTCTTTAATGATTTCTTGATCCAAAGTCAAAATCATTGTCTTCATAAGATATGTTCATGTCACATCTGTTCTTGGTGTGGACATTGATTTACAAGTTTGATCTAATGAAACTTCTGAGCAACCTTCTGAACTCCTTCTGGGTTCAAACATATGAACTTCAGAATGTTTCTTCTGGGTTCATTCCTTTTTGACGGTTGTACTTTGTGCTGAACATTCTGATGTTCTTCAACACTTTGAATCCTATGAATGTTGTTTATTTATTTCCTTCAAAAACTACTTGAAGCATATAAATGAGAGATCATTTGTTTTGACAAACAAGATGATTCTTTCTTTAAAGTCCAAAAGAATATTTCTTTGCATCTAGTTCATCATTGTATGTAACTGATGACTTTAAATATTCTTGTTTATCCATGAAGTAATCCTTTATTATTTCTGGATATATTCAGGGTTAATGTTCATGATTATTATGAACTCAATTCATATAAACATTCTGATCTTTGTTCATATGAACATTCTGAACTCTGAACTTCTTATCTTCAGAAGCTTTGGAAGTGTGATACTTTGAGGAGGTTTTGAGAACCTTCCTAGCCTGTATGCATATTTCCTTTTATCATATAACATAAAACTCAATGTGAGTTTTGTCACATAACTTCAAGCACATTCTTGTGTAGCTTGTGATGTAAGTTCTTCAATCATGATTCTTGAGCTATGAATCTTCATGGAGATATGATATTGTTGTTTCAACTGATGATATACTCATTCTTTCATTGTTGAGTAGATATAATGCATTTATCAATGTGAGTGGCTTCTAGCTTATCCACTTATGTGATTCCTGTTCTTTTAACAAAAATTCAAAAGCAAACATCAGTAGATCACCATTCATAAAACTTATCATTTATTCCACGAGGTTTGGTATCATTAAAACATTCATCAAAAAGATTTTTGCTTCAACAGTTATAGCTTAGCGTGAGTTAACTCGTGCTAGTTGGCCGGTGGTTACAGCTCAAGAACACACGTTTTTTGGACGGTGGTCAATGCATTTTAATGGTTTTTACACGTTTTTTTTAAAGTTTAAATAAAATAATATAAAGTTATGTATGCGCCACTTAAATAAATTTGAATATGCGCCACTTAACTCAGCGTGAATTAGAATAAAAATTGCGTATTGAATAAATTCGAATAAAGTTACGTATTAAAAAAATTGAAAAAAGGCCTAATTAAACTCAGCGTGAATTCGAATGAAGCTGTATATTGAATATTAAAATCAGCGTGAATTCGATTAAAGTTGTGTATTGAATAAATTCGAAAAAAGGCCTAATTAAACTCAGTGTGTATTCAAAAAAACGTATTCTTGACCAAATACCACCAGTCAACCTAGCGCAAGTTAAGTCACGCTAGTGTGTTAACCTTGGTGTGAGTTAACTCACGCTATTGTTAACCTTTGCCTAAGTTAAGTCACGCTATTGTGGCCGGTTTTTCATGCATTGTACAATAGTTTTTACACGCTTTTGTTAATTTTTGCATTTGTTTTATGATTGTGTATTTAATTAAAAAATTCCGATAAATTAAATAAACAAAATAGATTAAACTCAGCGTGAATTCGAATAAAGATGCGTATTGAGTGTGTTGTTTGAAAATGAGGTAGAATGAGGCTCTGCCTGGGCTAAGAACAGCACGTAGCGTGAGTTAACTCACGCTGCGTGAGCTAACATGCGTAAGGGTAAATATGGAATTTCACTTGGAAATGAGCGAAACCATTTAGAAAAAGAGCAAAATTCAATTTTTATTCCCATCTTCTTGGTTTCTCATGCGCCATGTAATACTCTAATTTATAGAAACCAAACAGTGTAAAAACACCCGAAAACATATAGAATTTTAGAATCCAAATCAGATGATAACAGTAGAAAAAGCAACAATTCAAAAATAATCTATTAACTACGAAGGCCCAACTCGATCACTTGAATTCCCTAACACCCTTATTTGCTAATTTATTTTGGTATCGTCGAGGAATTGTTGTTTATATATGCAAGTAGAGGTGTTCATGGGTTGAGTCAACCTAGAAAATCCGATCAAACCCATTCAAAAAACTCAAAAAAATGGGTTCAGTTTGGTAATTGGGTGGGTATGGTTTCTAAAAATGGAAAACCCATAAAAATAAATGGGTTTCAGGTAAAATCAGACCCAAACCTACTTACCCAATAATGTTAATATTTTTTATCTTTATTTTCATAGGGTAGAAGAAAGTTATATTTCCAAAACATACACATTGTACCCTATATATTGAATATCAAAACATATTAGAGTTACAAATTAATATGTTGCACTTTTTAGTTATTTTGATACTAATGCAATTTTATGTCATGCAACTTTAGTTTGTTGCAAGTATTTTATGATGAAGTTTATTATTTGATATTCTATGATGCATAAAATTATAGTAAAATAAGGTAAACATTTTTTTTAAGAAAATCAAAAAGTAGAGTACTATTTTAAAACAAAATTATGATGACTTGTCATTTATTCATTTAATATTAAAAAAATAGAAAAATAAGTTGGGTAACCCATTACCCAATCCAACCAAACCCAAAAATTAGTGGGTTTGTCCAAACCCACCCAATAGTATAACGAGTGGTTATTTTATCTCACACAAACCGAAATACCCTATTTAGTTTGATTTTAAGTTTGGTCAAACCCAACCTAAACCCACCCACGAACACCCTATATGCAAGTTGTAAGTGGTGCAGTGCTGCAAATGAAAGTGTAATTTATGTTATTAGATACATTGATCATTAGTCATGACTTCTAATTAGTGGGGATATTGTTGATTGGTTGGATCGGAGTAAACATGAGGATCTGTTTTGTTTTTTGTTGCTATTTATAAGTTGTGGGCGACATGACTTTTGAAGCCAAACACCATTCTCTTGTTCAGGTTGCGATCTAGGTTAGCAAGTTCAACTGCAATTTTATCAAGTTGTAGAACAAATAATTTTTTTTTTTTAAAGGAGAACCTCTAGTTCCAATGATGTATCATTCAAGGTTTTAAATAACGGCTGTGCAGTCACATTACAAATTTGCGATTTCGGTTGTTTCGAATGTTGCACTACAAATTATAGTCATCACGAAATGAATTAATCACAACATCGTACAAATTTTACTAAAATTACTTATACTATCTTATAATGTATAGCTTAATTTCTCAATATTTCTTCATAATTTCACAATGTAATTACTTTCAAAAAATTTAATAAATTTGATTTTTATAAAAATCAAATTAACCATTAATAAATTACCAATTTCTTTTCTTTGAATTGGAGGGATTGGATCTTTAACAATCTCAACAGCAAGAAGATGGGAGCACACAAAATGGAGTGGCAAACTATCTTTATGGTAACATGTTGGCACTTGTGGACGTGGAGGAATAAGAGCATTTTTGAAGAGGAGTTCCATAAACCTTTTAATCCAATTGATGTGATTCTTATGATGGCTATGGAGATTGATAACAGCGAACAAACACACGTAACTGGATGACCTCAGCTTACTTACACTATTTTCATTGGATGGAAGACATCCCAAGAGGGTTGGGTTAAACGTCACTCTGACGTGGCACATAAAAGCTCAGTTAATCTCTCGGGATGTGGTGGCCTTCTCCGTGATAGCAATGGAAATTGTTTGAATAGCTATGCTCGTAAGATAGGTTCATGCGACGCGTTACATGCAGAGATGTGGGGCATGTATATTGGTATGGATATGGCTCGGAGACAAGGGATCACACACTTGCAAGTGGAAAGTGACTCATCACTTTTAGTTTACATGGTAACAGGGAAATGTAACATCAATGGCAATGTTCCTACCTTGATTGAGCGCATTTGTGACCTAAGGGACATGAGTTGGCATGTTCATATCAACCATACATAGCGTGAAGGAAACAGATCAGCAGATTGGCTAACTAATTTTAGTCTATCTTTCGACACATTTGATTTACAAATGATTGAGACTCCTCCTAGAGAGCTTCAATGTCTCCTTTTTGATGACATTTCTGGCGCTTGCATGCCTCGAAATGTTCGATTAATCGCTTAATTTTCTTTTTCTTGGGCTCTACCTTCTTTTTTGTACCAAATTTTGTTCTTTCTAAATTTTAATGGTTATAGAAGAGGCAAGAGCATAAAATAACCCATTGATACAATAAGTTTTTAAATCCGGTAAACATCTTGAATTTGGGTTTAATTTATGTGCTCACTTTTCAATCCCTAAAAATTACAAAACAATATATTTTTAGTTCCTCATTAAGGCTATGTTTGAATTGGTGGTAAGTGATGGAATGGAATGGAGTGGGATGGAGCCACATTCCATTGTTTGGTTTTGTAAAAAAAGAATGGAATGGAATGTGATGGAACTCATTCCATCAAATACCATTCATTTACTCAATTTTTCATTCCCCCAATTTTAGGGTGTATCTAATGGAATGGAACACATTAATAATACACTTACAATTTTGTCCTTATTTTTTCTATTATTTTTTTTTAAAATTCAAACAACTTCGCTTTTTTTGTATTATCTTTTTCTATTATCGAATGGTAGTAGTAATACAACTAAACAAAAAATTGTTGTTGGATACGTTGTTTATCCCTACAATGGTAAAGCTTCAATTTCGATAAAATAATATACATGCTTGTTTCTTGTAAATTTCATGTTATTATATGTTGAATGTAAGCAGTAATTTTTGGAAATTCTATCAAAACAATATGCTTGTATTTAAATTGTTTCCTGGATGCACCCAACCCTGAATAGCTTCTGAAGAAATAATTTAGACTTTTTGCTAGAAATAATGTAGGCTAGTTTACAAATCTCATGTTATTATATCCTGAATGCATAAAGTGGTATCCATGTTTCACAATTTCATGATTTTATTTACGAGTTCATGATTAAAGTTGATTTTATGTTTTTATTCTTGGATCTATATAAATATTAAGGATTTAGATTTTTGTAGTTGAAATCTTTTGTCAAAATTTCTGCAAGATTTACATATCAACCATGAAGTATGTTAAATATTATTTTTTTTAATTGTTATTAATGTTTATTCTACATATTGATGTTTTTTTAAATAAAAGGGTAAAATTGGAATAAAAAACTTATAACTCATTCCGTTCCGTCGACTTTCTAAACAATGAAATGGAAAATTAGCTCCATTCCAACATAAAATATCCAAACAGTGGAATGGTATCATTATTCTATTCCGTTATGTTTCGTTCCATTCCGCTCCGTTAGTTTTAAGTCATCCAAACAGAGCCTAAGAACTGAAAATATCTAGTTTTGTATTTTTTTTTGGACTAAAAAATGGATACATTGATTAAAAACACACTTTACCCGTTTTTTTATAGAGTAACAAAATTTTCTACTTTTTTGGACTATTTTTATAAATTAGTAAGTTTTAGAATAAATTGTAAATATATAATACAAAGTAGTTTCCAAAATGAGAATGTTAAAAGATTTAGGTAAAAAAATTGGAAAAGTTGAGGAACCAATTTCGAAATATGAAAAATAAAGAGCAATTTGCAAATTTTAAATTTTAGGAACCAAAATATGAAAATTTATAGGACCATTTTACAATTTTGTTTTTAAATTTATATGGACCAATTAAAAAAATAGGGACCGATTTATAAATTTGAAAAATAAATAGAGACTTAATCGTAAATTTTGAAACATATAGCAAACAATTTGTCTAAATTGAAAAAATTATAATAATCAATTTGAGATTTATTATACAAAATAAAAAGATATTTTATGTTCATAGTTTTTAGGTGTATTTGAAATTTCTTAAATTTTGATTTGACAAAATATTTCACAATTTTAAAAATTCTCTAAATTTATTATTTAAAAATTGAAATTTGGTTAGAAGAATTTAAATTTACCACTAAAATTACATCACTTTCAAAATCGTGTTCACCCAAATTTTATCTCATTCAAAAGGGGTCAGATAGATTAAGTTATACTATAATATTATATCGTAAATTATATTTTGATCTAACTCATCAATCTTTAAGTTTTTTCTTTATAAAAACTTTGTCTTTATCAAATATGTGATATAAATAGCAGATATTGTGTCAGTTGAAATGAAAAAATTATGTTAGGTCTCAATAACCGACATAAAACTTTATCGAATCTTTGTGACATAAATTAAATATGCCTAGACTAATAATGTTAATTAAACAATACTAGTAGAATTATTGTCATTTTCATTGTAACCATATTTTAGTGTAGGAGGCACAAGGGGCACGTGATGGTGAAGGGAAGGAAGGATATAGTGTCAGCAAGCATGCATGTGTCACGTGTGTGAGCGAGTGCTACCCTCGTGTCAAAAGCCTAAACGACGGTGGTCAATAACACGTGTTGAGAATCAATGCTTGTTCAATTTTTTCATTGTTTTTTCGGACATATCCTATCCTAATCTTAGAATCCCATACTAAGAAAGAATAATAACGTGTCTAACTGTCACGTGACCTGCGGGGGTTCTTGCTTTCAATGGAGGATTTCCTCATCTCCGCAACTAATTTCAAAAGAGTCAAAGACACAAAAATTATTGATTTTTTTTTTTTTGCTGAGAGGATTGTATTGGCTTATTATTTATATAAAAATATTATACAAATATATTTTTATTTTGAAAAATGAAGAATTATTGATACCAAATGCATGCAAGAAGATTGGAAGAAAAACAAGGGCGTAGTTTTTGACAACATTAAGGACATTCGGAATTTTTGGATTGATTATGGAGGGAGAGTTAGATTTGGAATAAGAAAACAATATATATACATAAGAGCAAAAACGGCTTAGCACCTTCTTACAAGTATGTTTGTTGCAGAGAAGGCTTATGAAAATCAAACGAATAAAACAATCAAGCCAACAACAGAGGTCGGAACTAATTGTCCATCGGGGATAACGGATAAGACTTATAAATATGGGTGAAGTTTGGATACTGCGTGAAATAAACAACCATATGTTGATATCTCAATGAAAATTATCAAAAAATTCAAATGCCAAAAAATTGGAAAAACTTTAAATGTGATATTTAAAACTAAAAAACTTTAAGAATCACAATATGTGATGGATCGGATTTTGGATGGTGTGAGAGTAATTTAGGGCAAAAACCGAAAAGTGCTAGAATGTCCGAGGGTTTCTAGTTTTGCTTATATACATGTCTGGGTGAAATTTGTTTTCTTGATTAAGATCATATAATCCGAACTGTGGTAAAATGCACACGTGAGAAGACTGGAGGGTGGGAAAAGAGTTTTCTATTTTATGATTGCTTTGGAACTTAAATATATGTTTGTATTGG
>Ga0228711_1010293_pt1 | contig 12354 bp, 6 predicted proteins | sample MedpolnodulmetaG_2_FD_177996 | JGI IMG/M metagenome (GOLD analysis project Ga0228711, IMG submission 177996) | Root nodule microbial communities from Medicago polymorpha collected in Santa Monica, California, United States - brown nodules | ecosystem: Host-associated > Plants > Roots > Nodule...
CAAAAAAATTCGTTAGCATTTTTAATGCCTATAAAATTTTGTATTAGCATTTTTAGTTTCTGTAAAAGTTTTCCGTCAACGTTTTTGTTCCCTAAAAATGTTACATTGATTAAAAGGTGCGAGTTTTGTAGAACTAAAAACAAAATTCTAAGTTTTTAAGGAGATGGTTTACTTAATTGACACAATTACATATAAGAGATGATATGGTGAAGTTTCTTAGAGATTCCTCCAAGTAAGATGGAATGTGAGAATTTTTTTTTTTTAGCAAAGAGAAACATAAAATAATGAGGAAATACAAAATGCTGGGGGATATAAACTTGACCTTAAAACCACAAAATCAAACCAAACAGATATTACAACATAGATATAAAAAACAGTATGAAAATACAACGTATGGAAGCAAAAGCTAATCAAACGAATACACATCCTTAATGATATCCATGATGTGTAAAATTACTTTTCCTTTTTAAAATTAACTTTATCCTCTAGATTGGAGTTTAGATAATTCACTGCAACAAAAAAAAAATGGGTTATTTTTTTAAGTTAAAGATGACCCCGTGTACAACTACAAAGACTAACGTCTTTAAGGTAAAAGATATTTATTTGAAGAGTTCACCCCTTTCAAAAAATGTTTCATCATAGGCATCAACTTGAGATCAAATCCTAAACCAAATTATTAAAGGTTCAAGTATCTTCCACTTACGTTACGGTATGTTGACAAAAAAAACCCAGTTATTTCTATAACTTAATCGACCACATTCTAACACTTTTGAGTGTGTATTTCAAGCTCGGAATCGGGTTGGCATTGGTGTGTATTCGAGATGATAAAGGTCGTTATGTGTTAGCTAAAACTGAATGGATGACTCCGCTCTTTGATGTGGATTTGGGTGAGGTTTTAGGTTTATTATCAGCTATGTACTGGGTTCGTGATCTGCAGCTGGGTGATGTGGACTTTGAGCTTGATTACAGAACTGTGTTAGATAGTCTTTATGGTAGTAAAAGTGGTGTCTCTGACTTTAGCGCAGTAATCAATGATTGTAGACGCCTGTTAGCTTCTGATTTAGTAACCTCTGATGTTAGGTTTATTTAGAGACAAGCGAACGAAACCGCTCATAGTTTTGCTATAGTGGCTTTGCGTCATGCTAGTTCCATATTCATATTAGGATTCCATCTTGTATCTCTACTATTATTATGAATGAAATGCAATAAATTTCTTCTTCTAAAAAAAAACTTTTGGGTGCCACACTAAATAAAATTGATGTTTCCAATAACATTGTAATTTTTTTTTAAGGTTTAAAATGGTGATTTTTAGGTAGCTTCCATGAAAACCGCCGCTTTTAACATAGTTTAAAATTCCTTAAAAAAAAGAAAAACATAGTTTAAAATGACAGTTTAAACCGCCACAATTTTGACTATTTTGCTAAAAATTTACAGAAATTATGGCAGTTATAACCACCATAATTTGGATACTTTTTACACACAAAAAATGGTGTAGGATCTTCAACAAAAAATTTTACCAACACATAGTAAATATTGATATTCTTATGCTTTATATTAACAATTTACCACACAATGAAGCACTTCTATTAATCATATTACAAACACTCTTAATATTGAAATTTCCATGAAATTGAGACAGATTTAGTACAAAAATCCGTGTCAATTTCATATGGTAGATATATAGACAAGTGCACTGTTAGAAGAAAAAAATATATCATCTCTGTGTGGTACAGTAAGTGCAGCTTCTGAGTGGTTCCTCAAAGGTGTTTAAAAAGAGTTGGTAATGGTCTTCTAAGGTCATTTTGACAGAGTCGTTGGCTGAAGATACACAGTTATGGACTAGTTTTTAGATGTTGTTTCAGGTGTCTATGCAGCAGTTTGGGGTTAGGAAGATGAGACACTAGGAGGTAATTGATGACATGTCATCTTTGTTATTTTTCGCATATTCTTTAATCATTTTTTAGTAATGTTTGAATCCAAATTAGAAGAGTATTAGAACAATTGTTTATGGTTTATAATGATGGAACATCATATGATATTTGTGGCTATGTTTTTAGTTATTTTCTTTGTATTTGAAGGCAAATAAGAGGTCATTTAGAGGAGTTATTAATGGTTTGACGAACATTTTTGTATTGTTTTCATTCGAGTCGTCGTAATTCAGTTTTATCTTAAATCATGTAACTTCATTGGTGTTTTGAGTCTTTTTATTGAGAAATCATGTAAATCAGCAAAACAAAACATCACGTGAAGGGTCAAAGGATATGAAGATTGAAGATCAATGGTTCTTTGAAAATCTTTGAAGATAAGATCGGTGGGGCAGAAAGTGCCTCATACCTTGAGCTCTACGCATGCACTGGGGCAGAAAGTGTTGTTTGCTTATTTTTCAAGCTAGATTGGTGAAAAAAGCCCAGTTTTCTTCTCTCAACCCCTAAGTAATGATGCACTATAAATAGAGACTTTTGCACAATCTTTTATTCATTCAGAAAGCTAACAGTAAAAGACAAGGGTCAAGCGTGTGAACTTAAAGGCAGAGGATCACCACCCTCCTTTTGTTCTCTCTTGGATATGTTTTTCTATTGTTTTGTAATGATGTAGGTTTTAATGTGCAACTAAATCTCTTTGATTATTGTTCCACAACGAGCCCCTTCTTATTTGTTGGATTTAATTAATAAAGTTATTTATTCACTTTATAATTCAAGTGTTTGATTTAATTTGTATATGTTTGTTTATATATCATATCTTAGACGAATCTGGAGTCTTTAGATGACAATTTAGAATATCAATTACTTCATGTTTCAATTACCTCTAAGAGAGTAAGGCCTCACTCTAATGCTTTGTATGTAGGCATATTGGACCATGTAGGATTGACGACACTACACCCTTTAGAGCGTGTATAAACTTAGTGTGATCAGCATGTGAAACTCAACAACTGAAGGTATATACTACCCTACAAACTCATCAAATGATTACTTGTTTTTTTAATCCAACAAGAAAATAGAGGAGATTCGAAAAAATTTAACCGCCACCGACAATAGAAAAGTAAATTTGTTCAAAAGAATTATTATCTTTTAAGGAACAAAAGAACTATTTTTTTTTTAGGGGAAATGAACTATTTATTATTATTACCCCTAAAAAAATCTATGTATTATTATTAGTTAAGGTGAGAAGCGCCGCGTACATACATACATTATTTGCCATATTTGGTTGTTGAAGCATCAAGGACCACCACCACAATGGGTATTAAATTGCAAAGAACTATTTTATCATAAAAACGGCTTCCCTTAAAAAATACTTGAATTTAGAAAAAATCCAGAATTTTTTCCAGATAAAAATCTTTTTTGAAATTAAAATTTTAGAAAAAAAAATCATTTTTTTTACGAAATTTTCGAAATTAAAAAGTTCATTTTTTATTTTTCAAACAAAAAATATAAAATTTTGAAAATATTGTTCGTAATAAAAAAATCCGTAAATAAAATATTTCCTGAATTTTTTTATTTTCAAAAATTAATTTTCAAATTTTTTAAATTATTTTTATTTCTAAATTAATATAAATGAATTTATATTATAATTTTTTTATAAAAAAATAGGCACAAATGCCACGTGTACCCTTAAAAAAATAAAAAATGAAATTAATTATATAGTCAGTACGCCACATAAGCATATATGCACAATCAGCATGCCACACAGTGTACCACGTTAGCAAATATGCACAGTCATATGGAGGAGGGGTGTTTTCCGGAAGAAAAAAATGTCTTACAAGGATGCAAATCAAACCGAAAATTTTATAAGGGCGAAAATCAAAAATGACCTATATTACAGGGGCGAAAAACACTATTAACCCTTAAAAATATTTGGGAACACACATGAATGATAAAATTTAAAAAAGAAATAATTTAGTCACATCACTCAATATCATTTTTCTTTTAAATTTTATCAATCATATGTGTGCGCTCAAATAAATTTTATTTGGAGTATGTAAGAGTTGCTCATGATATTTATGAAGTTTTAACTCTTTTTCAATATGTGATCAATTATCATTGTTTATTTTAATGACAAATGTTAGCTTTTTTTTCTTGTGAGAATTTGAAATATGGACATCCAATTCCTTAATCTTTAACTCAAACCAGTTTAACTACGCAGCCCTAACAAATATCATTGCTTATTCCCATGAAAATTGAAATGTTAAGACAAAGAATTGAAAGAGTTAAAACTACATAAATTGTTTATCCAGTTTCAAAATATAATATTTTTTTAGGACATTTTGAAATAATTTTATTTATTGTGTCTACTAATAATTGTAAAAAAAAATTGTGAAAAGAGACATTTTATTTTTGTTGTATAGCTTGACTTAAAATATATGTATTATTTTCACTATTGTTTTGCAAAAATAATAATTCTTAAACATCATAGGACATCTATATATATAAATACTAATAAGTTAGAAATTTGATCTTTATAAGCAAAGATAGAGAATTGTTGAAACCAGAAACAAAGAAAAAAAAGATAAAAATTGAAAAGATATATTTCTCACCCCAAATAAATATTGACTTTGAATTTTCAATATGAAAAAAACATTTGTCACCATAAATGGGCTATAATCAATTGAGATAAAAGTATAGCCAATTCACCATCAACCTTCCCACCAACGGTCGTGATGACCGAGAAGTCATTTTCATCTATTAAAATTGAATTAAATAAGTGATAGAGAGAAGTTTCCACCACCGTGTCATAACGACATATCTCCGTCATGGAATTTTTGGGATATACAAAAGGTGGGCCGTCCACTTTCAGCTGGATTTTTTCCGTACGCACAAATCAATAATTGAACCTTCCGATCACATGTTTAAAGGCTCAAGTTCTTTACCACTTTGATTAATCTATTGTTGGTATTAATTATTATTATTACTAGCAAAAAAATAACATTATCACATATTCGTCTTTTCGTTCTTTTTATTGTGCTAATGTGTATAGATTATCAACGATATTTTATAGAAATTTATGTTTAAACTACAAGCGATATTTTATATAATTTTTTTATATAGATTAAAATTATAGGCATAGATATTTGTGACTTTCAATGACCTTATAAATCATTTAACACAAATTCAAGAGAAACGGTAAGATCTCTTTGAAGTATATGAAGGTCATGAAGACACCGTACTTAGTCAATATACAATGAACTAGACAATGAGACATTTAACTAAGGCTTAATGTTTGTAGTGCCACTAACTAAAGAAAGTAATGAGCACGAAGGCACGCTCTATATGAGGTTTGATGAGTCATTAATTAGTGTTTTTAATTGGTTATTTGAGTTTATTTTATTTAGATTTTATGTGTTTTTATTTACTTTCTAGAACTATTTTACTTCAATTGCATGTTATTTAATTTTAGAAACAAATATATGAAAGATTGAGTCTTGGAGTGAAAGAAAGAGAATTTGGAGCTGATTGAGGCCAAAAATATGAAGATCTTGTGCAAAAATATCAGGCACGGTTGTGCCTAGCAATGGCGTGGTCGTGCCTCCAACTATTTGGAAGAGGCCAACAACCAGAGAGCTTGGCACAGCCCGTGCCTCCAGTGGCACGGTCGTGCTCGATGGTGATGCCCCCTTTTGCTGCTTTTAATTCAAGGCTGGCACGGCCCGTGCCTGTGGTGGCACAACCATACCAAGGTTCCAGCTGCCTTTTTGAGTTTATTTCGGACCTAAAATTCCATGGGTTTCTTGTGGAACATTCTATTGATGTATTTCTCGAGGCTTAAGTTAGTTTTAGGCTATAAATAGAGCAGCTAGCAGACATATATAATCATCTTTTGTTCTTGAAAATTCTAAGTGACAATTATTTCTTTGAATAAAAGTTCTCTTTATTTTATCGTTATTTACTTCTATCTTCTTCTTCTTCTTCTTCTTCTCTATGTCTACAATGAACATGAGTGAGTAGACTTCTTTGTCTTGGGATTGTTGGATGAGTCTAATGACCTAATCCCTATCAAACCAAGCCTAGAACCTTAACCTTATGTAAATCTATTTTCTAATTTATTTCACCGTTTTTTTAATGGAATAACAAGTATTAATCGAAGGACCGAAATGTGAAGTTTAATAGTTGTTATTTCATCATCACAAATATCAAGCGAATGATCAAAAGATGAAGTTTTGATATCGGAACAAGTGAAATCAGACAAGGATTGTGAAACATGAGAATAGTCTAGCAAACCTTGAGACAATAAAGTTTCGTACTTAAAGGGTTTCAATAGCAATCAACCATGAGAATAGGTGTGGTTGCTATTGAAATGCATTCATTACGACCGAAAGGAGATATGAAAAGCCAAAGAGAAACTTATCTTTAGAAAATAGGTCCAACGTAAAATTCTAGGTTTACGGTTTAGTTTGTGAAGGATTTATCACCAAAATGAACCAATAATCCCAATGCGTTTTTATTATTGTTATTTTAAATCAACAAAAATCCAAATTTTTAATTTTGAACTCTCATCTAATCATTGTTGAAAGTCAATCAAATTCATAACTCCCTGTCAGAACGATATCTTTTATTACTACATCGGTAAACCGTACACTTGTAGATTTACTATATCAAGGTTGCACACATGTGGACTCTGTCGACATGCCACACTGCAAAGTGAAAGACTGCAGGCCAAACATGGGGCATCACATCACCCCTGACCAAGAGAAAACTAATACACTACCCATGAAAGTAACTGAGCATGAATAATCTACGTAGGTCAAGTTGTTATGGCCAAAAAGACTAGTTTTTGCCTATAAATGTAATGGTTTCAAATTGCCTAATCTACAATTTGCTTTATAATTAAAATAATAACGTATATTGTTTAAGTAGAGACACAATCAAATGATACCATTATGTCAAAATTAGTTAGACATCAAAATCTCATCTGTTCATTTCACTTAATCTAAAGGTTTAAAGTTATCACAAAAATAATCCACCGACGTCAAATACTATATCAATTAATAAAATCATTGTCATTAATTTATAATCATCCCCTTTGTATACCCTCGCAATTCATTTCGTTTGTCCATAAAAAAAAAACTCAAATTTTTTTTATATAAAAAGCATGATAAAGCTCATACTTATGAGTCCGTCATTTAAAGAAAAAACTCAAACTTTCGGTTGTTTGCGTCATTCATCATGACTGATATTTCTGTCTTTTTTTAATAACCATGGTTTATTACATATATTTTTTTTTTAATAAGCTTAAATGGAATTATATTGTCAAGGAACTAAGTCCTCCTAGCACAATGTGTGCTAGAAAGATAAGGTTAAAAATCAAGTTACAAAGATAAAATAAAAAGAAAAAACAACGAAAGAACTTACAAGTTAGGTAATAGAATTCAAACACATAAACGGTTAGATAAAAGAATATTTGTTTGTGGTTTTTTAATCGATTTTTGGGTACAGATTATTTAATTCAAATTATTAACTAAATGTTGCTTGGTAGAGTGAAAGTAATTCCAGGATATTATGTTTCATATGTTGCTTGGAGTTTGACTAAGAAAAAGATGATTTAATAAAATACAATAATATTTTTTGAAGAACATTAAAATATTTTATCTTAAACAAAGTGACAGGTACACTGTGATGTCTTAGTGGTCAATATACATTAGTTTAAAGGTATATTTATGTTGACTAAAATGTAATTAATTATAGCAGTACTTTGAGACCGTGTGAAGACAACAACACGGACACAAGTTGCCACCATTGTTTGGAAGGTACAATGCAATTTTAGATTGGATTCATTCATGGTGAATGGTGATGACGATCACTTTAAAAACAAGTAGCCCACTTGGTGGTGAGTCTTTATCTGCCGTCAAAGCAGAAATTTTTCTACTTTTCAGAAACACAGCATGGACGAACAACAATAAGGAAAGGGACAAAACAAAACTTCATGTGCGATTAATGCAAAGTTTGAACTCTTTTTTCTTTAATCGAATGGTGAAGCTGTTATAAGAAATGACTTGACTTATATTTGCAATAATAGTTAGAAATTGTGGTGGTTGATTAATGTTTATTTTTATTTTTATGCATACCTACCTACATAAATAATATTAAGTATAAACCACTATAAAAAAAGCCTATTAAGCACTGCTATAAAGTTTATAAACCTTTATCAAAATAAAATATACAAATTTCAACATTTATCAGACATCCAGTAAAAAAAATAATTTATCAGGACTTTCTCCATAATAAATATAAAAAAAAAAATGCGGATTCTGTTTCAAAAAAGTATATCTATTCAGTTTTTTTTTATCAATGAAAAAACAAGAATAAAAGCAAAAGAAAAATTACAAACGAGGGATCTTAGTTTTCGAAGTATAAGCTATACAATAACTCGAGAGGGAAGAATGATAAGTAGGGATAATCGTGAGCTCATGAAAAAGTGAAACTTCCAATTTAGCGAGTCAATCAACATAATAGTTACTATGAGTAGGGATAGGAGGAGGGTCAGCACAAATCTTATAGGTGGAATTATAAAAAGTGTAGATTTGGCTAAGTATATAAACCAAAGAGGATGACCAGTGTAAGAAAATGCTTCTTTTTCTTTGTTTCTTGAGTTATGTTATTTGAACATCTATTTTTTTGACAATCTATGTGACAACCATATTTTTACAAAGAAATGTATGTACTGACACGAAAACCAACACAATAGAGAGAGAAAGTAAAAATATAATATGAGTATGAGAGAGAAAGTTGCCACAAAAGTTGTTATAAAATAGATGTATAAATATCATTTCTCTTGTTTCTCTTTTTCCAATAAATGAGTTTCCAATGAAAAATGGGTAGCATTTAATTGACATTGGGGTGTCAATGTCATGTGACATTGATCAACCACAATACCACAAGTGTACAAAAAAAAAATAAATAAAAAATTCTTGTGAGAGAGAAAAGAAAGTCACTTGTGACATTGTGGTTGATCAATATCATAATACATTAACATCCCAATGTCACTCAAGTGCTACCCGTGAGAAATAGAGTACAAAATATTGTCGGGTTGCATGCATCTTGAACCATCAATGAAGACCATCTTCATTTGAATCATTATGAAAATCAAATATGAGTTTATGCCAAACCCGCATGGCCTTAGGGCAATCACACAACATATGTAAAATAGTTTATGATAACAAGAAGCACTACATCTATAACAAGAAGCATCCAAAGACATATTTTGAATGCAACAAAATTGATAGATAGACAACCTCACATGCATAACAATCCACGTAAAATGACATATATTATCATTAAGCTTAAGTTTTCATATTCAAGACCAACTCATAAACGACTTTTAAACCAGGTCCCAATACAGTGGTTAACGAGTAATATGTTGATTACTTGATTTAGTGGTATAAGTACATGAAATATAGATGACTCCTACGCAAAGATGTCATCAGGGTCATCACTATAATAAAAATACTCTCCATCTCCATCTTAATATCTTGAAGAAGAGACGTGAATATGATATCAAAATTTCAGACCAAGTTGTAACAAACATCATAGATACGAAGGTTAGGGTGTTCTATTCGACAAGAGGAACTTGCTCACAATGTCGGTCATGAGGAAGCCATTTATCTTATCAAATGAATGAATCTGAGTCTTCTTTACGAGTTACTTCCTGAAGGATGTGAGATTGATTAACATGGTCGTCCATTAGGAGATGCAAACAACTCTACAAAGCTAGACCTCCAAAATTTTGGGGACCAACATATTTTATATAATGCATGTATGTAAAAATTGAATATATATTAATGACATGATAATAATATTAGATCAATAAATATAGCATAGTGGTAGAGTTGCCGTTGGTATTCCAGTTGACCTAGGTTCAACTCCCGAAAACTCTTTTCATTAATTTTTTCCAGCATGATAGGACCTTAATTTAGGCTTCATTTATCATGGATTTGAGACCCATATGTCATCGATACTCTCGCTTCTCCCCTAGTCCCACCCAACTCTTCTCAACCTATTGAGCTATATATTTTCAAATAAACACACAATATAACTTCTTTTTCTTCTTATTTTTTTTAGAGCACTTTTTGTAAATTTTGATCCATACTTGTCTTATAAAATAACTAACAACAAATATTATAATTATTCTCTTAAAAATAATATAAAACAAACATTATAAACTTTTTTTTTTCTCTTTTAAAAACAAATTACGTTTTTTTTACTTGGGGTCTAACTTTATTATTAGAGTCGGACTTTCAATTTCGTCGGAACGATCGTAAATGCATTCCATATCTTATCAGGATTATGAATGAGCTCCCACACATGCTCCATATTCTGTAGCCAGATTCATATTTTATTGCTTATAGTATTCTTTAGAAGATAGTATGTGTTTCGTTGAGTAGTGAACAAACAACCGTCCGAATTTAAAACTCTCCCACCATGATTTTTAAAGCCGATATTTAACTTTTGATCCACCTTGGTTTTTGTTTTTATAGCATATAATTAATGTATAAATTACACTCAACTCTCAGTTTTCAAAATGCGAAACATAACCTATGATCGATTATACTGTGCTTTGGAAGTAGCCATAAGTTATGACATTGCATTTGAATATGGCAAACACATAAAGTACGACACGGATCTCAGTCACGTGAATCTATTTTTACTACCCCCACTTGCATTGTTTTATGTCCTATTTCCATTTCCCATCAAATCAAATTTGGCATTTTGGGCCAAATTTGTGGTTTCCTCTTGTTGCAACTTGGGTTACCAGAGAACAAACAATGATTTTGATCGAGATGAACGTGTGTTAAAAGCCACCTTAAGCAAGTACATGATGCAATCTTGCAACTGATTTACTGCTAGTAGTATAGTATTGTTCCCCACTTTCAAACACAAATTTATTTATACATTAATTCAAGTTGGATAATGCAACAAAAATTTAAGGTATTCTTTTAATAGAATTGAAAAGTTAAAAGTAAAAGATCTGATAAACAGCAATGATAAATGGACACAAAAATACATACACAAATATGACACTAGGGAAAATTGTGTAATTTCCATTAAAGTTCAATGGCATAATTGATATTTCAGCAAAAATGAAGGGTGTTTTGTTAAAAAAAAATCATCTTCTTTTTCTCTCTCCATCTGAACATCCACATCCACCGCCACACACCATCCTCCTGCCACCCTCCCTACGTCACCCACCATCACAAAATAACAAACTTCGTACTCCTTCGTCCTCGCCACTCATTGTGTCCGTCCTCTTCATCATCATCTTTGTCCTCGCCACCAACCACAGATCTACAAACAGTTCAGATCCGTATTTTCCGCCGTCTATTGTCTTCTCTGACCACCAACGCCTACAGAACTAACAGATCCTCCGTTATAGTCCCTTTCTCACATACTGTCGCCTCTCTTTCGCCGGCTGCTGCGTTTTTTGGGTTCAAGATCCGTGCTTCTTTCTCTTGCCGTCGTTTTTCTGAGAGAATAATGATCGGAGAGGAAAACGACGGTGATCGCCGTTGCCGGAAAGTAATACGGTGGTGGTGTGAGCGAGAAACAAAAATGGAGGGAGGGAGAGAAGAGAGAGTAAGAAGAAGAGGAAAATAAAATATAAGGAAAAAAGGAAAAATATTGTATATTGATACGGTGGTGTCGTATTTGTGTTAGTTTTTGTGTGTTTGTTTATCATTTCTGAAAACCATGAACTAAGTTTTTTTTGTTTGTTGTAGAATAGCCATGAACTAATTTGAGATCACAAAGGATATGGCATAATCACAATTATTCGTCATGGTTAACGTGCCAATTTTTTTTTTTATTTATTTTTTTTATAATTGATTCTCTAAATTAATCTACAATTTTTAATTATGTCATTGAACTCCTCTAAAAAAAATTGTGAACTAAATAGTTTAAATCGGGTCCTTAAACTTTTAAAAAGTGTTCTGATTACAAATCATTTCAAATTTTAGATAATTGGTTAGAAATCACCACTAAAAATGTGTTATTTAGTGACCGTTTAATTTCAGTCTCCATAGCAATCGATCCACTAATAAACGAGTTTGGTACCGATCGATTTAGAGACCGATGTAGGAAATATATTGCTACCCGCTGCTATTGTTTGTGTCCGATTTAGTGAACGATCTGACATTTCTGATATAAAAATTTGTCACTAATGATAGTTTTTTGTGGTGAACTATTTAAATGTTCATTGGCACAATTTTTTCCTACCTTTTTGTATAAGAAGAAAAAAATCAAGCTTATGTTGATTTTGCGTTCATTGAGCATTCTACAAGATACAACTTTCTTACCAAGCGATCTATTCTACTCATACATAAGAAGATTGTTTTATCCATGATGATTGATTTTTTTTTTTTTTTTTTTT
>Ga0228711_1010295_pt1 | contig 12353 bp, 8 predicted proteins | sample MedpolnodulmetaG_2_FD_177996 | JGI IMG/M metagenome (GOLD analysis project Ga0228711, IMG submission 177996) | Root nodule microbial communities from Medicago polymorpha collected in Santa Monica, California, United States - brown nodules | ecosystem: Host-associated > Plants > Roots > Nodule...
CCATATTTGTGCGATAGATCTCCAATTGTATGGTGTGGAAGTTTTCCTGCTAATGCAAGTTGATGCAAGTTTCCTATTAGAGGAAGCTTCCATGGTCCTGGTGGAAGTTTATGGCTCCTCACTTTGATTTTATGCTTGTATATCTTTGCTAGACAAATTAGCAAGAAGATGAATGAGGAAATTGTGAAGAAGGGAGATTTGAGTTCCATTGCAAAGGGGAGAGAATTTGAAATAATGAACGGGATGTATGTTTAAGTCTTGTTGCCTTCCAAGGATATATATGTTGGGGACGACGGCATTACTGAATTTTCAATGCATTAAATGCAATTTATTCTTTTGTGTTAACCCTCCAGCTACAGAGGAAAAGAGTCATAATAATATGGAGTTTGACCGGCAGGTAAGTAAAGTCGGATAAAAAATCGTTCTCACCATGAATCAAACTCTGGTTCTTTCGAAAGATTCGTGTTAGGGAAGCTCATTGATGACTTGAGTTCAATTACTTAACTTTAAATGATATTTTTTTCACATGATTTAAAATTTTAATCCCCCAATTCTAGATTTGAAAATATTGTCCTCAACTTTGGCAAAGATTTGTCCAAAAAGGACAGTCTCTAAAGAATTCAAAAATACAAAGTTTGTCTTGTAAAATACTCCTTCAGGTTTTTATATGCGAGACAAATATATCAAAAAAAATTATGTATTTGATCTATATTATAAATTAAAACATCAAATTTCTGTCGACTCATTTATCCCTCTTATAAAAAGAACCCAAGGAAATATTGTACTACGGTGACGATGACCAATGCCTCATAGCAAGAGCTTGGTTAAAATATATATATAAAAAAAAACAGTGAAAAACATTCATTAATTTTTTTTAGCAAACCAAAATGAAATATATTGTCACCAAAAAGTATCCCACCTAGCACAAGATATGTCTGAACAGAACACAAAGTTTACAAAGCAGTAGTCCAAACTACGAAATGACAAGAGTACAGAAAATTAAGCAATGCCCAGACAAACAAAAGGCTAAGCCACCAGTTATGATAGCCCGCAAACAAAAGAAACATTTTTTGCATTAAGCCACCAAAAAGAAAGGAGCTTAATTTTGTCTATCAACTGAAGGGCGGTTCTTTCTGTGTTCTTCTATGTTCTTAAAAGTCGTATAATTTCGTTCTTTCTATATATCCCAAGCGCAAGAAAATCAAATGAGATGCATCAAAGTGCGCCGTTGTTTAGATGTTCCTAGCAAATTACCAAACCGAACAAATAAGTAATAATACCGCATCGATGTAAATTATCATTCGTGGGAAATCTATTACGAATAAGACACACCTTCAAAGGAACATGTTTATGCCAACTGAAATCCGACACCATATTGTAAAGAAGCGTTACCTGACTAATAAGAAGGCTATAGGCGTCCCTAGCAGTATAACCAATGGACGAAGTTTAAATGAAAAGCCACGTGTCCTGAACATCAACCTGCAAGACACGGTGTTCAGTAAATCCCTACACTCCCCCTACCATCTCCTCCTCTCATGCCACATCTATGTCTCACCACCTTCACCCCAACCCAAAGTAAACTGTTTGTTCTTGTCAGCCATTTATTTTCAAACAATTCAAACAACCTAGTGAACCTATCACGCAGAGATAAATCCCTCAACCACCTATCCTCCCCATTACCATCCTCTTAACGTAAATTATCCTCAAACCACCCACTAACCTGTAATCCCACACCAGCACAGGTACGCACCAACCCCCTCCACCACATGGATCCGTCCCTCCCACTTGCTATGAGGCGATCCCCCTCAACATCATACCTCCACGCCAACACCCTAAACCACAACCCTCCCCTCTCTACCACCATCCTCCAATACCATCTATCCAAAAGAACAATGTTAAACTTCCTCATCCGTTTAACCTCCAAACTCCTTTCCCAAACAAATTGAGTCCTAAATGTATGACTTCTATATTAATTAATTAAGTAATATATATTTCTCATCTCTTTCTCAATTTTCCCTAAAAATTCATGAATGTTCGAATTTGAATTTTCAAATGTATGCCTTTTATAATTAACTTGTTTTAATGGGTCAATTTAGTATCAACCTTTAGAAAATAGTCCAAAAACCGACCCTTATCATTTTTAATAGAATGAAAGTTTCTAATGAAAAAAGTTACGGATTCCAAACAGGTAATGTAAGTTTCCAAAAATTGCTAACTTCCAAAGGCCCGGAGTAAGATCTAAAGTAATTTTGTCACTTTTGAATATTTTCTTTCCCACATTTAGAATCAAATGGACAATAAATCTTAATAGGATGGGGAACCATAACAAATAATTATCCTCCATTCCAAAAGGACTATCTTGTTGGATCAATGAAGACTTATGATCTAAATAAAAATTTATCCAGGCTGCTCGACTTATTTTGATTTTGGTTTTAACCTTCTGGTTTTTAAGAAAAAGTAAAGTGGCTCAAGCAATCCGGAGTTCGATCGGGATATAAGTAAAGTCTGACTAAAAAATTGTTATTACTAGGAATCAAACTCTAGTTCTTACAAATAAATTGTCTTGTGAGAAACTTATTAACCACCTGAGCTCAATCAAGTTATAGAACAACTAGATTTTTGACCCGTGCTCCGCACGGGTTTATTGTAAAGGGATTGACATACAAATCATAAAATGCAATATATAATTGTTAACAGTGAAAAAAATAACACGTGATAATCCATAGTAGACAAAATAAAACACTTCATAAAATGTATGAAATCTGAAAATATTATAAAAGAAAATCCGGTAATCCTATCAATAATTCGGTAAAAGAAATATGAAATTTTTAGTACATTGGCATGTAGTTTCATCACACATTGCGAAATACTTCCTCATATTTGACGTTAGACGTTACATTGATATCTTAACCATCTTCATCAATGATCAATATCTTTAGTCCTTATTTGGATGTAACTCTTGAAACAACAACATACAACTGTCCGCAAGAAAATACAGGTATTGGTAGATATACACCAACATGTTTAAGCGACTGCCCTTGACTTTTGTTAATTGTCATTGCAAATGATACAGTCAAAAGAAATTGTCTTCGTTAGGTTAAATTACTGCTAACCTAATAAAGCAAATGGGAGGGAAAATATTAGGTTAAGTTGCTGCAGACCTAACAAAATTAATAAATAAGGATTTTTAAAAATAATGATCATAAAAAAACCGATGCTTACACACACATTCATAAATAATACATACCACTTTCAAACTTAAAAAGATAAATATTAATTAAAATCGTGCAGCCTTGGGATGACAAAAATAACCTTCAACGGGCACATCACAAATACCCATTTGTATCTCTAATGCAGGTCGTGAGGCATATTCTGGTTTACATATATTTTTGTCCAACTATTATAGTGTATATTAATTACATTTAGGTTAGTACTTAATTAAACTTACATTATTTTTTCTATGGAAGCCAAAATTTTATTAAAAAAAAATAACATAGAAGTCATACAAAAATAGGTGGGCAAACCCTAACCCAAAAAATCTAGCAAAACCTAAAATTAGGTGAGTCAAAAGCATCCCTAATGTAAACGGCATTGTGGGGGTGGCGCTAGGAATTCTACCAAATGTCTACTTGTAAACTATGTCCTTCCTTATTAACCACTTGAGCGCAATCATTTGGTTAGTTGACTTTTTTTTTGGACCAGTCATACGACCAACCGCACGTTTACACGTGGCCGAACTTAAACTGCCTGAAGGCTCCGCGCCTGAAGGAGCACGACAACTTGAATGCATTGTGCCACACATAAGTGCGCGCTCGCGCGAGGATCACCTACATATGTCCTCCTCCGTCCCTAATCACACGCCGCATAACCCGGAGACAGTTATAACTAAAGCACGCCTAAATAAGATGACCTTGTTTCACGCTCAAGGTACATTCTCACTTTTCACAACACTTCTTACACACTCTTTCTCAGTTCCATTACTGACTTAAGCATCAGAATGCTAACGTGCTTGCAGGCACCTATCGTTCCACCATGAAGACTCATCGTCGACGTGCGAGAAGTCGTTAACGTCACAACGGAGCATTCTCTGTCGTCGTTGCCACTCAAGTGTTCTCACCGGACATATCATTTGGCGCTAGAAGGAGGGGATCGTTTGCTAACCGCCACGGTCCAACGATCATCCACGGTAACCGTTTTTCAGTTACACGTTCCTCCACCGTAACGGTTAACAGTTACTGCTCCTTTTACGAAGTAATGGCAGGAACTCGCAAGAGAACCATCGCGAGCTGTTCCTCCATCTCACAAGCACTGGGTTCCAAGATTCAGATTCTCCAAAGTCGAACGGTTCTGATTCTCGAACCGATGAATCCTAACGGAGATGTCATTATCCTCGATGTTATGGTCGACGCTTGCGCTACAGCCACATTGAACACAACGACTCTCCCTCCACCTCATTCGCATGCGGAGGGCGTTCCTCCTCCTCCGCCATCTCCTTATGTTCCACCGCCGCTATAGATGAACGAGATCCTGATGAACTTGGTGAACTTGCTCCAACACTAGAACGACAGACTCGAGCGCGTGGGGAAGAATTAGGAAATAATTCTGATCGTAGTAGCCACGCTAATCGAGGAGGCTCACCGAAGAAAACGCCGTACAACACCGTTGGCGGTAGACGAAGTCACCTCCATTATGGCGAACCACCAAAAAGGATGCAAAAAGCCTCCTGATGATTCAGACGAAGGAAGCGGCAGTCCACTTCCGCACCATTCTAAATGTTACAAACCTTCGAAGCACCGCGAGGGAAATGATTCTCCTCCATGCCGAGGCTGTAAAAGAGAGGGAGAATACTCTCCATAGCGCCACCACATGAGTCAACACAAAGGACATTTCACCATAAAAATAACGGAATATCCTGTTCCCTGCACTTTCGCGAAACCACCAAAGCTAGAGACCTACGACATCACTACATATCCGAAGGAACACGTGGAATACCTAGACAGCATCCTCGACTACCACCAGGTGAGGGGTGCATTAATGTGAAAATTATTCGTCTTCACATTGAAAGATGCCACCATGACCTGGTTCAAGGGCCTGTTGGACAACTCTATCAATTCATGAGGGGAGCTATGCAACGAATTTACTTCTCACTTCACCGCTAGACGAAAGCGGTCGAAGACCATGGCGTGCTTGAACACTGTCGTCCAGAACAAGAAAGTCTGAGGGAGTACGTCGAATGTTTCACTCGGGCGAGCATAGAAGTACATGGCGCTCAAAACGGCTTAAAATGTTCCGTATTCGAGAGCGACCTTCGCGAAGACTACAAGTTCAAGAAAGAGCTGGGACTTCGAGTGGATAAAGACATGAGCGACCTGCTCACCCATGCCCAACCGTACATTAACTACGAAGAGAAGAAGCTAGCGGAGGAAGCACTCATAAGCAAGTAATCAAACAAGGTTAACGACGATAGGTGTTGTAATGACAACACTAGAGGCTCACACCTCTGATTCACGGATTACACCCCGTTGAACGCATCTCGAGAAGCAATTCTGCATGAATGCTTCGATGCGGAATTCAAGGAATCAGGCATCATGCAACCTCAACTGTTAAAGGAGTTCGCAAAGACGGATAAGTCCAGATTCTGTCGTTTACATTGATGCCACGACCACGACACCAATGATTGTTACCAGCTCAAAGACGCGATCGAAAAGCTAATCAGAAGAGGGAAACTTAACCGCTTCATGAGGGACGCGAGCCATAAAGATGAGAATCGGAAGAGGGACTCACAACAAAAAACTTCCTGGCGCAGCGAGTCCCCTAAAAAGAGACGCTCCCCGGAGCGGGAGAAGTCACCCTCAAGGAAGGAAATTATTGTCGTAGATGAGGGACGAAGGGCCCGAGAGACGCCAGTAAAACCAAGGAAAGTCGCGCATTTTTGGCGCCATTATGGGAGGATTTGCTGCCCCGAAGAACGCCACTAAAGGCACGACCAGGAGGAAAGTCGCCCATCTTATGGCAGTACACCTCGCCGTGACAGTTCGAAGGGCGGAAAAGACTGACATATCCTTGGTTTCATCGACGAAAAAAAGGTGAACGGAGTCTCCAACGATATATTCCCACTCGTCATCATCGCGGGGATCCGAGGTCACGACGTCGCTAGGTGTTTAATTGATGAGGGTAGCTCCGTGGAAATCCTATATTGATGTTGGATATGTTGTTCCAACATCTTGTCATCTTGTATGATGTTGGATATGATGTTCCAACATCCTGGCACAGTTCAGTGTGCCCTGTTTGTGAGGCTTGGTTTTGCACGCGCTTTATCTTATTAAGGAAACCACGCCTTATTTATTGTTCACCAAGTATCGTATTTTTGTCCAGAATCAGTTGGATGATTTGTTCCTAAAGTATAGAAAATATTTTAGGATTTTTAGGAATTTGTTTCTAACTTGTGCAGCGGGTCACTGCTTGGATTTGTTTTATTCTGAAGCCCATCAAGACTTATTGGCCCGTGCTGGTTCAGTATATATTCAAGACTTCAAGACCTAATTATTCATTCAAGTCATCTTTCAAAGAATATAGTTTTAGGGTTTTTAGTCGTTGTTATTTGTGAGCCTTTTCTTGTATCGATTTAATACATGATAAGGACTGTGTTTTAGTTTGTTAATTGTGAGCCTTTCTTGCATCATAAGGCCGTTTTATTGAGTTGTAAGTTGTTGCTACTCGTAAGCTTTGAAGCACGAAGGTACTTTGTCTTTGAAGGTAACTTCACCAAATTGAGTTATAATCTGATAATCACAGGGGCTGTGGTTGATTGAGGGAAGTGAGATGGGACCTCAGATCTAGGAGTTCCTAGGTTGAAGTTGAAACGGGTAAGTCCTAGGTCTAGAGTTGTAAAGGAGGAGTTTGCTGAGAATTTAGAATAAGGACTACACTAGTGGATTTTCCTCCTGGCTTGGTATCCCCCAGAGTAGGTGTGTTTGTCACCGAACTGGGTTAACAATTCTCCTGTGCCTTTTATTTTCTTGTCTTTTACTTTTACGTATTTTATGTTGGTTTGCATGATGTTGAAACATTAAACTCAATATTCGTATTTGTGCGTTTAGTGTTGGAACATCGCATAGAACATCTTAAAACTAACATGGTAGAATTTCACTAAATACAACAGTTTAGAAATTCAAAAACAACAAACTTATTAATCATTTGAACTCATGCATTTGGTTAGTTGATTTTGTTGATATACTACATATTGGAAATGCATCTATTTGTAATAGTGCAATCAAGATATTGAACAATTTTTTAGAATAATGGTCATGAAAAAACGGATACATTCAAACTTAATAAGTTAAATAGTAATTAAAAACTTGCAGTCTAGCAAAACCTAAAATTAGGTGAGTCTAATGTAAAATAGCATTGTGGGGTGGGGGATAGTCGGAATTCCACCAAAAGTACTAGTCTACTTGTAAATTATGTCCTTCCTTATGACTAATGATATAACTAAATGATATTAGAAGGTCAAATTGCGGTATCATGTGGGCAACAAAACCAATAATGTGATGATATTCCACGTCACTACAATATGTCGCTGTTTCTTCTTAATGTCTATCATGCCTCTGACTTACCTAAAAAAAATAAAAAAGATAAAACTATTAAATTTATCTTGCCAACACACAATAAATATAGATGGGACCTACATCACACATGGTGTCCAATTGTTTTTGTCAATATTTGTGTAATAATAATATTTTTATAGAAATTTTGTTCTAATATTGTTTTCAAAATATTCTAACATAATAAAAAAATTGATTGCAATTGACAAAAGTAGTTTGACATTTCATTTACTGAGTCCATATTCAATATGTGAAGAGACTAAAAAAATTCATGAAGAGAGTAAACAAAAAAATTAAAGCAAAACAGCATGCAATTCCGCAGGAAAGGAAAATAAAAATCCGCTAGAAAATCCACAGTAATACCTACAAAATTTTCTTAGCATTCCCCTTATTCTAATTATAGTAAAAATTCCAATATCCTATTATCTAAGCCTTTACAGGCCACAGTTTCAAAATAAAAACAACACGATACTGTTAGCCTGTAATTTCGACGGGTTCAATTAATGCAGTCAATATTTGTTGACTTTTGACTTTTCAAGAATCAAAATATTTAGCTTCAGCATGGGATTTCGACAGAGTCTGGATTGAGCGTTTGGAAGAGTCCAAAAGCTTCGAAGTTCGACAAGACGGAATTTCGTCGAAGTCAAGCAGTTATTGTCGAAGAGGAAATAATTTGAATTCAAAAGCATCGGTTTCCTTAGTGAAGGTGTGCGGGATAAGTGGTTTTCGATGGAAGAAGTGTTGATCGTGGCAGTTAGCCTTTTTTCAGTTATTTTACTATGTATAAATAGTAGTTTTCAAACTCACTGGGCTGTCCTGGTGGTATTGGCTTGGGACCTAGGAGTGTGCTCCTCTTTAGGGTCTCATGTTCGAGTCCCTCCGATGTCAGTTTGAGTGGGCTAATGTAGTTTCTTCGAAAAAAATAAATAGTAGTTTTCCATATGGAAAATAGGTCGCAAATCACTTAGGGTGTGTTTGGATAGGGGAATGTTTTGAGGGAATTCAAATACTTTGAGGTGAATTCTATTGTTTGGATAATAATTTGAAGAATTTTAAAAATGATGGAAATTTTTGAAGTATTTTGTTCAAGTTTAATTTAGAGAATTTCAAACGACGCCTAAAAGTTAAGAATTTCAAAAAATTTCATTGTTATAATTTACTGAATTTTGCATTTTGGTCCTTAAATTTCCCGAAATTTTCAAATTGAACCAAATAAATTTCCAAAAAATTACAAATTGACCCCTCAAAATTTTCAAAAATTATAATTTGACCTCTCAAAATTTTCAAAAATTACAATTTGACCCCTCAAATTTTTCGAAATTTAAAAATTGGCTCCTAATTTCAATTTTCAAATTTGACCCCAAAAATATTAATATTTATAAAAGTTGCCCAAAAATGATGACAATGAAATGTTTTATTACTCCATCCAAACAAAAGTATTGAGAAATAAAAGTATTTTAATTGAATCATTTAAATTGCCTAGAATTTCAAATTCTTTAAAATTTCTCAATTACCTCATTCAAACACTCTTATAGAATTCTAGCACTGGAAGTACCGGCATCTAGAGAAAAGAGTCATACAGAATGTATGTCATTTGATTTGTCGAACCACCTTTACATTAATGCAATGTAATTTACCTTTTCTTTAAGTTTCTGCATTTTAAACTTTTAAAGTCTTTTCCTTGCATTTTTCTTTACTTTTTTCTATCGAAAGACACCACAAATTCGTCTTGTTTATAAAGCAACTTATGAATCTGATGAACACTCACTCACTTTCTAGAAAAACTTTACACAACATGTTCTTAGATTTCTGGTTTGATCCAGCTTGTAATAATCAAGACCAGCTCTTCAAGTTTATCAAACACATCGGTAAACAGATATACATATTACGAATATTTATGAGCTGGATATCTATTCTTATAGCAATGTGGTTTTGGATTTTATGTTTGTTGAGACTTTTATGATATAGCAGCATCCATGTTACCTATTTTCTCCATTCCCATAACTTTTTGTGATAAGTTTTGGGGCTTATCATTAAATCTAGCAGTTTTAGAAGAAAAAAATACAACACGTGCAATCTGATGATAGTTTGTCGTATAGTGATTTTAGCAACGTTAGAAGTGATGACAGTAATTCAGATAAAACTCAAACCAATACTTTAATGTGTGGAGTAAAATTAGCGGTAACTAAAACTAAATTGATCTTTTAAGAACAAGCAATGAAATAATATAAAGGAGAAGAAGAAAACTGTTCTGGACCGGTCAAATGGAACTTTGACTCATTTACTTAGGCCCAATATTACTCAAAGCCCATCCCCGCAAAAAGGATGCACGGAGCAAGCAAGACCGGTTCAAACGAACCACAACGTCTCTTTGCACGTTACCGCAATAATTTCTCTGGCGGTTCCAATTCCCACAATTTGGTAACCGTCAGAGCCTAGTGTGCCATTACAACAGCTATGCAGCCCTCCACCTCTATATATAGGGGACTCATTGCAGTCCCCAAGGTAGAATCTATCTCTTCCTCTAAACCCTCACACTCTGATCTCTACTGACTTGAGCGTCGGAGCGCCTGCAGGTACACACCCCCCTCCGTTCTCAGAAGCACTTTGGACGCATTCCACCACCATTTAAACCACTGCATTCAAAGCACTGACAGTCACCTTCTGATCAGGTACGATCAATGGTGCCATCTGAGGGAAATATAAGCTATCCCCGTTTTTACCTAGCTAAAAACCAAAGCTTTCCAAAAATTTACCATGGCTGTCAACGGTGCCAACTCCCAGCTAAGAAGTGAAATTCAAATCCCTTAACGTGATGGTATGACATCTTCACCTTCTCTTGGGAGTACACCTAGAGAGGAATCATTACAAATAGTTCCTCTCCAAGAAAGGTCTCTGCAAGGTCCCCTACAACCTACAGAAACGCTAGAAGATACTACGCCAACTGGTGCCCTCGTCGATAATCTGCTCCGCACAGTTCAACGAGAGACGTCGTTAATCGAGGAACAGAACCGACACCTGATGGATCTGGAGCAACCGCACCCATTGGTTTGAACCAAACAAACTCCTTCCCCAACACATAGCAGAAGAGGAAGGAGCCCTCACCATTCATGTTCTAGATCCCCGCGGAATTCAATAAGCGTCAAATCTTCAAGTTACATCAGGAGGTCAGCTAAAAGGAGATCACCTAGACGATCTACTCCAAGACGGTCTCCTCCCGACGATCTCCTCCAAGGCGATCTCCTCCTAGACGATCCCCTCCAAGGAGATCCCCACCAAGACGCAATAGACGCTCTTGGTCCCCTTCTAGTTCTGAGGATAGCCGCAATGCCCGGAATGACCGCAATGCTTACGGTCAATTCACACGGCGCATCCGGGAAGTTCCTATCCCTCGCGGACTAGAAAAGCCTCCTTAGATGGACTCATACAACAGGATGACAGGTCCAAATGAGCACATCGAGAACATTGAGGTAGTTCTCACCTACCGATCGGTGCAAGGCGAAGTAAAATGTAAACTCTTCGTCACTGAACTACGACGAGGAGCCGTAACGTGGTTCAAGAACTTATGGAGAATCTCCATCGACTCATGGAGCAACCTCTATGACGAGTTCACGACCCACTTTACCGCTTCAAGGACGCAACCAAAGACGGTGGCATCCCTTGAAGCTATTGTTCAAGGAAAAAGCGAACCTCTTCGAGACTACATCGAAAGGTTCAACAAAGGGGTTGTGCAGGTAAGAGGCGCCGACGAAACAATGAAGTGGTACCTCATTGCCAAAGGTCTGCGCGAAGGCACAGACGTCAAGAAGGTTGTCCGCCTAGATCATCCAAGGACTCTCACCGAGTTCCTAGAGATCGCGAAGATATACATCAGGTACGAAGATAAGCTGTACGCGGACAGCCTCAACAAATCCAAGAAGGAGGAGCCTGCTGTTGAATCCTCCAAAAAGACCTTCCATGAGAAAAAGAAGGAAGGCAAAATCGCTCGTGAAGGCAAAGGACTCAACGGTCGCTTCACCGAGTATACACCCTTGGCCATGTCCAGGGAGAAAATGCTCGCCAAGATCGTTGTTGTAACACCCCGTTTTCCCAACAATGTAAATAATACAAATAATCAGAGTATTCAACGTAAAACAGAATGTCACACTACTTTTAAAACAAAAATAGAGTAAAGTTACTATTTATCAAAACAACCCTGTCAAAAATTCATTTATATCGCAGCGGAAAATTATTTCAAAATCAACAACTTTGTTCAACAATCTTTGGCATTAAAGCCTCAACATAAATAACTTAAAGGAAAATCTTAATCCAAAAGGGTTTAACAACATAGTTCATAAAACAATACGTAACAATGGAAAGCATAGCAATTATCCCCATCCCGTTACGTATCAGAGCAACCCTAAGACGACGCACGAGAGAGTCAACTCACATCAGCAGCTAATCCTGGTTATCTGCACGTTACCAACATAGGGGCAACATTCAAACAGAAGGGGTGAGATTTCACATTCAACAATATTAAGCATATAATTCATCAACGGAATTTAACAACCTAAACAACAATAATTAACAACAATAATAGTTCACATATACTTAGTATCAATAATAATTCACATATGCTTCATTTATTTCTACTTAGCATTTAAAATCAACGACAACAACTCAACAACGACGACAACAACTCAACATTAACGACAATGCAACGACACAACAACAACTTGACTATGCAATATGCATGTGGTACCAATCAGG
>Ga0228711_1010296_pt1 | contig 12352 bp, 8 predicted proteins | sample MedpolnodulmetaG_2_FD_177996 | JGI IMG/M metagenome (GOLD analysis project Ga0228711, IMG submission 177996) | Root nodule microbial communities from Medicago polymorpha collected in Santa Monica, California, United States - brown nodules | ecosystem: Host-associated > Plants > Roots > Nodule...
GGCCTTAACAGAGCAGGATCAAGTCTTTCTTTGTGATTTGTTGTGAAAACAATTATGTGTTCCTCTCCACAGCATGACCAAAGACCATCTACTGCATTCAATAGTCCTGAAAGTGTCACCTGTTGACAATATCAACAAACGTTAACATAAATTATGAACAAATGTTAGTCTAAAATTAAATCTTGGTTATAACATTTCATGATATCCAGAATATTATATCCTTGTAGGGTATTAATCACGTTCTTATCAACAGGAATAAAATTTGTTGGCTAAATTATGACTGTAGTTAAATATATCTAAACTAGATTCATGTAGGGTTGAATTATTCTGAATATCTTCTAGTTTTATGCATCTGTGTGACATTTTAGTATGAATGAAACTCAAAGATGAATGATATATTTGACGAGAAATGCATACCTTATTGTCTCCATTATTAACAACTTCTTTCTCTTCTTCTCGGTTCTGCAAATTTATAGTGCAATCAATATCTTCTATCACAAGTATAGAACGATTGGGCATGTCAAGAATAAGTTGCTTCAAGCTCTTATTATCCCCTACATTAGTGAGATCTAAGTCATAGATATCATAGTTGAGATAGTTAGCCATAGCTGCAATCAAGCTAGACTTTCCAGTACCAGGAGGACCATACAACAAGTAACCGTGTTTCCAAGCTTTCCCTGTTCTTCTATAAAACTCTCTAGCCCTCACAAATTTGTCCAAATCATTCATAAGATCCCTTTGAAGCCCTTCATCAATTGCAAGAGTGTTGAAAGTCATCGGATGGTTGAACTTAACAGGTTCGTGATTCCAAACATATTTATATTCATATTCATCATATTCATTATTTGAGTGAATCTTGATTGACATGTTTCCTTGTTTAATTTGATTAGCTATCTCCATCACATAAGGCAAATATGAATCGAAAATCTTGTTCTTGTGTTTCTTGTGAAAAGTTAGCTCATAGGATCTTATTTCTGACACGGCTGAGGAGTCATCACTGTAACTTCGAATCCGCGACTTGTCTACCTGTATGCAAATTACTTTGCACTTTACACTAATACCTTCAAAAACATCACTCACTCCTTCATTTCTATCAATATTGAATTCAAGCTTTTTATGATTTTCAGATTTGCCGGCTTTAACTCTTTCTACTGAGACAGTTGCTTTGGTTCCTAGATAGGCTTCTGCAGCCTCAAAAACATGGTTTCTTCTCATCCCTTGAAATTCTTCAATGACTATGGTGAATTGTGCGGAGGATTGGATAAAAAGATGGTGAAGTCCTGATTGAACAAAGTTTAGGAGTTCACGAGGAATGAGTTCATTCGCGACCCTTCGCATTAGCACAATTGAGGCCACTGCAGATAAAACTGGCTTGCGGCTATCAAGTATTGTTGAGATCATTGCCATTGATGAAGATCAGACGATTGAAATTCTATCTAATTAACAAAAGTACAACTATAAATAAACAAATAGTAATTAACATAAACACAAGGTAATTGAAACTAAGAGAAACAAAAGATAAAGAACAAGGAAAAAAATAAAAAACTGGGTCTTGTATTGATTTGTGCAAGGGTCAAGTATGAGAATGTTAATTCAAAACAAAGATAAATTAAATAAAAATAAGTAAAAACATTCTTTGATTCCACTTGTGGGTATGTAGGCAAATGGCCCAATCCTTCCAAATCAAATAAAAATAACCAAAAACATTCTTTTTCTCCCTCCATTCTTTCACTTAGACTTTTAGGCAAGTATTTTCAAAATAAGTAATTGAACTAGCACGAGATAAATTAGGCAAAAGGTTCCTACGGAGTACCGTAGTCGTGTAGGGTACTTAACACCTTCCCTCCACGAAATCAACCCCCGGATCCAAAATCTCTTAAGGGTTTTTACTTACTTTTTCCCTTCCCACGAATAAAAGTTAAGAGTTCAAAGATTGAAAGTTCAAAACCAATTAATGGATTGATACCCGAAAATCAAGAGCATACTAACATAAGATAGATTTAGAAATATAGCAACATTGTATCACATATTTAAAGACTAAACTAATGATTATTATTTGTTTTTTTTTATTTCACACTTTGAACACAAATATTTCACAATTAACAAGAGAATTGAAATAGTCCAAGTTTAAATTGACTAATGATGCAGTAAGAGTTAATTAATGGTAAGATAGTTTACTTAGAATTATTAAGACAAGAGAGATTAGACACAGTAGAGAAGAGATTGAACAGTGGCATAATAGTAAATATATATCGATATGATACCACATGTTTCATCCATTACATAATATATCAATTTCTCATCAATCCTTCAATTTAAGTTAAGGTAAACTCATGTGTCAGTTTGTGGCTTCTGTCTAAAGCATGAAGAGACTGCAAATCATATATTCCTCCGTTGTGAGGTCACTACAAGAATCTTGGTTATTATTGGCAGAAATAATCCCGCAGTAGTGTATCAAATTCCTCAGTAATACACATTAGTGACGGATTTTTGACAAAAAAGATCACCCAATAATACTGGCGTCATGAATGTTACTAACGGAATTTTCCCTTAGTAATGTAGTGGGTTATGATGAAAGATTACTGAGGGATTTTCCCCCAGTATTATTGGCGGAATAATATGAAACTCAAAGATTTAACACCGGCAGATTTGTTCCGCTAGTAATTATGAGACCATTAATATTGACAGATATATCCGCCTGTAATTTCGCCACCAATAAATCTAGAAAATTAAATCAGCCAGTAATACTCTTTTTTCTTTAGCATTTCCCATTGTTTTATTAATTTCCACTGTTTTTTTTAAAGCACTTCATAATGAAATAAAATTAATTAGACAAAAATAGATTAAAGAAATAATTTTTTTTTGTTGGATCAACAAATTTTCATTAGCATAGGAAGGTATAAGAACTACCAACTCTAACAAAGTAAAGAAATACAAAGGCACCAATAAAGACGGAACACCTTGAACCCATTCATAACAATAAACTAAAAAAACGTCTAAGCACACACAAACAGTCATTGGATGCTACGTGATTCTGCACTGCTTGAGACCAAAAAACTGAATAACTTCATATGCTAAAACTAAAACTGAATACCAAGCAACTCTGGCAATGGCTTAATGCAACAATTCATTCTAATCTGGACAGAGAAGCACTTGGCTGAGCCTGATAAAGTCCTGCACAAGTAACCCTCGTTCATTAGATTCTACCTTATTTAGATTAGATATGTATATGATAACATCTACTTTATCTTATCCACACATTAAATCTATTAGATTATGGTTTTGTAACTTCAAATGGTGTACATGTTTTAATATCCTACTTTTTATTAACATAATATTATTCTGACTGTAGTAGAGTTTGTTGATTTTCTTACTCTTGAGTTTTTGTGATAATAGTAATTGTAATAATAGTCAAAATATGTACAGAATGTCACAAAAATAATCATCAATGGCCTTTGCTATCACTATTTGAGTTAAGCTTTTATCCGAATCTATGTTGACAAAACATGTACTAGAGAATTGATGTGTTTAAACTTGGGGTCTTTGACACTCATGTTGCATACAATTACAATAGGTCACTTGCTTGTCAAGAACCAATTTTATTATGCACATTATGAAATTTGTGTCTATAACATTGACTACTCTCAAGATAGAATTAGAAATTTTGGAATTAGAACAAAAATTATAAGGTTGCGTGAGTTGAAATTAAAGACTTAATAGTATAGAACAAAAATAAGAATTTGGGACGAGAAAAAAATGAAAAGATGGAGAAGACATAAATTATGGGGATGTCACCATGACAGACCACAAGTGCACGGTTTCTACCACGTAATAAAAAGAATCAATCACACATTGATTTTTGTTGATTACCAATTCCTTTTTCTAAATTGATTAGCTAAAAAGAATAGGTTTTTGACTGGTTGATTTTGGTAGAGATTTGGACAATGATAAAAAACATCTTAGGATTGTGACTAAAATCACAATGATAGAAGCTCCCATCCCAATTATCTTTGTTTGCTATGAAAATCAGAGTTCTAAAGGTGAGGCAAACTAATATGATTATTTGCTCTTATTTTGATTGTAACAAATGTCACATTTAATAACTAAGATCAAACAATCATATCTACAATTCATACTTAAAACGATGAGATAAAATAAAAATTCTTTGAAAATCATAGCAACAAGAAAGAATTAGGATTAATGAAAAGCTGATCGGTGGCGGAGCCACGTACAACACTTTGTGGGCTTGTGCCCTCACTAAATTTTCCATAGCATCATGGCTTCATGCATATTACACTACATATATACACTAATACAAATATCATTTACTTATTTATTTATTTATTATATTTTCTCTCAAAAATTTATTTATTATATTTACTCAAAAAAAAGTTTTATCAACCTTCCATACATATGTTATGGAACCTATTAAACAAAAACGTCTGGTTTTGCATCTCTCAACATCTTCTTCAAGGATGACGGACTTCTATGCGGAAAAAAGCGCTAACGAGCAAGAAAACGGGAAGGTTGGTTCGAGGACCCGTTGGTCAAAGGAAAGGGGGGGTCCTTCTTCCGGGACGGAGCCGTATGACGCGAGAGTCTCACGTACGGTTCCTTTGAGAAGGGTGTGAGACCACCACCTATCAGACCCGACGAGCGGTCCACGGAGCTGCATCCCTACTCACCTGGTCCATGCACATTGCTCTCTCCAGAAGGTTGGCCGCCTATCCTAGATCTTCCCATTTTCAAGAGGATCCGGGCTCGATCTGGTTTAGTATCAAGGTGATTCTGTTTCTGTTTCTATATATATGGGTCCACGCAGCATTTCCACGATATCGTTATGATCAATTAATGGGACTTGGCCGAAAAGTCTTCTTGCCTCTATCATTAGCTCGGGTAGTCGCCGTTCTGGTGTTTCATTTTTATTAATATATGATAATAATGTAATTATATATTATGGAAAAACTTAAGTGGTTTTGAATCAAAATGGGTTATCAATCTTTCTATTAAAATTAAAAAATCAAACTTTGTTTTTTATTAGTCATTTTGATATTTAAATGTGGGTTTAGTTAGTTAATTTAATCTTTAAATATATTTTTCACTTATCAATTTGGTCTATACAATGAATAACAAAACAACCATTTGAAGATGTGTTCGTAGTTTTGATAAATTTCAAATATTTTAGTGAAAATACATTACAAATTTAGAGACCAAAATAACTACTCGGTATCGACCTCTAAATTCGTATTCTACATCGATGTCTAAATTGTTTAAAATGACTCTGCTACAAATTAGAATAGGGTTTCCAAATTATTTAAGATGACTCTGCTACAAATTTATATATACATTGCCTTTACTATTCAAAATTCCTGGCTCCGCCACTGACTGCGATTCTTTCTACAACGCCAAGATAGAGGATGCCTACTCACAAGAGGTCATTGTAGACAAATCAACATAAAAAATAACATTACTAAATAATAGGAGAAAATATTACTTTAATGATGAAAAACAAGGTACAAGAATCCTCAAGAGTCCTCTCAAAAAAAAAAAAAAATCCTTGAAGGTGTGTTTGGATTGAGGGTTTATGAGGGGGAGGGAGGGGAGGGCTCACTTTTGTTTTTTAAATAACAAACAATGTAAAATGTGTTTTTAAAATGTCCGTAATTTAAAAAAGAAAATTTAGTCATCCCTTCCCTTCCCCTCCTAAACCCTTAATCCAAACATACCGAGAGAATAATTAAAATTATGAAAGCAAAATATGTAAAAGTGAGTGGAGGTATTACAAGTGTTGAACAGAGAGGTATTACAAGTCATAGGTCGTTGTCCATTGGATGTCGAGTTGTTATGTTAAAGTCGGTCTTATCTGGCTTCCTATCTCCTTTTTCAAGGCTCCGGCATGTATAATCTCTAAACTTGATCTCTTTTCAAACAATTTTTATGGGGAGGGAGGGAGCGAAGGGGAGAAAATAAATAAATTGGGTTAAATGGGAGAAGGTTTGTAGACCTTTGGAAGAGGGGGGGCTGGGAGTTAGGAACTTGAGAATTTTTAATCTAGCCCTTTTAGGAAAGTGGGGGTGGAAAATCAAAACAAAAAGAAATGGGTTATGGTATAGAACATTAGTAAATAAATATGGTTATCGGGGAGTCTATTAGAGTAGAGAATAGAGGAGCTTCTGTATGGTGGAAAGATATTTGTAACATAGATTTTGGGGGAGTGGAAACACATAACTTGTATTCTGTTAAAGAGGTCTATAAGGAATTGATGTCTAATTTGTCAAGTTCTTCAGACCCTACATGGTCAAAGGTTTGGCATAAATAGGTCCGTTAAAAGTTTTATGTTTGGTCTGGAGATTATTTCAAAATAAAATTGCAACAAGGGATAATCTATTCAAAAGAGGAGTATTCGGTCAAAGTTCTATTCAGTTTGTGGGTGAACACGGGAGTGAAGAATCAGTATCACATTTGTTTTTTTTTAGTGTCCTATATGTTTTCAGGTGTTTGGTTTGGGATATGTCAATGGCTTGTAATATCGTTGGCATTCCAAAAGGAAGCGAATCTTCATCTTGAGCAGTTCGGAGGATTGATAGGTAACAGAAGAAATTTCTCAATGCTTGTAACCGTGATTTGGTTTGCTTGCGTCTGGTGTATTTGGAAAGCAAGGAACATGAAATGTTTTCAAAATAAAGACATTGGCATAGAAAAAATGGTGAAGGATGTGAAGGTTTTATCTTGGAATTGGCTGCACTTTAAACCAAAGAGTTTAGATTACAACATGTTTCAATGGTCTGCAAATCCGAGGGTGTGTCTAGGCGATACAGAATCTTGAATTTCAGCACATTCTGTGCTAGCATCGTCTTTGGTTGAGCTGTCATTGAGGTGTCCTACAGTTATGTGGTAGCTTTAGCTTAGGGGACTTTCAACTTTTTATTATATAATAATAGTCCCTGGTACCTTCTTTTTGGATTATTTGATTTGGTTGAGTTGTCCTAGCTTTGAAATGGAATTTGGATATTTGAATCTTGTTTAGTTTGTGTGTGCTGCGTAATGTGTTATGGGAGTAAAGCATGCTTTTGGTGAACAGCGGATGTTTTCTTTGCAGCGTATATCTGTCTTTTGCAATTTAAATCGTGGTTTTTGCGACTTAAATTGCAGTTCGGATGTTTTCTATTGCTCAGATTGGATATGAGTATATTATGGTACAGGTTGTCGAGGAGGATGGCCGGATCATCGTTTTTGGAGCTGTCATGATTCATATTATTGTGTGTATGTCAAACCATTGGTGGTGCTTGTTCTGTTGTTAGTTGAGAAGGGAACTGGTGTTGTTTTATTTTTGTATACTTATTTCATTTCTTGTACATATTTTCAACCACTAAGTATACCTTGTACCGGTGGTGTGTTCTAATTTAATAAAATTGTTTTTACTTCTCCAAAAACAAAGTCATAGGTCGTGAATTCAGCAGCCACCAAGGCCATCAAGACAAATTATTGCTCAAAACCTCTCAAACGTCTAGATAGTAACTGACATTTTCTCAAAGGTCATGGTCATTACGGCTGTAAGGGTCTATTACATAGTCACCTGTTTCGCAATTCGCTTTGGTACTATGGTCTATTACTGATGGCTGTAATTGATCCTGTTTCTTTGCTCAATTCTTTTTCCTCTCAGACTTTTTGCTACGGACAGGCCCTTCAGAGTTCAGACTTTCAACTCTTTTTGTCTTGAATTGATCTTCGAGCATCCTCATTAAGGCCCTGTTTGGATTAGCTTATTTTAGAGCTTATGTAAAACAGCTTATACAAATAAATATTTCTTTATGTATTATTTATAAGCTTGTTAATGTACTTTATGAAGGTACAATTTTCGTTACTGAGAACTTATGAATTAAGTAAAAACTTATTTACTCAATCCAAACGGGGCCTAAATTATTTGTCTTCAAAACTTCTTCAAAATTACTTTTCTTATCCATTCTTCATGTTTTCTTGTTCTTGGCCAACAAAATCAAAATCGAACAAAATGTAGTAAATTGAAACCAAAAGCAAGTGAAAAATACTACATAGTATTAAATAAAACAAAGCTATAAAAATAGGTATAAAATAGTGATATAAAATTTCCCCATGCTTGGACCCTTCATTGGCATTAAGATCAAAGAACAAAACATCAAGTGCATGAAAAAGTATTAGGAAAGGTTAATACCAAGGTATCACCAACTTTGGTTTCAAGTTAGAGTCTTAAGCTCCTCAAAGTCATAAAATCTCATCAATTCGGCTCTCACCTCACATGATCACTCAAGTACAATTCAGGTGATTTTGATTCCACTAAATTTTCATAAAAGATCATGTTCTATTATAAGCTTAAGTATAAACCAATATCTCTACTACATTTCTTGTGAAAACAAGCATGACTTAAAAGACACTTTTTTTAAGGGTTGTAACAGAACCATGGAAAAATATTGGAAGGTAGGATAAGTCAAACAGATCATAATTTTTCACAAAAAGTATAGTCCAAAGAGCAACTAATGTGATATCCCACCTTAACATGTTTTCACAACAAAAAGTATAGTACATAGTGCACACTGCATATTTTTTATTTTTTTGCTCTATTGCAATGTAATAATGCTGGGACTACTACTCTTGTAAGAAAAACATCAAGCAAAATTGAACTTACTTGCATTTTTAAGGTATTCTTCATAATGGTGTCAGCAAGTTTGTAGCAAAACATGATCAGTCATTGTTAACATGAACAGAGAATGATGCTCACCTTGTAATTTTTGTCACAATAAAAATATTAACAAAGAACTTGATTTTTGTGACAACCAATTGCTTAAAAGCAGAAAAGTTGCAATATGACAAATGAATTTGCTTGTCCATTCTACCAGGCCTTAGCAGAGCAGGATCTACCACACCTTCTGCTTCTCGGAGACGTTTTAATATATTGTTTTTGACCGCTTATAAAAACCATAAAAAGTTTATGATGACGAAGGAAATTGACTCTGGCGCATCAACACACTGTGAATTTGTTCCTTAAAAAAATACATTGTGAATATGTGCTTTGATGAAACACAAGTCTATAGTTAAAGCCATTAACACATTGGGAATCTGGATCACTTTTTTTTCTTTCTCGTTCAATCAAATATATATTTTTCGTTCAATCAAAAGAGATTATTACCAAAAATACTTAACTACCCATACCTTAATTTTCAGCAAAAAATTTCCTTCACAAAGTCAGGGCTATTTTGGACTTATCCGCTGATAAAAGCACCTTTTTCTCAAAATCAGACTTAGAGTACCCCTAACCCAACCTCTTTACAACTTATATATTGAAGGGCAGAATGGACATTTTCACAACCAAAAGCAAAAGGCAACTTTTACAGCTTTTTAACATGGCAACTTTTACAGCTTCCTTCACTCAAAATTTCTCTCTCTCCTTTTTCATTATACATATCTTTCTCTCTCTTTTTATTTTTTACTCATTTTCTTCTCATCTTTGTTCTTTCTCATAAATGCTATCACAAAAAAATAATTGACATCTTGAACAAAAAAAAGAATACTGAATGATGAGAAAAATTTAATTGATCAAAGAAAAACTAATAAATCATTTTTTTTTATAAGCAAGGAGAGAGGGCAGACATTAAAAGGCAACATCGACATCCTAACTAGGTTGGCATCCCAAAAAACCTTCATTCTATGTTGCCAAACTCCAGAAAATTTATTTTAAAAAAAAGGGAAAAATAATTACAAAGGAGAGGGGACTAGGCTAAAACCCTCAAAAGAAAACAGAAAGGAAAAATAAGCAGAAATCAAAAACAACCAAAAAACAGATTATGGAAATATGTAGTTAGCTAAACCACACATATCCCTAAAGAAATCAACCTTCAATTCATCTGGAAGAGATGAAAGCCAAACCGTAATCATCGGTTCCGCAATAAAAATAAGCATAGGTTTATGAGACAGAAATAAATTCTTTAAAGCAATCCGAGTATAAGAATTATCGATACCTCTAACATTCCAATAGAGAAAATTCATTGTTCAGTCGAATGAGGATCACCCCGAGCACGGGTTTTAGTAGGCTGCTTCGACAAGACTTGTTGTAATTTAAGCTTCTGTCTCTGCTTCCTAGTTAGGACCGGCATGAAATCTTCAGCAGCTGATCTTTTGTCATATTCACGAACTCTTTCCCACAAGTCTAAACCGTGTTAAATATTCTTGTTAGGATGAACTTCTTGTTGTTGTAAACCGGGAACCACTTGCTCCTCTTGAATTGTCGTGGGCATGCTAACATTTTCAGCAAGGAGCTGTTCAATAACCACAGGTAAAACCAAAGAATTGCGTGAACCGGAATGCACGTCAACGTACTCAACAACCGTATCCGTCTGAACCTGAACCGATTCTACAGACACCTCATGCACCTCAATGTGCTTAACATGGGATAAATGTGATACACGCTCATGGGAGCCCTTGTGACTCTCCACCAACTCCCGCGGGATCGAATGATTGTGTTCCACATCATCAGAAAGCGTAACAGTAACATCGTCCACCATGGGGTTCTCCAACTCCTCCTGCAATGTCTGATATAACTGCTCTGCTCTCTCAGAATGCACGTCAACGTGCGCAATAGGGGAAACAACCTCTAACACTGGTGTAACACGTGGCAGATCCTTAGGAGAAATCATGTCAAACACATTGTGTAATGGAAAGATGAAAGAGTTTGACGACAAAGACGGTATGGACACGTCTGTCGAAGAAGTAGCTATTGTTGATGTAACAATAGAAATCGGCCCCAACTGTGAATTAGCATTCAAGGTAGGGGAAAGAGCCGGAATGTCCAGTGTAGTCAAAGCCAATGATGTAGGAGTAGCAGAAACTAGTACCCTCTCAGTGGTAGCAACTGTTGAAACAACCGGAACCCACGTCCAAGTGCTTCCATTGTACGAAGTGGAAGCTCCCACATCATTGTTCTGCCAAGATGGTTTAGGGGGGGCTGTCTCGGGAATAATAATTTGTTTCCCTCGATCATTCTTGTCCTTTGGTGGTTGCAGATGTAACCAACGACAAGTGGAGACATTGTGCCCAATAGAGTAACAATGATAGCAAAATAACAGTCTCCGCTCATATTGGACCTCCACTTTGAAAGCAAAGCCTTCTCTCTCAACAAGAATTTCATCATATGCTCTATTTGAAAGATCGATGTCAACTAAAGTTCTTGCATAGTGCCCAAAAGTGCAGTTTCGTGTCGGTTCATCAATGTTAATTGAGGTGCCAACCGCGCTTGCGATCTCCTTCAAAGTTCTCTCCCGCCAATACTCCTGCGGTAACTCAACCAAGTGAATCCAAAGCAATACATGTGTCTGATTCTGAGAAAGGTATTTGAAATCTTTGACTGTACCTGTTGTCCATATTTTTCGTAGATCATCCGCCGAGTCAAAGTGAAAGTCATAGTAACCTTTGTCGGGAGGCACCATTTTCCAGGCCGCCGATGTTTTCCGATGCTTTCCTATTTTGGTACTTAAATCACATGCAGAATACAACTTATCCCCCTTGTTAAGAGTCAAGTGAGCCTTTAACGCGTTCTTGCATTCTTCTACTCCCTTATGGTACTCGTCCTGGCAAATTCTGATGCTCAAAGCATCCCCTTTGATGCATGGAGTAGGGAGAGGTCTGTCATCAATCACATTCTGACCCGCTAAGGCTACTACAAATGACCTAACTGTTACTGAAATTGTCTGCACAGTTGCTGAAGGCACTGATTGTGCAACTGGTGAAGGTACGGTGTCGAACACACACGGCCAAGGGCACATGTATGCCATCAGATGTCTGAAAGCAATTCACCAGATCGTTTCTAGGTATGATTAACGCGTGACTCAGTGTTTGTAATGCTCAAAGGCATTAGCGCAGCTGTGCGACCTCAAATTGAAGAAACAGATTCAATGAATTGCGAGAAGAGAGAAGCAACGTGAAGTAGGATGGCGCAACAGGCTGTTCTCAATGATGCAGAGACGCTTGCACACAGGATCTGGCACCAATTCATGTAACAGTCCACTTGCAAACAATCAAAACAATCAAACCAAAGCACGTTCTTCAATCATCAATTGGAGATTGAATGGTTTCTCACGTGAATGGATTGACGGCGCCATCGTTTTAAATTTTTTCATACATTATCTAATTTTTCTCGAGTAAATAGGCAATTACCCCCCTTAAATTGTAAGTTTCATCAATTACCCCCCCTGAAATTAACAAAACTTCAATTACTCCCCTGAAATTTCACAACGTTAATCAATTTACCCCCTCCGTCAAATTTTTCTGTTAGTGAACATGACGTTTTGCAAATACCCCCCCTGAAGTTTTGCACTTATGTGCA
>Ga0228711_1010297_pt1 | contig 12352 bp, 4 predicted proteins | sample MedpolnodulmetaG_2_FD_177996 | JGI IMG/M metagenome (GOLD analysis project Ga0228711, IMG submission 177996) | Root nodule microbial communities from Medicago polymorpha collected in Santa Monica, California, United States - brown nodules | ecosystem: Host-associated > Plants > Roots > Nodule...
ATATATATATTTCATTTTTGAAAGCATAAATATACGTCATAATTGTCCTCTGCGATACTCCATATTCTCGAAATATTCAATGATTTTTTCATTTTCAATACCAACAAAAAGTATCTCTGCCAATATAAATGACTAAACAATTGTTTAACCATTTATCTCTCATGCGATTTCGCATCCAATTCTCGATAAGGTTGTGTTGTTGTGTCAAGGTTCATGTATATGTGTGGGCCAAGAGAAAAGTGTTGTGTGGTTTGTGTGGGCCATTTGGTCAACATTTCAACTATTACTATATATTACTATATTAATACCACCTAAAATTTTACAAAGTTAGTGCGGGCACAAGCCTATATAACTTTGTACATAGATCCGTCCATGTATAAGGTAGTGATTTTCACCTTTGGGTATACCGCATATATGCGGCACCTTGTAGTTATCTTTTAAAAAATTTAAATGAAACATTGTTCTTTTTAAAAAAAATACATCTTTATTTTATTACGGGTCTCTTTTTACTTACAGAGCCGAGCCTCCAAATTCGTAGGAACGGCCCTGTTTAACACTCTATTTTTAATACTTCTAAAGTTCATGTGGATCACCACTTTAAAATTTGGTCACGCTAAATAAGCAATCAGTCACTTGTAAAATCCATATGAATTTTTCCTAATCATAAGTAGAGTATAGTAGGAACAATGTTAGAGAATGTGTTGCTATTAGGTAAACTGTGAACCAAACTAAATTTTTTTAAATTAATGATTACTATATGTTTTTATTTTCATGAGATGAGAATGGCAAAACAAAATCTTTTTTGTTGACGGATTAGCCTGCCAATTCACTTAGAATGTAGCATTTTAAAGATAAAACAAGTATATAAAGGATAGATTGTAGGAACCACCATGAATTCTTAAGAGTTGCACAAGTTGAAACATCATTGTAATTGTGATTTTTTTTAATGAAAGTGCCTATGCAATTTTTTCCCTTTTTCTAAAAGGGTTTTTCTTTTGGTCAAGTGAAAGGTTTTTTTAACTTAATTAATTCTTATTTCCGTTCAAATTGCAAAGTAGCATGTGAACAAGTTGCCTGTTTTGTTTCAATATATATTTTCTATATTAAGTTTTGTGTCAATACATTTGACCACTTCAGGTTTGCGTATATATATAATTGGTTTGAATCACATTTACTATATAATCTATATATTTCTGATATTTAATTCAGTGATCCATACCCAAAATCCAACTTTCCTATCAATGTCTTGCACATTTTGTTTGAGGAGAAAAAAAACAATATTGGTCACATGGAGACATGTGATATATAGCGTGACCAACAAAGGAAAAGAATCAAGTATGTTTGATATCATCATATAATCCTGCGTTTTTATGGTTTTATAAACAAATTGAAGGTTATCACAAGCACAATCTTGTTATTTTTCCCTGCGATACACATGAGAACAGTGGCGGATCCAGAACCCTGGTTCGAGGGGTGCGAAAATTTTAACTTCAATTAATAATTATTATAATATATACATGAATGTTTAAATTTTACAATTTTAATGTTTCACAATATGGTTACACTAGGTTGTCATTTTTTAATAATGTTGTACTATTCAATAAGAATTTAACGAATACAAATTTTATAATATCTATGGTTTGATCGAAATTTTGTATTATAAAAATCATTCATGTAAAATTTAACATAAATTATATCGACGTAATTTGATCAAGCATATATATATGGCATACCAAATTTTTCTGTAGTGATTTCGACGATTACGATAGTCATAGTCTCTATTTTTTGGTGGTGTATAGTCATATCATAGTCTCTATAAGTAAAAGGAAATGAAAACAAAATTAAAAAACAAAAAATGAGTGAAGTGAAAATTAAAGATGTTGTGCAATATATCATGGATTTTCAAAAGCAACTGAATGACGAAGTGAAGTGACTGAGAAAATTGAGGATAAATCAAGTCATTAGTTCGAGACTAGGTACATGTGATTTTTTTGGATTTTGTTGAAAATAAAGCAACACAAATGAATTACCCAATATTAAATACACAAATAAATACCAAATGCATAATTAAAAAAACAAAATTTAGTCGTAAGTAAAAAGCAACAAGGTAGAATGAGAGAAGAAGGTGTTAGGCTCTGTATTAAAAAAATTCAAGTGCGTCATGGTTTTATGTGAGAGGATCTCGGGGGGTGCAGCAATAAAACTTCAGGGTATGCAAAACATGAATAAAGTATATTACTGGGCATAAATTTGAAAACCCAGGGTGTGCAGGTGCAGCCCCTGACACACACCTGGGTCCGCCCCTGCATGAGAAACGAAAAAAAGAAAAGTATATCTCGATGGTTAAAGTTTGTTAGATGCAGAGGAAGACTACGCCGCTACTATATGTGAGGGGGTGGTGTACCTACAAATACTTCAACTCTCAAGATGGTGAGTTGTAAAAGAGTCTAGAAGTTTAGCAGTAATCAAGATGTATGTTTCACCTAGGGTTGGAGGCCTTTTATAAATTATGTGTAATGAACGCTTGGCTCCGTTATCATTACTCCATTACTTGGATCCAAGCGTAAGTCATGTAGCATCGATGGTCATGGTTGATATGAGGATTAATCTGTTATATCATTGAACATGAAGTTGCTTACACAGTTGGGTCATGGATCTTTCGTGAATTAGGTCTTGACCCAAACCAAAACACCAATTACACATTTTACAACTATCAAATGATTAACTATGATCATTAATTAGGACTACTAAAAAATTATTGGACACAATATTTCTCCACCTTAAATCTCACAGCATTCGGTATGCGGTCGCGTCTTGTTTATTCTTGGTTTAGCATATTCTTGTTTAATATTATGCGACTAATCACTCACTTGATGTGCATAACTAATTAAGATGGCATGATACAACTAGGAAAATTACCTATATTTAAATTCATCATTTAACTTAGAATTGACTCCCAATTTTTTTTCCTGTTACATAATTCATCAACATATTTGAGTAAAAAATAAAACAATCTGATGATGAATGTCTCTGTACATTGTCAACGTATATTTAGGCATGGCCGTACTAAGACAAGATGACTTGTTGTTCTTAATTTGTCTCGGCCTGGACGAGGTGTTTTCTCCTTTGTTTTCTATGGTCTCCTTAAATAATCTAAATACATTGAATTTTGATCAAATTCCATTAGCAACTTGTATGTTCATATATATAGGCAAATATTGTCACCGAAATAAACAATGGAGCATGGATTGCCAACTCCAATAACATTGCTAATTATTTTTATTTTTATTTTGGACGGGAGGTTGTTAAAAAAAGGGGTTTGAACAAAAAAGGGGTTTGGGCTATATGATCAAATGCATTATAAATCAAAGGTCATTTTTATGTGCAACTTTTAAATTGTTCAACCTTTAAAATAAGTTAATTGGGAACTGCAATTCCATAGAAGAAGAAAAAATCGGGAGTTACAATTAGATAAATCATTGCATCATAAAATAACCGTCAACTTATGAGTTTGTCACCTAGATTGTGTCAAATGATGAAGTTCTTCATGAACGTATTTTTTGGTGTCACAAGCTTGGAAGAAATAATCATCGGAGATACTCTAAGAGCATCCATAATAAAGTCATTTAATTGGATGCTTCAATAGGTCTTGGGTGTACACACCATTCATTTTATACTATTCTAATATTAAGATTTTTTTTTTGACAAAAATTCTAATATTAAGATTTAATAAGCATTTCATCTCTTCATTCCAACACATTGAATAGTTTCCACTAATAACTTTATATTATTACATTTCAAAATTAATTTATTTATTAAATATAATTATCAAAATTTAAAATATTAAATTATTTAAATTGTCATATTCTTTTGAAATATCTTCAAAAATTTGAAAATTAATTAAAATTTGAAGAAAAAATGGCTATATGATATTTTTATTTTTTTTAAGGAAATGGCTATATGATATTAAAAACAAAATGGCAATGTTGATTAAGAAAAGGTGTAAGTAGCACCAACAAATAGTAGGAGAGTCTTATAAACACATTCATCTTTATAATCATATTTTTTCTAACATTCATCTTATAAAAAATAAAAAATAAAAATAGCTTAGAACATCTATACTAGGGATTCCTTCCCTATTTTTGCCCTTCATAATGTGCGTGCCCCTTTCTCGCGTTCAATGTAATATTATGACTTAATTTTCTGCGGTAATAAGTTTTGGGATAAAGATACTATCTTCAGCTACAAGATTATTGCATACTAGTAAAACAATTTACGAGTGTTAGTGAAAAAAATGTGAAATTTTTTATTTATATTTATTTTATGTCGAAGAGACCAACCAACATAATAAAGCATTTAAGCATGGCTTGCTATAGTGCTGTTTGTTGCATATAGCGGTTGTTATATTTCAGAAGTGACCATATAACATAACATGTGAATTCTCTTAAACTTGTAAAATGCTTCATGGTGCAAAGTGATGTTGATAACTATTAATTAATGCATCATCACAAAAAAAGAGGTTAACGGATACTTGAACGTGTTCTGTTTTGAAGTTCATGGTAGGTAGCCGCACTTTCTATGAACAATTAGTAAACATTTATAAGTGAATGTTTCCTCATATTTTCACTATGCAGGGAGCAAGAAAATCTTTACTAAAATGAAATTTGTAATCTGTTATTTTATTGTAGAAAAGAAAAGTTTGTTGTTCATATTTTGGTAATATACATCCCTCCAGTGGGGATCACTTAATCAACACCCACCCCTGCTTTATAGGATCATATGAATTTCACCTGATCAAAACTAAAATTTAGGAGAAAATATGTTAAAAAAAATGTTACTAACACTTCTTGTAAGAGGTAATTTACAAATCAAATTTTCTTGATAGTAAAGAGTGGAGACAATTGAGGTAACATTGTATTTCATTGTTTAGGACAGAGAAAAATACTCCATCCGACCCTATATGTAAGCCCTCTTTGTTTTTTTTTCACATTTCTTAAGAAAAGTTGTTAATGTAATCCAAATTATCCTTTGTTTGTATGTGTATTAAATTTGACTTTTAATATTTCAAGACAAGTTAGTAGTATTAATTAGGGGTATGTTTAGGAAAAAAAAATAATAAATGTATCTAATAATTTGAAAAAGAGTTTACATTTAGGGACAAGAGTGGAGTATGTGCAAATGAAATATTTCAAAAATTTTATAAGACTTTAATTTGTAAGTTATTATATTTGACTCTTTTTTCCGCCAATTTTACCATCTCTAATTTAAAAAGTGATATTTCAAATATGTTGAGTCGGCCTTTGAGCAGGAAGGATCAAACAAATAAGTTTATTATTTTTCTCATCCTATTTATTTCCCACGTGCCCTTTTTATTTTTTTGCGAAAAATACCCTTTCTTCGGATTTTAGAATCCGAACACCAATTGGATTATAGAATTTGAAACCTTGTATTGCCTAGATTTACATAACAATATTGACGTATAATATTAAGAAGACGTAACTGAAAATATCCAAAAATTAAGACATAATATTAAGAAGACATAATGGAAAATGAATAAAAATGAAAATATGATATTAAGAAGACATAATTGAAAATACCTTTTTTCTAATTTTATGGACAAGTTTCAGAGTAATCTGATCAAATAGTCTGAAAACCATATTTTCGACTGAGAGACGGCAGAAACATCTAACAATGACCGAAAACATAAGGATGGGGGTTAGGATAATTAGTATGGCTCTTAAACTGACTATCTCTGTTACAAATAGGCTCGATCTTTGTACTAATATAGTTTAGATTATATAATATATATGAACCACTTTTCCCTGAATTCTCTGCACAAGAGTGGAGTATATTGAGTGTTCGGATTTTATAATCCGAAAATAATAAGAAATAGGCCCTGTTATATTCGGTTTTTAGATTATAAAATTTAAAATCGTCAAACTCAATTCGAATTATATAATATGAACTATACCAAAATGTGTTTAAGCTTGAGGTTTGGAGGGTTTACATGGTGCATAACACAAGAAAATATTAAACGAGAAATTTCAACACCGTAAAACAACATAACAAGATAAGTGATGATGAAAGGGAAGATGTTTCAAAAATGGAAACAAACCTTACGCCAACCTCCTTTCCGCTCCATCTTCTTGCACCACATGTTTAGCATTAGGTATTTAATAATTTTGTGCAATAAGCTTCAATGTTAATGTAAATGTAGTATGAAAGATATCATCTATTAATAAAATGAGAATTTGATTCATTTTTGGTCATTTTCAATTATGTCTTCTTAATATTATACGTCAATGTTGTTCTATACATCTGGGCAATACAAGGTTTCACATTCTATAATCCAAATTATGTTCGAATTCTAGAATCTGAACAAAGGGTATTTTGGAGAAAAATAGGGCGCGTGAGAAATGTATAGGGCTTAGGCCCACAAATAATTAACAAATAATTCTGAATATGTTGAATCACACATGTATTGGGCTTAGGCCCACAAAACAATTTATCACAAATATTTGATTATTACTTTTCTCACCCTTTCCATTTCTGGCGCACCCCTTTTTTATAAAAATATCTATGGAGTTTTGGATTTTTTAAGCCAATCATAGCTCGGATTTGTTCGGATTATATAATATGAAATATGTTCATATATAAGTTGTAATCATAATCTCTTCTATTTAAGCAGTTGTGAGTATCCCTTTTAAAAACAACCAAAAAACAAAGTAAAAAAAAATGATAAAAACATTTTAATAAATAAAATAAAATAAAAAACACCACACAAAAATTCTAAAAATCAAATAAAACTAATGAATTTCTCCTTCAAAAAAAAACTAATGAATTATTTTTTGATGTTCCTGAAAATATGAAAAAATGGGTCTGAACGATGAAATTTTGAATTATGAGGGGCGAAGTCGCGCAAGAAGTCCCTTTTATGGGAGTCATGATCCTTGATTTTTTTTCCTGATTTTCTGTGAAAGTTTCAGAGCAATCTGATCAAGTAGCTCGAAAATAGGATTTCCAACTGCGAAACGGCGTGAACAGCTAACGGTGGCCTAAAACACAAGGATGGGGGTTAGGATTATTAGTATGGTTCTTAAATTGACTATCCATGTTACAAACAGACTCAATATTTGTGTGATACTGTTCAGATTATATAATCTAAACTGTTTTTCCCTAATTTTTTAGCACAAGAGGGGTGTTTGGGGGCCTTCGGATTGAATAATCCTAAAAAAAGCAAGGAACGCACCCTATTCTTTGGGGTGTTTGGACTATAAAATCCAAATTAGTGAAAAACTCATTTTTCCACCCTAAAACAGGGGAAATTTTTATTTTGGATTATATAATCCCATAGGCATTTTTGTAAAATAAAAAATAGAAATAAATAGGGTGCAGGTCATAAGATTTGAAAGGTAATAGTCCAAAAAAAATTCTCAAGGATTTGCTCATGGTAATTTCTCAATGAGCTTGTTTATGTGAAGTTTTAAAGTAGCATACCCCACTAAAAACAATTTAAATGACTAGTGCATTTTTAGTTGATTCGACATCTCCTCGGTGTCATGGATATTTTTGCGAGAAGTAGACCTTTGTGAAATTATCAGTTGTCTGACGCAGTTTCAGTTGATTTCACTACATGTCAGAGTAGTTGAAAGAAATTTCCAATGAGTTTGCCCCTTGAAAACAATATTATTTAAAATAAATTCAGAACTTAATTTTTAAATTATTTAAAAAGCTATTATTTTATCTTAAAAACCTTGAATTCTTTTTGAAAATAAATTAAAAACAGTTTCACAAATATGCAATAAAAATAAAAATAAACCTGCAAATAAAGTTATCCATTTCTAAATATGCAATAAAATTAAAATAAACCTGCAATAAAATTACAAACCCACAAATAACTAAAAGAAAATAATCATGCATCATCTTCATCATAAGTAGCCTCCTCCGCACCGAAATAATCATACTCCCTCCGTCGCTTTTTATAGGAATAATTTACAAAAATCATGGATATTAAGAGAAGAATTTGAAGTAAGAAATTTGTCATAAATGTATGTTATTATTACCAAATTATCCTTTGTCTATAGAGGTATTTAATGTTAACTTTGCATATTTTAAGGTATATTGATAATATTAATGAGAGGTTAATTTGGAAAAAGAATAATAAATACATCTAAAAATTTGAAGAAGAGTAGAGAAACAAATACACCAAAATTGTTTAACCAACACAATCCAAAATTAATCTACGTTTTAGGGAAAGATAACATCTCTCTGATCCATTATCAATGAGTCTTTACAAGAGAGACAATAATTACAAGAAACTAGCTTTAAAAGACCGGTTTGAATAGACTAGACCCAAGGTATTTAAAAAATTTATGAATGAAAGTTGCATATGCAATTCTTACTTGCTTAATTAAGTATTTTCTATTAAAATGCCAAAGTAGCATGTGAACAAGTTGCCCTTATTGTGACATTATATATAGATATACATAACATTATGAAGTCAATTGCATGTGTTCAATACATATGACCACTCAGGATTGGGTATATAGTCTACATATTTCTGATATATTAATTGATTTAGTGATGCATATCCAAAATCTAACTTCTTTCCTATCAATGTTTTGCACATTTTATTTATGAGGAGGAAAAAGACAATTTTGTTCACGTGGATGCATGTGATATTTAACGCAGCCAAGAAAAGGAAAAGAATCACGTATATACTTCGCCATCTTTATGGTTTTATAAACAGATTGAGGATTGTCACAAACATAAATTTGTTTTTCTTTTCCCTGTGATGCACATGAAATATAATCTTAGGGAACAAAATTTTCCCTATTTGGTAAGTAAAGTTAACACATAGATCGAAGTTCCATCAAGACCCAATCTTCATTAACGCTAGTGTTATCCCAACTTTACACATTTTAGGACTATCGAAAGTATCAAGCAAAAACTGATTAATCATGATCATTGATCCGGATTACCAAGAAATTAGTACACAAATACATCTCTCCTAAAATCATATGTCCGTAAACCCTATCTCAATTGACAATATCGATATTACTGAGTTGAACATCTTCACCTGAGTTTAAACTCGAGACTTCGTTGATGTGTGTGAGTTTCAGGCGATACTTCTCACTTCGTCTATGAACCAATGAAAAAATAAAAATCTCCTGACATCATACATGTAGTCACATCTTATATATTTATGGTTTAGCATATTCATGTTTAATATATTGGGACTTATCACTCACACTTGATCTGTAGAATTAAGGAATCTAATTCAACTAAGAAAATTGACAATTTTCAAATTCATCATTTAACTTATTAAATAAGCAATTCAAGAGAAACCATTATGCATCTTGTTTATCTAGTAGGATTCAAAATTAGAAACCCATTGAGAATGCCGTACTAAAAAAACATGGCCTGTTCTTAATTTGTCTCAGTCTCGACCAGGTATTTTCTCCTTTGTTTTCTATGGTCCCCTAGAATAAACTAAATGCACTGAATTTTGAACATATTCCTTTAGCAAGTTGAATTTTCATGAAAGTTAAATTTAAAAGCAAAAATTGTCGTCAAAACAAGCTAGCATGGGTTGCCAACTTCAATGCCATTGCTGTTTACACAAGAAGACTAGGTGATATATATTATTGATGCATTCTATGCCATTATATTCTTGTAATTTGAGGCTGTCCAAGTTTGATGATCCTTCTGACACTGGTGATACATTTGTGTTAACCCTCCAATTTTCAAACAAAAAAAAAAAGTCCTAGTAATTTAGAGTTCAGTCGGATGATAAATAAAGTTTGACACTTATGATATGATATTATATGATTAGGTAAAAGGGTTTAGGCTGTGATCAAATCCATTATCAATTAATAACAAAGCTCACACACACTCTTCTACAATCACATCATAATCAATCGTTATCATTATAAATAACAAAATCCGAAGTTGAAGGATGCAATTTTGAACTTCATTAATCATTAGGAGATGACAATATAATATATTTAATTTACAATATGCTTTCTCGTCTCAAAATAATTGTCATTTTACAATATACATTTATTTATTGAATTTCGTCAAACTTAGCTACTCCACTAAGGCTATCCACAATGGTGGGTGTTTCACCTATTTAACACCATATTAAATAGGCACCACCATTGTGGAATATAATATTTGGGTGCCTATAGACAATGATGACTATGGAAGCACCCTCTCTCTCCACTTTTTGTGGACTTCATTTAATAAATGATAATGAAATAAATAAATTTTTGTTAAAATGTAAGTGTATATAATTATTTGTGTGACTTATTTAGTAATTTCTTTTGTGGTGCTGGGTTGGAGAAAATTAGTGTTTATTAAGTATTATTGTAAAATGAGTGATGTGGACAAAGGGGCTCCATTTAAGCACTTAAATCGGGGTGATGTGTTGTGGATGGTCTAACTACAATTAATAAGGATATTTTAGTAAATGATACCAATTTTATCATTGAAATCATCACAATTAATCATCTCCTTAAAATTGTACACAAATCTTAAACGACTAATCCCTCTGGTACTATTTATAATAAACATTTGATTTTTTTGATTCATTGTATAAATGATGTATTTGATCTATATTTTAGACAAGATACATTAATTACACAATGAATCTAAAAAGTCAACTTTTTCTTATTAATAGGACCGGATGAAGTATTATTTTGAGACGGATGAAGTAATTTTTTTTATGCAAGAAGAACATTAATTATAAATTCAAAGTCAACCCTTTTAAACTCATTGCTTTACTAATAAGCTTTGGGATAAAGATAGTAATTTCGTCAGCTAGAAGATTATTGCATGATAAAACAATTTACGAGTGCCTCAGAGTCAGGGAAGAAAATGTAAAATTCTATTTTATTTATGTTGAAGAGATCACTCCAACATGAGAAAGCATTTAAGCATGGCATGCTTCTCCTTATAGTGCTGTTTGTTCCATAGCCGTTGTATATTTCACAAGTGACCGTAACATAACATGTGAAATCACTAAGCTTGTAAAATGCTCCATGATGCAAAATGATGTTGATAATAAATGCATCATCACAAAAAAAGAGGTTAACGATCCTTGAACATGTTCTGTTTTCTGGTTCAGGGTAGGTAGACTGCACTTCCTATGAACAAATGACTAATCATTTGTAAGTGAGACATGTTTCTTCATATTCACTATGTAGGGAGCAAGAAAATCTAAGGATTACAAGTTGAAAAAATTAAATAGTTCTAGGTTGAAGTGGAAGTTTAATAGGTGTGACGTATTAGGTAACGTATACTTTTTAGATAACATTGAGTATTTGAGTGTGATCCTCTCAACAACAACAAAAAAAATAATCAAATGGAATTGAGAACAAGGAAGCATTAGTCACTATGTTAAAGAAAAAGTTTTATTATTTGTTTGAAATTTCATTTCTATTTAAAAAAACGGTAGTATTTTATAAGTAAAAAGATAGATTTAAGAAGCCACAATTACCAAGGTGGATTAGTCTAAGTGGTAAGAGATTTGGATCTCTTGAGCAAGTGGTATAAGGGGTTCCTTGAACACGGAAGGATGTTGTGAACCGTACGCTGCTTGTGACAATGGCATCTCAATATCAACCCGAGACTGTAAACTAGAGCCTTCTGGTCCCTCGCTCCGACCAACCCTACGACCACGTCCACGTGTCCTTGGTGAAGTGTTTGCTACTCGCTCTTTGGGATATAATGCAATGACTCCTTACCATGTCATGTCCTACCAACATCTTCATTTTTGATATCTACTACAAAGAAAAACAAAATTTAATCATTTAGGCATTTTGTTGAACTCTTGTTGCACATTAAAACAAACTAATTTAGTCCAATGGGGAGGGAAGAGTATCAAATTGAGTTTCTCGTGCATTCAGGCATTCAGACATTTTGTTGAACTCTTGGTGCGTACTGAAAATACAGTTAATAAATGGGGAGGGAAGAGTATCAAATTGAGTTTCTTATATCTTCGAATTCAACCTATATTACTAATGTAGGATAATTGTGATGAATATTAATAGCAAAAATTAAGTATCAGTCCTTGGGCAGCCTTGGGGTAAATAGTGAGCAGCTTTCTTGAGAAAAATACATCATCAATCCTTGGACTAAATCTAAATATGGTTCTTTTTATACCCCAAGAAATTTTTTTTTAGCCACGATAAAAAGTTTTTGGGGTAAAAAGAAGCAAATTTAATTTTATCCCAAGGGTTGATCACTTTCCCAACTTGGCTACTCACCATTTACCTCAAAACTGACCACCATTTACCGCAAGTGACTAGAGACTATTGAAGGAAAAAAAAAAAAAAAGAAAAGAGAGGGA
>Ga0228711_1010301_pt1 | contig 12348 bp, 10 predicted proteins | sample MedpolnodulmetaG_2_FD_177996 | JGI IMG/M metagenome (GOLD analysis project Ga0228711, IMG submission 177996) | Root nodule microbial communities from Medicago polymorpha collected in Santa Monica, California, United States - brown nodules | ecosystem: Host-associated > Plants > Roots > Nodule...
ATAGACGCTATATAATAAACATTAAATTTTGGTTTATGCTTATGTCTCTATTTCATCATTTACATGATTTCTAAGACAAAGACATTAAATCAAAACATAGAGTAACAAACATAAATGCTATATAAGTTTTCATTTAGAGTTTAGACCAAGTTATCTAATATAATAATCAAAAGTCTAACATTGATGATAAAAATCAATGATCAAAAGAAAGGGAAATGGATCAAGAATTATTACTCGAAAGGGGTTGAGGAATCTTTCACAGAAAAAATAGGTGAAGTTGAGGAGTCATACAACTTGTTTTTGTTGTACAGTTTTAAGGAGTATAAAAAAAGATTCCTGAAAAATAAGCAGTAGCTCAAATATATAATGTACGGAAAAGGAAAAATACCTTTGGTTAGAAAAATACTTATCAAATGTTTGAAATCAACCATAAAATAGTTCCAAGTTATCAAAGGACAAACCAATCACATTCCAAATCCAACATGAATAGTCAAATCTGAAACCAAAATTGAAGTGATTAGGGAAATTAGGGCACAAACAAAACCAGAGTTCAATCTACTCACATACACAGTGGCAGGATATCAAATATATTACCTTTTCAACAACTTTTAGGCTTTTGGGAATCACTCCATGTGTCATATCTAAAGTTTACAAAGAGAGAACCTTAATAAACACTTACTTGTAAAATAAGAAATACCATAAAAAAATAGATGAGAACAATAAGAAGCCTTTAGAACTACAAAAAAGTAAGTACAATTTTCACTGGGACTCACCATGAATGTCAAAATTCTGAAGGACAACTGCTCTTAGTTCATCTGGCTCCATCGGTGATACCATTTTCGGCCGCCAGAGAATTCTTTTACTACTGTTCTCTTAGTTCTTCTTCCATGATGTACTGAAAAAAATAAAATAAGGTGAGATGGTGGAAACAAATTGCAATAATTATTTTCAAATTGGCACCTGCGGCTATAAAACTAACTACACATCAACCAAGTGTAAAATAAATACTTGTAAAATGAAAAAACACCATTAAACTCGATACAGAGGCACATATAAAATCATCCATATCAGTATAAAGTGATATCAACCTAGCATAAAACAATTAGTTGTAAAATGAAAAACACCAAAAAAAAAATACAAACCTACGATATGATCATCTAAAAAAAACTGCAAAGTAAGAAAACAAAATACAAATGAACCTCACCTGAAAAAGTACAGAAGCTTCAAACTTGACTTCCATATGGATAATTTCACATTTCACAACCTGTAAATAAGAGGAAAAACACAACAAATATTATAGATCATACACCATCATTCAGACACTTTTACATACACTTTGTGGGTTGAAGAAATCAGCAATAATGCATTTACAAAATTGAAATAACAAATTAAAATCTTGATTCATCGCATAAATACTACTGAAATTCAATAACCAGATAAGATGAAGAACTTTAGTTGAAAAAACATTAGGTTAAACCTAAGCAATTATTTGATTGAAAAAACAAACGAAAATGAAGATGAGAGATGGAGAGAGAGGAACAAACGTTGAGTTAGAGTATAAACGATTGATTGTCGGTGGCAGTGGATTCATCGGTACTGAAGGCAGAAGATCAGTTGCATCAGCGATGAATATGGTGTCGGAGCAGTCGAGTGAGTGAGGGAGAGAGAGAGAGAGAGAGAGAGAGAGAGAGAGAGAGAGAGAGATGCCTTCTAAACTGGATCAAAGAAGTGGAAACTCTGAGAAGAGTGTGGATCGCAGAAGGAGAGAGAGGAGGAGGGGAGGGTTTAAGTTATGATATGTTTGTTTGGATTCTAGCTAAAATTGTGGATCAGATAGCATCTTTCACTCTTTTATTGGAGTGATTTGTTTTATTCAAAAAAATAGGAGGATTTGTTTTGTTCAAAAGAATAAGAGCGATTTAGGAATGAATTGTTGCTTTTAGGGGTAATACAGTAATATTAAGCATTAAAGTTAGGTTAAATTTAGGGCAACAATTAGCGTCCGGGTTAACTTTAATAAATAAGAGATGTTTGTTTGGATTCTAGCTAAAATTGTGGATCAGATAGCATCTTTCACTCTTTTATTAAAGTGATTTGTTTTATTCAAAAAAATAGGAGGATTTGTTTTGTTCAAAAGAATAGGAGCGATTTAGGAATGAATTGTTGCTTTTAGGGGTAATACAGTAATATTAAACATTAAAGTTAGGTTAAATTTAGGGCACCAATTAGCGTCCGGGTTAACTTTAATAAATAAGAGATATTAGAAGAATAAAATGGGCAGCTCTATTTTATTTTATTTTTGGAAAGTTTATTGGTGAAACTTGTGCAAACAAGTATACTTGAACACTTTTATACACTGCGTTTACTAATATCATTTGTTACTCCGTGTACACTTGTTATGTCCATTTTATAACTAAATTATGGACAGAGTAGAATAGTAACTCAATATCAGTCGTTATGAGTGAGCGTGGTCATCAGAGAGAGAGCGGTCACCCTAGGTTCCACCACCAAGGGTCACTGCGACGGTATTCACCTTCACCGGAAGCAAGGTACTATAGGGGGGACAGGGGCCAAGCAGGGTGCCACTAAAGGGGGGGAATAGGGGAGAGTGGTCTGACGTGAGACCGCGGAGGGGGAAAGCGCCGGAACAGGTGGACGACAGACGGGACAGGCTTCGGGAGGATCAGCAGCATGGAGGGGCAAGGCGTCATAGGCAATCTAGGGTTAGGGCACGGTATGAGTCTCCATGGAGGGATTATGATTCAGAGGACTCAAGGGATTTTTGTGAACCAATTTTGTCGAATGATGGGAGAGTGATAATGCAATATTCGCGTCATGATATACTTGCTGGTGCGGCACACAAAAAGGATGGGCGATCGCGGTTACATGAAGTGCGGTCTCCAGGCCCAGTGAGAAGGTCGAAATCGCGAAGACGGTTTTACAGTAGGGATGTTTTTGGTTACGGCGATGAAGATAGAGATAACCAGCAGCGCCGTAAATTTGTGATCACGGCTGGGCATGAATACCAGGATGAGGAGAACGATGGTGGAGCAGTTTCAAAGATAGCGAAGGACATCAGACAGTGGCCACACCAAACATCTGATCCTGGTACAGTTAAGCATAATGTTGTTTCATTTTATTTTACAAATGTATCAGATAATATCTCGTATAACTCTCTAAGGCATGGGTTTGAGGTTTGTGGTATTATGGAGGATGTATATTTGGCTAGGAAGAGGAATGTTAATGGAGCTAATTTTGGTTTTGTCCGTTATAGTAAGGTGAAAGATGTCGATAAATTGTTAAAAGCGGTGAATAATGTGTGGTTTGGTGATTACAAGGTGGTGGTGAAAGTGTCGAGCTATGATCGTTATGGTAATAAAAGGGAGGAGGAAGGGAGGAAGGCAATGGGTGTAAAAACAAATGAGGGAGAAAAAAATATTGTTGTGTTAAAAGAAAGAAAACATGATGTAGGGGGAGAAAATATAACAGAGGGAGAAAAAAGTAAGGCAGCAGGGTTAGAGTTTGGTGAAGGTGGAAGTGATAGGCTGAAGGGAGGTGGGAATGTATCGACAGATTTGGTGACGAAGATGGCAATAGGTGACAGGGATTTTAGAACTGTGATGCAGACAGAACAGCGGTATGTTCCAAAGTACAATTCCTTGGCTTCTGACATGGAGTGGGCATCCAATGGTATGGTGGTGTCTGTGTTGAACGGTGATGCTATACCGGTGTTGCAACAACGGATTTATGATGCTGGGTTTGACAAACTTGTTCTTATTCCATTGGGTGCAAATATGGTGTTTCTAAAGACTCTTGATCATGGGAATGTGAGTACTTTATTAACTGAGGCAGCCGAGTTCTTTGATAATTTTTTCTCTAAACCTGTACAATGGAACAAGGATACGGTGATCCGAGAAAGAGGAGCTTGGGTGCGGGTGTATGGGGTTCCACTCCATGCTTGGAACATCGATTTTTTTAAACTATGTGTTCTTGATTGTGGCCGCTTGTTGAAGGTTGACGACATTACTAGTGATAGAGATCGCTTTGATTATGCAAGGATTCTATTGTCAACGACATCCTTAGAGGTTATTAGAACAGAGGCTTCAATAATGATAGATGGTGTTCTTTATGATGTTCAAATTATTGAAGAGTGGGGATGTAGAATGGTAGAGGATGCTTGTTTGTTGGATGATGAGGAAGTTCAATATGACGACTGTCAGGAATGTCCGGAAGTACATGCTGAAGGTGTGGGACACGGTGATATAGATGCAATCGTGAATCATATCACGGCAGATTGGGAAGATGTTGTTGGTAAACAAGAGAGTCGACAAAAGTCTTCACCGACGGCTTCCCCTTTGCTGAAAGGTGTAGATACGCAGCTGAAATCACCAATTGAGGGTGAGCTATCCTCAGTCAACCCGTTATTGGGGTTCGGTGCAGCTACATCACATCCTATTGAGCAGCCAAGTGTTACGGTGGGAAAGAATCGGTCCAGAGAGCTCTTAAAGACAGAAAAAAGAAATGTTCTGTGTACTTCTTCGTGTCCTCCAACTAGAGCTCGGTTGACATCTTTAGGACCGTGGAGTTTGGATTGGGTGAACAAACAAAAACGTCTTAAAGGTGGGGGTCCGATATTATCTATTCCGACGGAAAAGGCAAATTTTGCTTCTAAAAATGCTCCAAGATTAACAAGGAAAAAAGGTAATGACTCTTTGCGTCACTGTGCACAGAGCCTGAAATGTATTGCATGACTCTCAGATAAAGATCGAAAAGAGGTCCTTCGTGTTTTACAAAGGTCAGAAAGAAAGCGTAACACGGTAACGGATGGATTTAAGCTAAAGGGTATTTCATCTGTTGTTTCTGCTTCTAATGAGTCTCAAACATCTGTCAACAATGATTGGGGACATTGGTTGTTGTTACATGGTAATGAGAAGAAAAAATTTGAGGATGTCTGTGAAATAGGGAAGGTGGTCGGTCTACAGTTCGTAGGTGATACAAACAATATGTTTGACGTTCTATCAGGGAAGGGAAGGATAAAACAGGGTGTTAATGGAGAAGATGCATAGGTTGCGGTTGAGGTTGATGGTGGGGGAAGGGGAGGAGTGGTGTAGAGTGTTGTATAATGAAAATAATTTCTTGGAATGTTAGGGGTTTAGGGAGTTTTGAAAAAAGGAGAGAGGTGGGAAATTTGGTGCGGGAGAAAAAACCTTTTATTCTTTGTATACAGGAATCTAAGTTAGCTGTGTTTGATACTACAGTCTGTAAAGCTATATGGGGGAATGTAATTGCTGATTTTTCTTTTCAACCATCAGTGGAAGCTTCGGGAGATCTGGTTACTATGTGGGATGTTACGGAGGTCCAGGTGTGGTCGACTATTTCTTTCGAACATGTGTTGGTAATATCAGGTTGTTTTGTGAAGACGGGAACGGGGTTTGTTGTGTTTAACGTATATGCCCCTTGTGATTTATATCGGTAGCAGACATTGTGGAATGCTTTATCGATCAGATTGGGTACTTTGTCAGATCATAATGTGTGTGTATGTGGTGATTTTAATGCGGTTCGGTGTAGAGAGGAACGTCGCAGTGTTGGTGGAGTATTTAATGCGGTGTGGAGCGACAATTTTAATAATCTTATAGACAGAGCTTTATTGATGGATCTCCCGCTTCAAGGTCGCATGTTCACGCGGTATAGAGGGGATGGTAGGTCTATGAGTCGCATTGATCGGTTCCTGCTGTCTGAAAATTGGTGTTTGACATGGCCTAACTGCTATTAGGTCGCTATGTCTCGTGGCTTGTCGGATCATTGTCCTTTGGTGCTTACTATTGATGTTGAAAATTGGGGGCCGAAACCGTTGCGGATGTTGAAATGTTGGGAGTCTCTTTCTAGCTATAATAACTTTGTTCGCGATAGATGGTAGTCTTTTCAGGTAGACGGATGGGGAGGCTATGTTCTAAAAGAAAAATTGAAGCTTTTAAAATTGGCTTTAAAAGAATGGCATCAAACTCATGTTCAGAACTTACCTGCTAGAATTTCGAACCTGAAGGACCAAATTGCTAATCTTGATCTGAAAGGGGAGATGGTTGATCTATGTGATGAGGAGATTGAGGAGCTCCATGATTTTTCCGAAGAATTGTTTTCTTTATCACGGCTACATTCTAGTATTTCTTGGCAACAGTCACGGATCCAATGGTTACAAGAAGGGGATGCAAACTCAAAATTCTTTCATGGTATTATGTCAAGCAGGCGCAGAAGGAATTCAATCCCGTTCTTTTTTGTAAATGGTGTTCAGATCGATGGGGTCCAAAATGTGCGGAATGCTGTGTTTTCTCACTTCTCATTACATTTCTAGAAACAACATGTACAGCGCCCCACCATGGAGGGTCTCAATTTTCGTAAGTTGCCTGCTAGGGAGGGGGCGATTTTAACTAGGCCGTTCTCGGTGGAGGAAGTGAAGGCGGCAGTGTGGGAATCTGAGAATTACAAATGCCCGAGTCCTGATGGGATTAGTTTTGGTTTCATAAAGGATTTTTGGGATATGTTGAAGGAAGACGTTATGCGCTTTTTGACGGAGTTTCATCGGAATGGTAGGTTGGCAAAGGGAATTAACAACACTTTTATTGCTTTGATCCCTAAGGTTGATAGTCCTCAGCGCCTAAATGATTTCAGACCAATTTCGTTGGTGGGAAGTATGTATAAAATATTGGCGAAGGTCTTGGCATGTAGACTCCGTTCAGTGATTGGTTCTGTCGTCTCGGACACTCAGTCCGCTTTTATTAAGGGTCACCAGATTATGGATGGCATTTTGGTGGCTAATGAAATTGTTGATGACGCATACAGATGCAAGAAAGAATTGATTCTGTTTAAGGTGGATTTTGAGAAAGCATATGATTTAATTGACTGGGGTTACTTGCAGGCGATGATGGTAAAAATGGGCTTCCCGACTCTTTGGCGTAAATGGATTAAGGAGTGTATAAGTACAGCCACAACATCAGTTTTGGTCAATGGTTCTCCAACGGATGAGTTCTCTTTGGGGAGGGGGTTGAGGCAAGGTGACCCTCTTTCCCCTTTTCTGTTTCTTTTAGCCGCAGAAGGGTTTAATGCTTTGATGGAATCTTTGCTGGTTAATAATCTTTACACTGGTTATAAGGTGGGAAGCAGAGACGTGACAGTTGTATCTCACCTTCAATATGTCGATGACACTCTGATTTTGGGTGAAAAATCGTGGGCTAATATTCGGGGTATGCATGTTATTCTTCTCCTCTTTGAAAGTTTGTCGGGTTTAAAAGTGAATTTCTCAAAAAGCTGTCTAGTATGTGTTAATGTCGCTACTTCCTGGTTATCGGAAGCGGCTATGGTGTTGAATTGTAGGGTGGGTTCCATCCCCTTTTTGTATTCGGGTTTGTCTATTGGTGGTAATGCTCGGCGTTTATCTTTTTGGGAACCGCTTATCAGCCGTCTTAAATCAAGACTATCTGGTTGGAAATCGAGGCATTTGTCTATGGGTGGTCGTTTGGTGCTTCTGAAGTCTGTCCTGTCGTCGTTGCCTGTTTATGCTCTTTCCTTCTTCAAGGCTCCATCAGGTATCATCTCCGCTATTGAATCTATTTTTAACTATTTTTTAGGGGGGGGGAGTGATAACCGCAGGAAAATATCATGGGTGGATTGGAAAACTGTCTGTAGGAGAAAGGAGGTTGGTGGTTTGGGGGTAAGGAGAATTAGGGAGTTTAATTTAGCGTTGTTAGGAAGATGGTGTTGGCGGTTGTTAGTAGATAGAAATAGTTTGTGGTTTAGGGTGTTGGCTTCGCGGTATGGTGTGGAGGGGGGGAAAATTCAAGGGGGAGGCCGCACGGCTTCAGCCTGATGGCGTGACTTGTATGCTATGGGTCGGGAGGGCTGGTTTAACGAGAATGTTAGTCGATCTATCGGCAATGGGAAGCACACGCTTTTTTGGTCGGACGTGTGGATTGAGGGGTTGTCGTTGGGTGCTAGGTTTAGTCGCTTGTATGATTTGTCGATGTTTAAGGAGGCAACAGTGTTTGACATGAGTCAATTGGGCTGGGGTGAGGAGGGCGGTGCGTGGATTTGGAGGCGTAGGTTGTTGGTGTGGGAGGAGCAAATGTTGGGGGAATTGCTGTTTTTACTTCACAATGTTTTTTTGCAGGTTGATAAGAACGATAGATGGTTGTGGGCATTGGAATCTTCTAATGTTTACTCTGTTCGTAGTGCCTATCGTGTCCTAACTGTTCATCGTCCTTTGGTTCCTTCGGTAACAGTTTCTGATCTCTGGCATAAGGATGTGCCGTTGAAGGTTGTTTTGTTCGCTTGGAGGCTATTTCGTGACAGGTTACCTACAAAAGACAACCTGCATCGTCGTGGTGTACTTGATCACGACTCAAGGTTGTGTGTGGCGGGATGTGGCTCAATTGAGACATCTCAACACTTGCTCTTACATTGTAATATTTTTGGCTCAGTTTGGTACTTTATTTATCGTTGGATTGGCATCTCTGCGGGGGTTCCAGCACAGGTGTTGCACCATTTTCACCAATTCAGTTTTAGTGGCAGAATTTCTAAGAAGCGGCGCTCGATTTTACAGGTCATTTGGTTTGCTACAATTTGGGAAATTTGGAAAGAAAGAAATAACAGGTTGTTTAATGATAAAGAGTGTTCGGTAATTCAGGTGGTTGATAAGATTAAGTCTCTTACCTTTAGGTGGTTGAAGGTGAAATACATTACTCTTCCCTTCAATTATCATGGCTGGTGGCTTAGTCCTTTCACCATGCTGGGCATAGGCTAAGTGTTATTCTTTCTGTTACTTTATACAGGTTCTTTGTACAGATTCATTTTAAATACTCTTGATGTTGATGTCTCTCCTTTGTACACCTTGTACTAGGAAAGACATTGTTTTGATAATATATGTCATTTTAGTCTCTTCAAAAAAAAACTAAATTATGCATAGTAATATCTTTTTATTTTTTTTAACAGTAAATTATGCAAGAGCCTTACTTGGACATATTGTGGTTAAATTAATGAGTGGTTAACAAGTAATAGCCAATGGTTTTATTATCTGAAACTTATGTGTTTCTATTTTTGTTTATGTGCTGCAAAAGGATAAAAGCTGACTATGAAAGAGTGGTGCTTAAACTGTTTGTAGTCATGTTTGTTTTTAGCATAAATAAAAGGATAGGATAGACGGTGGCAGAATCAATCTTGTTGATAAGGTTAGCCCTTGTATTGAAGTTAAACATCCTGTTTGTATTGGTTTTTCAGCAAAAAAAAAACACTTCTACAAACCTCAAAAATGGAAATTGAGTTTTCAATGTTGTTTGGTTTAACTTTTTAGAATTGCTTCTATCCAAAAGCAATTCTCCTTAAAGCTACAATTCCTAACTTTTGGCTTTCCTAGAATCAATTCTACATTAAATTTTATATTTTGATTATTACAACCTATTATTTTTCTTTATTGCCCTTTATCAATTCACCTTCTTTTTGCTTTGTAATTAATTTGATGAACCAAATTTAATCAGAAAACTTAACGAACCAAATTAACCCCCGAAAAAATGTTTATGGTCACGAGTTACCAAATTTTGGATTTTCCTTTACGATGTCCCATTCATATTTATTGTATTTTTTCTTTTACCTTTCTTTTATGCTATATTTTATCATTTTTGCCAACTAACTCTAGTGTTATTTAACTTAAATATATTTTATCAAAAAATATAAAATATATGAACAAATTTTTTGTAAAAAAAATTAGTTTAATGATCGTATTTATTATGCTTTAAATTAATATATAGAAAATTTATTTATTTAAATTAAATAATATATCTATATGTAGTATTGATTTACATATACATTTAACTATGCACATTTACTTTAATTTAGCTATGTCCATTTTAGTAATTATACATTTAAAAGCTATTTGGATAAAAACTATCCAAACAACATTCAGTTTGTTTAATCAATTCTACATTATTATATCCAAACATAGATCAATTCTCTCAAAATCAATTCTATCATAATCAATTCTATCCAAAGTTGAACCAAACACATACATAATTCACATACAACCATTCACGTTAGTACTCGTAATTAATCAAAAGCCCACACCAAAGTCAGCATCCAATCACGTATGGGTAAGGAGGAAACATCAATTATTGCAATAACGAAATTTCAATAAATGAATATATATTATCCTTTATATATACGTTTTTTATAAAAATAATGCTACTATAACAAAATAAATATTTGTAAATATATGTTGAGAAATAACATTAAAAAGCGATGATATAGAATAATTTAAATGGATGCATATATACAAATCAAATTCAAAAAAATAATTTTTATTCCATTAGAGTTGTACACAAATTACACATAAATAATAAAATATGATAACTAAAAGAAAGAAAAATAATAAATTCTAATAAACAGTCATTATTTTGTTTTGAAGGGAATAAACTATCATTATTCTTCTCTATTCTTTTTCAATTGTCATTTTTTTTTGGAAATTATTATTTCATTTTACTTTTGGTTTTTAAAATTCAAAGTAGTATTAACTATTGTTTTGTCAAAATTATTCATGAATATTTATTATATAGAGAAAAATAGGTAGAATGAAATAATAAATTATAAAAGTCAAATGGAAAATATGTAAATAATATTCTTTAAAGTAACAAATTCTATTGGTTTTTTGTGTGTTTATAATTTTAAACGATAATTAAAAAAAACATAGATGCCAACAAGAATTAAGCTTAGTTGGAAGGGTTAGAATCTTACAACTCGTCGAACTAAAGTTTTCAATTGTGATTGAGAAAGATCTTCATATTAAGTGCATGATAGTACCTCAAATAAGATTGTTTTAAATGGATAGAAACTATGGAAAACATAAAGGGCGAAAAAAAACTAGAGATGTAACAATTAATAATTTGTTTGGTAAAAAAAGGATTTTTATTAGAAAAAATTGATGTATTTTATTTTAATATATAATATAAAGTAGAAAATACAATTCAACAATGATGTAAGCATATATTAATTGCAGAGTATAATTAAAAGAATAAATTAAAATTTCCATGTATATAAAAAATGAATCAATTAAAATTATATAAATAATTAAAACCGACACTATTATTTTTTGAGTATAATAAAAGCCGACACGGTTTACAGAACAATTTTCCTTTATTATATTGAAAATAAACCGCTATAATAAGAGAGGAGGTATAATGCATGTATTTTATTTTATAAATTAAAAGCAACAGTTATTAGATTCTCCCAACCTAATGGTCATCGTCCTATGCATCAAATAATACTTTTCCTCCCCTACATGACAACCTTGCCTTTAATGCTCACTTGTCTCTTCTGGCCTTGTCCATTGCCGGTTCTCACAAGTCTTCTAGAACACTTACACATTTTTTATAAGAAAAATATTCATAGATGATAGAACACATCAGATACAAATAGAGATTTAACACTAATAAAAATGAAAAAAATTCCTTCCACAAAACAAAAAATGATAAGAGCAATGTTGTTTGAACAACCATTTCTTGTGACAACTTATTGGACAACCAAATTGTACAAAGAAGTTTAGGTAGTGACACAAAAATCAAAGCAATCGAGAGAGAAAATAGAATGATTATGTGAGTGAGAATAAAGTTGTCATAAATGTTACAAGATGGTTGTTCAAATATCATTTCTCAAATGATAAATATATAAACAAACTTACAACATTCAAATTAATAATATATTCCGGCAAAATGCTTTCAAGTATTTACACCTTTCAATTATAAACAAAATACAACTTTTAAATCCATTGAATAATAATGTAACGAGTCGACTAAATTCATGAATCTAAAAAATTGTTTTTTTTTTATAAATGTGCCCGGAATATACGATAAAATCAAAATATACACAACATAAACCTTCTAGAACACCAATACATTTGTTTATATTTTTTTATGCATAATTATCTATCACTTTATACTTATCTGAAACTCCATGTGCGTACCACTTTTGATTCCTATAAAATCCAATATCTTACACATCACCCTCCACTCTCCATTTCATATTATCCAATTAAATTATTCACACATTCTCTCTTATTTATATCTTAGCTTTAAAAATTTCTTCTCATTCACTTTTCTCAATAAACCCCAAAAACCCATATTCTTCACACTCTACCTTTACCATACTTTCAATCCTCCAATAGATAACAACCCATCAATCAAGTTTCAAGCTTTCTTTTTTTCTTTGAAGAAGAGTTTCAAACTTTCTTTAATTTCAATTGTTTTCAATTCGTGGGTCATCAAAAAAACAGTGAAGTTTTGGTTTTTTTTTTTTTGTTTTTAAAACTTTTTT
>Ga0228711_1010302_pt1 | contig 12346 bp, 5 predicted proteins | sample MedpolnodulmetaG_2_FD_177996 | JGI IMG/M metagenome (GOLD analysis project Ga0228711, IMG submission 177996) | Root nodule microbial communities from Medicago polymorpha collected in Santa Monica, California, United States - brown nodules | ecosystem: Host-associated > Plants > Roots > Nodule...
ACTCTGTTTTTCTAGACACTTAGGAATTCTAAGATAAAACAATTGGAAGAATTCTCTAAGTTGTTGATGTTTGTTTTCGACGTTTTGCGCAGAGTATTGGCCTTGTATATGCGTGTATGTTCTATATATTGTTCTCTAAGTCTTCATCCCTATTTATAGAGGAGTTGAGAGACGTTGAGAATTTAGCCGTTACATCAACGTGTCTGCTTTGAAGCTTTGATTCTTCACCCTTGATCTTTTGCCTGATTTGATAGTTGTCCTAATAAGAACTTAATTCAAATCCATTCCAGAACAAAAGGAACAACTTCTACAGCAATGTTACTGTTATCTTTGTCTTGTTGTAGAGACAAACATTTGCAGAGAAGGTGGTTGCAGAGTTCGTGGCCGTACACTTCGTACACTGTCCTTTGTCAACTCTAGTGAAGTAGCTTCTGGTGAGATATGCTTCTGATGATCAGTGCTTCTGATGTTCTTGCTTCTGATGACGTGTCTTCAGAAGCTCTTCTTCAGACTCGTTTCTTCAAACGCAGTTCTTCAGACTCATTCTTCCAGATGCTTTAAGCTTCAAATAAATTCCTTTGCTCTTGAACTTGTTCAATCAGAATCTCTTAGAATAGTAATTTGATTATGGATCCTGCACACTTGAACAATTGATTATTTTTAATACCTTGTTATTGTCAAAACTCAATAGGTGACTTGTGAAACACCCTTGTTCCAACAGTGTGACCCTATTTTCTTTAATGACTAATGCTTATATAGTCTCTACACATTGGGCTTAACCCTCTTAGTGTCTTAATGGGCTCACAACACTTATAAACCAACTCCCAAAGTTTCTATCGACTAACGGTTAAAAAATAATAATAGCGATCACTTACCGATTATAAAATAAATTACTACAACCCACTAGTAACTTAATAAAAATAATGGTTCTCACTTGAAACACTAAAAATAATCCTCACCATGAAATTACTAATTTACCCTTGCTCACAAAATGACCAAAATACCCATGAGTCTAAAATGACTATAATACCCTTATAACACCGAAATCCACTAATCCTAACCCAAAATACACACAGAGGCAATTAATCACATATAAGTACATATAAACACATAAATAAATAACAAAATAAATCTAGCAAAAAACGGGCTGTTACATGAGAGTCGACGACACATCACGCCCTTTCAGGACATATGCTGGTACTCCGGATGGATCATGGCCGGCAGCGACATGATGATCCGTCACTTGCCAGAGTGAGTTCCTAGGCAGTACGGGTATGTCCACACACGGCCCAGGCCTCCTACAGACATTGAGGCTCTTGCGGCAGATGACGTGGCCCAAGCCTTCACGGAGTTTGCTCTACATGTCCTCAGCCATCAGTAGAGGGGTCATCCGGTTCCGGACAACTAGCCATGGGCTCATACTAGGGGTACATGAGATGGTTTGTTAGAGTATCACATCCTATTGTGAACCCCCCTGCGGCCAAGCGTCCCTCCTTACGAGGAGGTTATTGTTGAGCAGTAGTGTGCCAAGCGTCCTCCCAACCCATACCAGATCATCAGCAACATCAGGGCCAAAGTGGACGGTGCAATGGGGCATCATGATGTGTTTCGTAATCAGAGGAGGTTATGCGCTTGATGCAGGGCATACAGTCTGAGCGGAGCATGCTGGAGCAGATGCCGGCTCCGCGGAGGAGGAGTAGGAGTCCACAGGATGGACCAGTATGACTTGTGTGGTTTTTTTTATGACATTTTGTTGGATTTGGTTGTAAACCTATTACACTTGCACTTTTTAGCGTTTTTATGACATTATTCGTTATTTTATTCCGTTGTTTTATTTTGTTTTTTTCGTAATATACTTATGAGTTAATGCTTGATTGAATGAATGCTTGAATAAATGATGAAAAATGTATGCTTGAATGAATGTATGAAAAAAAGATTAAAAAAATTAGGGAAAATAGAGGTTTCTGCCTCTTCTGGTTTTCTACAAAGACTGGGCGTGAGTTAACTCACGGATGTGTGTTAACACTGTGCGCGGGTTAACTCACACAGTGATTTACACTTGTGTGACTTAAGTCACGCAGCGTTAGTTAACTAACACATAGTTTTACACTTGCGTTAGTTAACTAACGCGAGGGTATTTCGGGCAAGGCTGCAGGGTATGAGTGGTTTGTGCTGGATGGAGAGCAGTAATCTTGTACAAAAATACACTAGATTTATATTGAGGCCCAAAGACCCAAACAAAAAGGTCCAATTTTAAAAACCCTAAGATTTCTGCTCTTCCCCCTGCACTTTTTGCTCGCACCCTGCAGCCTTGCCCAAAATACCCCTGCGCTAGTTAAGTAACGCAAGTGTTAAACTCTGCGCTACATAAGTCACGCCGCGTGAGTTAACTCACGCTAGTTTACAATTTCCAAAAGTGGAGTAAGTTATCAATTTCATTGTTTCAAAATGCATGTTTTTTGTGCCTCCAACCTAATCCATAAATGAATTTCTGCCGACAGACTTTCAATTCTTGTCGTGACATGTGGTTGTTTCATGTGGTCACTGCGTTTGCAGATTGTGATGTTGACATCTCAGCACAAATGACCATGTCCCACATCCTCCTTTAGAATATATTGACAACAAATTTTGCATTTCATGGGTTGCAGATAACGTTTTCACTGTTCTTGAAATTGAAAGGCTAAAAGTACACCAAAGTACTAGCGTGAGTTAACTCATGCGGCGTGACTTAAGTCACGCATATGTAAAATTAAGTCATGTTTGATTTACACATGCATTAGTTAACTAGCGCAGAGGTATTTTAGTCAATTTGGCTGGGTGGGAGCGAAAATTGCTGGGCGAAGAGCAGAAATCAAACCCTAATTAACACACATGAAGTTTCTCTTTCTCCAAACATCCAATGTTGTGTTGCAGCCGCCTCTTGTTGTATTATCATTTCTCCCGTCCTGTTCTATTCTAATCTCATCTCTTCTTTATTCTTTTATTTACTCAATGTTCTTTTAGTGCTTGTTTTCTCAGCAATTACACTCAAGAATTTGATGTTCACTGCATCGTAGGTAAATATAATCCGGTTTTTGGGTGTATCGAACCGGACACCGACCCAGTTCACGATCCAACAGGTTGAACCAGCCGGTTCGGTCCGGTTTTAATATCCTTGAAAACATGGATAGACGAATTACATAAAAATATTTTTGTTTTTTTATTTTTGAGGAGAATACATAGAAATATTTTACTCACACCCATTATTCATTCATTCCCATTCCCAACCCTATTCTCCAAATCAAATTCTCGCTCGCGTATCTCTACTTTCATAAAACAACTTCGATTCCAACCCTCTCATACAACATGGTACTTTTCATCTTTCTTCTACTTTGTTTTTCAACTCATTCAATTGATTTTCCTCAGAAACCTAACATTTTTCCAATTTTTTGTTGCAGGCTACTCTCGCTGATACTTTTCTTGCTGATCTTGATGAACTCTCCGATAACGAAGCTGAAATTCCAGTGAGCATAGTTTTTTTTAATTAATTTTAAGATTTTTTTTTTTTTGCGTGGTTAAATTGATTTGTAATGTGGTTGGTTTTTATCTCAGGCTGATAATGATGCCGATGCAGCTGACATGGATGAAGATCTTGATGGTGACCTTGCTGACTTAGAAAACCTTAACTACGATGACTTGGATAGTGTTTCCAAGTTGCAACAAACCCAGAGATATCTGGATGTTATGCAGGTTTGTTTCATGTTTGTTAGTATTCATCTGATTTTTAATTGCTTGTTGTAACTGCAAATGTTGTGAATTCTGTAGCCCCGACCCCGCTGATCTGGTTGAATGCGTGTCCGATGTCCAACACGTGTCTGACCTCAATTAAGTCATTTTCTCAAATTTTTACCAGTATTGATGTGTCAGTGTCGTGTCTGTGTCGATGTTTCAATTCAACTAAGGCTTTGATTAACCCACTTGGGTTGGCCAGGTGGTATTGGCTTGGGACCTGGAAGTGTGCTCCTCCTCAAGGTCTCAAGTTCGATTCTCCCCGGTGCCAATTTGGGTGGGCTAATTTAGATGTCCGACACCTATCAGTGTGTGACCCTCACATATGATTTATATTCACTTAATTTATTTTCTCATATTATTACCAGTGTTGACGTGTCAGTGTCATGTCTGTGTTTCATAGGTTGTGCATATGGCTGCCATTGATACTGTAAACCACAATTTTAAAACTTGTTGTATTCTTTTTAAATAATTGTAGTATAATCTAGTATCAATTCAACTAAGACTTTGTTTGGGAGTTTGGAGAGGAGGGTTTTGGGGGAGTGGAGCAAAGGGAAAAATAGAGAAATCTTTCATCTTTTTTTAACAAGTGTTTTTGTAGATAATGGTAAATGAATGTTTATGATTAATATGTTTTTAATATTGAGAGTATTATAACAACATGGATTAGATTTCGAAAATAAACCCCCAAAACCCTGTATTCGTTCCACTTCAGCCTTCCTTATTTTTTTCAAACACCTCCCATCCCGTCCTAAACTCCCAAACACACCCTTAGGTGGGTATGCTTGTGAATCTGTTGGCATGAGTTCTGAGGTGCCGAAACGAAGGAGCAAGCAAAAGAATTATTTGATGATTTGGAGCAAATTAGGTTTGAGTGCTTGTTGAATTTGAAAACAAACACACGTTAAGCTTTGCATTGGTTGTAACTGAAATTTTTAAGTTTTAACGTCCTTCGTTGTTTGTTTCTTTTTGTTTTTAAAATGCTTCTTATTTGTCTATGGCAGAAAGTGGAAAAAGCCCTTAAAAGGGGTTCAGACGTCTCTCAGGGGTTAGACTTAGAAGATGATCCGGAATACCAATTAATTGTGGAGTGCAATGCGTTGTCGGTTGACATCGAGAATGAAATCGTCATTATTCATAATTTTATTCGCGATAAGTATCGGTTGAAATTTCCAGAGCTTGAGTCACTAGTACATCATCCAATTGATTATGCACGTGTTGTTAAGAAGATAGGAAATGAAATGGATCTGACCCTTGTTGATTTAGAAGGGCTTTTACCCTCGGCCATTATCATGGTTGTCTCAGTTACAGCGTCGACTACGACCGGCAAGCCTCTTCCGGAAGAAGTCCTTGGTAAGACAATTGAGGCTTGTGATCGAGCACTTGCTCTTGATTCGGCGAAGAAGAAAGTTCTTGATTTTGTAGAAAGTAGAATGGGCTACATTGCACCTAACGTTTCTGCTATAGTTGGGAGTGCTGTAGCGGCTAAACTCATGGGAACGGCTGGTGGCCTATCAGCTCTTGCAAAGATGCCTGCTTGTAATGTTCAGCTTCTAGGAGCCAAGAAAAAAAATCTCGCCGGGTTCTCCACTGCAACATCACAATTTCATGTCGGTTACATTGAGCAAACCGAAATATTTCAGACTACCCCACCTTCTTTCAGGATGCGAGCATGCCGACTCGTGGCTGCAAAGTCTACACTTGCAGCACGTGTAGACTCAATACGTGGCGACCCATCTGGGAAAACTGGAAGATCTCTCAAGGACGAGATCCATAAAAAAATTGAGAAGTGGCAAGAACCCCCTCCTGCTAAGCAACCCAAACCACTTCCAGTGCCTGATTCTGAGCCTAAAAAGAAGAGAGGTGGTCGCAGACTTAGAAAGATGAAGGAGAGGTTAGCATAAATTTTTGTAGTACTTTTTCTCAGGTTGTGGGGTTAAGGGTATATTTCTTTTTGGCCTTTTTTCTAATTCTTGATCTGTTGATTCTTATGCCATCAGGTATGCAATAACGGACATGAGGAAGTTAGCTAATAGGATGCAATTTGGAATTCCTGAAGAGAGCTCTTTAGGTAATTTTACCTAATTTCACTTTTCCCTGATCTGATTTACATTTGTAGTTAAATACTTTGCATTTTTTGTATGCACATATTTATGTTTTTTTTTGCTCTAAAACTAAGGAAATAATGATTAGATAGAAGAGGAGTATCAGTAATGTGACTTTGAATAATTGTGATATCATGATAGCAAACTCCATTTTAGGCACGACTATGTGGGACCTTGTGATTCCTATTAATTATTACTCCTGTTATTCTAATTATATTAATAATTAATGCAGTTTAAAGAAATTGTCATAATTCTAATTTCTATTCAAATGTTTCAAACAGGAAGAATATAAAATTTTAGCCAATTTTTAGGTTGGTTTGTAAATACGAACAACCAACTTTGAAAAATAATGCATATTTTAGAAAAATGACCTGCAACAGTTGAAAACAACAATTTTGGGATTGGAAGTACAAGGGTAAAACTATTACAAGCCTTGGGCAGAATATTCTGATACTGCATATTCAATTCCAATAATCTAAGTCACACTAGTGTGACCAGGATTATAACCAAACCTCCCTCCTTACATAATAAGACTCCTAATACCTAATTTGATAAAGACAGAATGAAATCCTTTGGAAGTGAACTTCATCTCTTTTTGTTTGTTATTCTTTTTGTATGCAATAATGCCATTTTCTCCTTTTTTATATTTTCATGTTCCGTGTTATAGGGGACGGTCTGGGCGAGGGTTATGGAATGCTTGGTCAGGCTGGCAGTGGCAAGCTTCGTGTTTCAGCAGGTCAAAGCAAACTTGCTGCAAAAGTTGCTAAGAAGTGAGTCCTTTCTTACTGCTTTTAGTTCTACATATTCTATTAAGTCCTGGTTAATTGATTGTGTGGCAAGATTCTGAATCATGATTCCTGTCTCAGTTATCTTACTAAACAAAATGATAATTCTAATTAACTATTTTCATTTGTCAGATTCAAGGAAAAGAGTTATGGTAGCAGTGGTGCTACATCTGGTTTAACCTCAAGTCTTGCATTTACTCCAGTGCAGGTTAGTTTCACTTATTACTGTTTCTTTAGATTTTCTCCTGCTCTTTAGCTGCATAAATAGTGTCGGAATTGATGTGAAACAAATTTAGGAACAGAATATGTGGATTACTTCCCTACTGCTAATGCGGTAGATTTATAATACAACTGAGGTGAGGCTACTTTGATGATTCAGTGAATGCCTAAATAAATACCACAACATCATGCATAACCAGTGCTATACCTGTGCCTTATGGTGGACGTCAAGCCCCCATTGCGTAGAGTATCACCATCTTTTGGGACAAATAATAACTTAAGTTTCTCAGGCCCTCAGATTGTTGTATCAATGGCATGATATGATAATGATGACTAAAAGGATGCCTACCATCTAGGAACATCTTGGGTATGTGATGCCTTAGTTGAAGTGTTTTAGAATTACAAGTTGCTCATTGACCAACATCCAGACCGGACCCTGTCCTTTTAGAAGCCATTTTATGATGATTCTATTCCGTGCCTTGAGAATAGAGGCACAATTGTCAAACTATAGAGTTAAAAGTATCAAAGTCACTCTTTATGAATTTATGAATTTATGCATCAAAGTCACTCTTTCCAACAAGTTGCATTCAAGTACAGTTGTTTATATGAGTTGCAAACTTGTGAGGCCATCAAAATAATTAGAAGTGGAAAAGAATATGATAGGAGATCTTTTGTTAAAAGTATCTATGTTAGGAAGAATAGACCGAACAATGGGGAGGGGAATGTAACAGACTAGTGATCAGCTGACATTTCTAACTAACCAGCAGTTGTTTGTAATAATTAGGAAGGAATAGAAAGTGAGAAGTTTTGTTATTGTTACAAGTACTGAACTCGGAGAGGTTTCATGAGTCTCTCAAATTACCCTTGTATTTTTCTTCCTCTGGATCACACTGACCCTGATGGAATTTCTCAATAAAGATCATCACTCTTATCTATTTTTGTCTTTCACTATTTGATACCTAGTTGAACCTTATCAAGTTACAGTGCACATGAGTGACATAATGAGCAGGCTTTCCTAGAAATTAGTATCTAGCTTTCGCAAGAATGTCTTCTTGCATCGTGTTTGTCTTCGGCTAAACTGTTTTGTTTTGTCCATTTTTGCTTTGAGAAGACTTATACATATCTATGCTTCTTCAACTAATACTGCGTATCTCCTTCCACCCTCCATTTAGTATTTTGTTACGAAAAAATTATAGAAACCCAAGATACAAATGATCTTTTTCTTCCAATTATACCCTACCCCCATGATATTGAGATTTGAGAGTAGGTTGGATAAATAAATATGAAATTGTAAAGCATTTTTAATGATTCGAGTAAGGTTATTTTGTTACAATACACATCAATCAAGTTCTTAATATATGTGCACATTCCTTAAACGACCAAAGTTTGGGAACAACGGGAGAACTATATCAATTAATGTTTATAAAAAACTTGTCTGATATTATCATGAATGATGAAAATTTGGATTTGAACTCAAAATGCTTTTAGCAGAGTAACTTAATTAGTCATGCTTTTATTATCATCTTGCATTGTTGTTAATTATTAATTTATGTATTTTCAGGGGATTGAGCTCTCAAATCCACAGGCTCATGCACACCAACTTGGTAGTGGAACTCAAAGCACCTACTTCTCTGAAACAGGAACGTTTTCAAAGATCCAGAAGAATTGAACCATGCACGAACCAATCGGAGTTCTTGTTCTGTCTCCTGAATTGGTGATGGTAAACATACCAGTAAATTGTTAATGCTGGAGGACATTACTTGATAGGTCTATGGTAGATTCTATGGTAGATTTTTGTAGCATAGACATATATGCCGTTGATTATGTATGAAACTGGCTTCCTCTTCAGGGATTCTAGTGTAGTGGTTGACGTGACGTTCTCTTTGTATATGACTTTTACAATGCCTTGAGGTTTTATTCTTAGTTACGGAGAAATGATAATCAATCTATACCATTTTCATGGGATAGGTTCAGAACAAAAAAAGAGAGCTGTTGATGTAGACCAAGCTTTCATGGCAATGGAGACCAAGTTTCTTTTCTGGGAGGCATATGGCCTAATGTCTATATTGTTTCATGCATTAGGGATGATTGACCAAGTTTTTAGTCAGTACCATTTAAAAATGTCAATGATTTGTACTTACAAAATAACAATAAAAATGAAACGCAATGATTTTGTGAAATGCATGCCGTTTTGGTACGCAGAATAGCTTTTGAATGCATTGAGTAAACCATTTTTTTTTTAAGAGAAACCCTCATTTTTTATTCTTAAGTATGTAACGTATTTATATCCGGCTACCCAAAAACAAAATTATTCTTGGCTACCCAAAAACAAATGAGTAAATAGGCAATTACCCCCCTGAAATTGTAAGTTTCGTCAATTACCCCCCCTGAAATTAACAAAACTTCAATTACCCCTTTGTAATTGCACAACGTTAATCAATTTAACCTCTCCGTCAAATTCTTCTGTTAGTCAACATGATGTTTTGCAAATACCCCCTTAAAGTTTTGCACTTATGTGCAAAATGCCCTCCGAACTTGAAAATTTATATTTTTTTTTCTTATCCTTGCAAAATGCACTTATATATGCGTGTATTTCAATAATCTCATCTTTGCAATCATTCTTTGATTTATATTAGGGTTAGATATATTTTTAATCCTTATAAAATAATTTTTTAAAATTTGGTCCCTACATACATTTCAATTTAAGTCCTTGTTTTGAAACCATTTTTTACAAAATAGGTGTGTTTTTTGTCCCTCAAACTAAATAGTTTGTTTAAAAGTAAAAAGACACTAAAATTGAATAAAATTTATTCATAAAGAGAAAGAAAAAAAAGAACTATTTTTATTGATTTTTTGAACATATTTTATCCATTCTTTTTAATAATATATCTTATCAAAAAAAGTAATTGATCATATCAAACTTTGAACTCATTTGTTGATGTTATTTAGTTTCAAATAAAATAATTTTTTATTTTGAAATTAATTGTTCATAAGTCAATTATTTTAAAATAAAAAACAAAATAACAATTCCCACTTCAACAGAAAGTATACAAATCTTATAAAACTGAAAATTCTAAGGTCCATCTATAGAGTATACTCTAAGTTAATTGTTTATTGTTTATCTTTAATATCTTTTGAGTTAAAGTTAAGAAAAAAATATATAAATTTTTAAGTTTGGGGGCCATTTTGCACATAAGTGCAAAACTTCAGAGCGATATTTGCAAAACGTCATGTTGACTAACAGAAGAATTTGACGGAGGGGTAAATTGATTAACGTTGTGCAATTTTAGGGGGTTAATTGAAGTTTTGTTAATTTTAGGGGGTAATTGACGAAACTTACAATTTCAGGGGAGTAATTGCCTATTTACTCAAAAACAAATTATTCTTGAATTGATTGGTATGTATTTATATCCGGCTACCCTAAGTAATAACGATTGAGCTACCCCAAACAACTTTGCTTGCCAAAAATTAGCATATAAGTAAAAAAAATTACTACATGATTGATAGATTTATTTGTATTGGTTTGATACTTCTGGTTTCAATAATAACTATAGAGAACATTATTTCAACAATAAAAATTATCATGGCAATTGTAATAGATAAATTAAATAGACAATGAGTTTCTTGCAAATAACCTAGTTATTTACATTGAAAAAACATTATTAATTTATTTAGTAAATACTCAATTATGGATAAAATTGGTTTCTTGAAACGCATTTTGTCCAACATTTCTAAATAGTGATTTTTGTGTTGACTTCCTAAGATTTGTTTAATTCTAGTCCTTTATTTTTTGTTAGAGATTAAATGCAAGACTAAACACTTTTTTTTTGTAAAATTTTAAAAACTTTGAGACAAAAATTCAATAAAATTTTTGTAAGGACTAAACCTAAAAAAGTTATAATTTATGAAACTAAAAACATTTTTTATCCTTAAATTTAATATGTTTGTTTCAAATTTTTTTACTATAGTTGGCCCCTGCGTAATTCTTTTGCTAGCTTCGCCGTTGGTAATGGGTTAGAACTGGCGCAGGCTTGGACTAAACAAGTATCTTAGCCACCAAGGCTTGGACATTTTTGCATTTCTTTACTTTAATTCAAATTAAAACAAGTTTTCTTCGACATCGTAATTTATCGTTTTTTTTTTGGAAGAGCTAAATTATGTTGCTAGCGGCTCACGTGCGGGACTAATTTTAAAAACATTATTATTACTATTTGCATGATTAATTAATTAATTTATTTTTTGAGGGAATATATTTTAATTTTTAATAGCAATTTCCAGTCAAAAAAATTTATAATAGTAATTTCTGTATAGATACAAAATCAGTTTCGTGTTTCATGTTTGGAAGGTAAACATTACTTTAATATATTTTTTTTTGAAAGATCAATTTAATATATTTTATCCAGTGTGGAAATCATGCTTTTAATTATTTACACATTATTTTCATCAAATGCCAAACATTTCTACATTTTGAGGATTTTAGAATCCCCCATCTCTTGCACTCATTATTATAATTATTATAAACACCGATAATCAGCACCTCTTCGAAGCACTCTTTTGAAGATGACCCAATAGTGTGAAACATAATTCAACAATGTTTTCAATATTTTTGCATAAAATTTAGGATTTAGCTTTTCTAAATTAAATTGAACGATCAACGAAATAATTGTGTTGACTTTTTAGCAAAGCTTGAAACTTCCTCTTCCTTGAATCTTATGATTTATACTTCTCCTCTATCAGGATTATCAAACCTCCTAACAGCTGATTTAGTTGAAACTTTGTTTAGTAGATTGTAGGTTTTCTTTTATGTGCTTTTCATTCTTAGCCATGTAAACAAAAAAAAAGTAAAGGAAAAAAACTAACAATTGATTTCAAAAACACATTCACGTGCATATAATACTCTAAATCATCGGAGTGAACTTATTTACATAATAAATAGATGGATTAATTAAGTAAATCGTCTTTATTTCTTAAAAAAAAAGAAAGTAAATGGTCTTTATAAATATCCATAGTTTCGTTTTTAGTCCCTATAAATAAAACTACATTTTTTAGCCTCTTTATAATTTTCCGTCAGCATTTTTAATCATTGTAAAATTTTCTACCATAAAAAAGTTCTCAGTTCTGACTAGTAGAAAATGATTTATTAGTGAAGATATTTTTCTTGGACAAATAACAGAGAAATGGTCTTTTGTGCACCTCTTAATTTAATGTGCACAAAGAAAATGCTAAAATTATAAATTTTTTAGAGGCAGCCCGTGTTTCATTCCATCCTATTTAAGTAACTTTTTATTTTTATATTTTTTTATCATGTGATCAGAAGGTTGAAAGTAAAATTGTTATAATTTTTAGGCTTAATTGCACTTTTGCCCCCTATATTTTGCCAATTGTGCGATTTTGCACCCCATAGTTTTAAACGAGCGATTTTGCACCCCATCCTTTTCCCCCTTTCTGATTTTATGGTCCCCATGATAT
>Ga0228711_1010304_pt1 | contig 12344 bp, 5 predicted proteins | sample MedpolnodulmetaG_2_FD_177996 | JGI IMG/M metagenome (GOLD analysis project Ga0228711, IMG submission 177996) | Root nodule microbial communities from Medicago polymorpha collected in Santa Monica, California, United States - brown nodules | ecosystem: Host-associated > Plants > Roots > Nodule...
CTTCTGATGATCAGTGCTTCTGATGTTCTTGCTTCTGATGACGTGTCTTCAGGAGCTCTTCTTCAGACTCGTTTCTTCAGACGCAGTTCTTCAGACGCAGTCCTTCCAGATGCTTTAAGCTTCAAATTAATTCTTTTGCTCCTGAACTTGTTCAATCAGAATCTCTAAGAATAGTACTTTGATTATGGATCCTGCACACTTTAACAAATTGTTTAGCATATCCAATTGATTATTTTTAATACATTGTTATTGTCAAAACTCAATAGGTGACTTTGTGAAACACCCTTGTTCCAACAGGGTTGATGTTGCCTATATGTTTATTCCATGATCATGATGAAAACAGTATAAAGAGGATGACCTCTCAAAAAGGTATAAGAGGATGTTGTGTACCAACATTATGTTTAGGGATAAAGAATAGGCCAGATGAAGACTTTTCTTAATAGATTAGGCCAGGTTAGAAAAATTAAAGATTGAATCCAGTTTATTTTTTTGTCGATTTTTTTTCAAGTAACATAGTGGCTAAAAATTCACTTTTTAAATTTTAAAGTGAATAATTAGAATATCTAGGGTTCAAGCACATACATATATTATCAAATGTCTCTATCAACTTAACTAAGCTCACTTGCTCAAAAAAAAAAAAATAGCTAAGCTCACGGGGACGAATCTAGTTTATTTGGATACTATTACTTTTTTCATCTTATGATCTTCTAGTGTGCCCTAATTATTTTTTCTTCCAAAAATTCCCTGAGCATTTCGGATTATATAACTGAAAATAGTTTTCCTTTTTTTCATGGAAAAAGTAAGTTTTTCACCAACTCAAATTATAAAATCTGAAACAACAAGTAGTTCGAATTTTATAATTCGAACACCCCATATGGACTAATCAAACACACAAATTGTTAGCATTTGGAGGATACAAACGTGATATTTAAAGATGAACACACTCTGAAGTTTGAAACCTACATTACCAAATCCAAGACCAAAGTTCGAGTTGAATCGAGCAAAGTTCGAAGTTTAAAGATGAACCCCATTTGGAGGATTTGTGAGAGCTTGAATCGAGCCGAGTTCAAGTTAAAAAAAAATTGTGACAAACTTGAGTCGAGTTTTGAGCCGATTCAATTCTTATCAAGTCGAATCGAACTGCACTGAGTTGGGTTCAGATGAACTCATTTCCATACATGTATCTGCATTACGTTTAATATGTATTGATAACACACTGATTCTATACTATACTCCTTTAGTTTTGGACACATTGTGTGAAGTGGGATTGAGCAGTGGCGGTTCTAAGGCCCGGCGAGCCCGGGCACTTGTCCGAACTCCGGCCCAAATTTTTTGCAATTTCTTATGTAAATCCCATGAATTTCTTATATAAACTCCTATAAATTGGGCAATTTCTTTAGATTTTTGATTATTTGCTTGCAATTTCTTATGTAAACCCTATAAATGTGTTACAAAATATTTTTGCATAGACTTTATAATAATCTTGGCTCCGCCACTGAGATTGAGGAAACTTATTGCATGACTTCATATACTAGCCTTCTGATCTTCCTTCTTTGAGCTTTTATAACCACCCTTCTTACTCAGAAACTTCATGTTCTTTCTTGCAAGATACTCAAGCTTGTTGGAGAGCATAGCCATCTTCTCAGTAGGATCTTCATCAGAATCTCCATCAGGTGATTCATCTTCAGATTCAACAACTTTCAAAGTTTTTGATGACTTCCCTCTAGATGGCAGAGCAATAGATTTAACCTTCTTAGCATGTTCATGATCCTTCAGACCTATCTCATGAACTTTGAGAGAGCTGACAAGATCTTCAACACTTAAAGTGTTTAAGTCTTTAGCTTCCTCAATAGCAGTCACTTTAGGTCTTCATCTTGCAGGTAAGCTTCTTAGTATCTTGCTCACATGATCAGAAGCTACATAGCTTTTCTTCAATATTTGAAGTCCAGAAACCAGAGTCTGAAATCTTGAGTACATTTGCTCAATACTTTCATCCTCTTTCATCTTGAACAACTCATACTGATGAACAAGAATAAGAGCTTTTACTTCTCTGACTTTCTTGCTACCTTCATAGTTTACACAGAGAGAAGCAAACATAGCTTTTGCAGTGGACTTGTCACTCATCTTCATGTATTCTACTTTCGGTATAGCAGTGACAAGTGATCCTCAGATCTTGTGATGCTTCTTGTAGAGTTTCTTCTGTTCAGGGGTGTGTTTCTTTCTATCAATAGCAACTCCTTCTTCATCAAGGACTAAGTCACCAACACCATCTTCCAGAATGTCCCATAATTATTCATCTAAACCCATGACATAACTGTAGAAGTTGGTTTTCCACCAAGAAAATTCTTCAGGATCTCCATTAAATCTTGGCACTTTTCCAGATTCAGCTTTCTTGTCACCGCAACCATAATCATATGGTACAGCTGCACCTGAATGAGAAGCACCAGAACGATAAGTGGATTCTTCGGCAGACATGTTTTTCTCAGATCTTTCTCTGTTACACTGTTAAGTGTTAAGACAACAGACCAAGGCTCTAGATATCAATTGAAGGTGAGAAAAACACAAGAAGGAGGGTTGAATTGTGTTTGCTTTTTCTTCGTTTTCTCCTATTGAAGTCACTGTTCAGAAGCAGATAGATTTCAGCTTCTGAAGTGATAATCAGAATCTAAATGCAGAGGATAAAAACAGAGAGAGAGAGAGAGAGAGAGAGAGAGAGAGAGTTCACTAACCGGAAGTAGTCATGTCCCACTTGCACTTCCAAGGAGATTTCACTATAATGTAATCTCAAATTACAACTGCTCAATGCTACAACTAGCACGAGACTTCAAATTACTCAAGCACACAAGCAAGAGATTTCCTAAGCTCAAGCACACAAGCAAGAGACTTCTAATGCTCAAGCACAACAGCAAGAGACTTCTAATGCTCAAGCACACAAGCAAGAGACTTACAATCAAGCAGATTTACACAGAAAATTGTTTGAGTTTGAACACTTGATATACAATCAGTGGTGTTCACAATACAAATCAGTTACAGACTCTTAAGACTCTTGAGACTATAGAATTTCGAAAATATGGACTTTGCTAAGAAATTCTAAGTGACTTTGAAATGCACAACAATAACAGAGTATGAACTTTGAATTGTTGTGAGAGTCTAGCTTTTGTATGCGTGTGTATTGCTTAAGTCTGTTGTATTGTCCTTCCAACTAGCAGGTCTTCACTCCTTTATATAGTGGTGTGAAAGATACATTGGAGAATTGCCAGCACACAAAAAGAGTCATTTGAAGCTTGTTGATAATCACCAATGATCTTTTGCCTGATATGGTTATTGTCCTATGAAGGATCAATTTCAAATGCATTCCTTGTATGAAGGAACATTTCTGCAGGCAGAGCTGTTATCCTTGTCTTGTTGCAGAGACACGAACAGAGTAGTGGAGGAAGTGGTTGTACAGTTTGTACAATTGTCCTTTGTCAACGCTCTTGATAGAACAAGCATCCAATGCTTTCAAATTTCATCTCAAGGGCCGTTGTTATACTCTTTCAGTCTTTTGCAATGTCTAGACGTGATTAAATCAAATTCCCAGCTCTTGAATCTTTAAGATTTTTCATCTCTTGATGAACTTCAGCTTCTGGTGATCTTGCTTCTGATGAGGCGCTTCTGACGAATTTGCTTCTGATGACGTCATCACTTCAGGAACACTTTATACTTCAGGAGCACTTTTCTTCAGACGCTTCAAGTTTTCTTTTTGTTGATTCTTTTGCTCTCTTTTGTTCTTCCAGAACCTTATAAAGATATAAAATTTTGTCTATGGTCATGTACACTTGAACAAATATTAGCATATCCAATTGACAATTTTTAATACCTTGATATCATCAAAACTCTACGGGTAACATATGTTAAACATTTTTCGTTCTAACAATCTCCCCCACTCTAAGGGTAATGTTTGTTAAACGTATTTTGTTCCAACATATGCATGTATCGAAATTTCATAAGAATTATTGTTTGTAATTTATACGCGTTAACGCAATAAAAAGATAAGACAAACGGATATGAAGTATTCATTTGGTACTAGTATATATAATAGAAAAATAATAGTAAAAAAAAAAACCCGGACATGATTTTGTGGTATGAATTAAGAGTAACAATTAAATTTTAAGTAAAATTTGCACCCCTTCTTTTGAAAAGTAAAATTTATACTCTCCTTTCTATGAGATGCTTGAGTTACAACTTCATTTCTTAATAATTAAGTATGCACTAATCTTTAATTTATTTTAACATAAATGAATATTTGTATGATATTCACTAACTTTGATTCATCATTTAAGAAGAAAAAAAGATTCATCATTTAAGAAAAATAAATTTATTTTATAATTTAGATTTCAATGATAATTAAATTAAAATATATTTTTGGGGTATTTGACCCTCTTTAAAATAAAAATAAAATAAGCATTTTGTTATTGATTTTATAATTTAGAATATAAAATTCACTTTTAAAAAACCTTTTTTATAAACTTTCGTAATTTGTCATATATTTAATTTTATTATGTGTCATTTCATATATTATAATAGGGTAAAATTGGTTGTTAATGAAATTGTGAATAAAAATAGAGAAAAATATGCATTTAAATTTTGATCATAATAAAACGGACCCGCAACACTATTTTTCTTAAAGAGCGTTTGATTGTTTTTTTTTTAGATTATTAGAAGTAAAAAAAATAAAAATATTAAGGGGAAAAAGTGTATGTTTCTATATAAGAGGGTTGTGGAATGTAATTTAAATTTCTTTTAGGGGATGAGAGTGAAATAGTTTTTAATATGTTTTGCATAAGAGGGAAGAGGATTGTATATTTTAATATAAAATGGGATGAAAATGTAATTCATGCATCTTTCGCAGGAGTGCAATTTACTCTTAAATATATCAATAAACAAATTTTTCATACAACAAAAGAAAAAAGATATTTATTGTAAAAAAATAAAAAAAAAAGATCTTTCATGTATTTGCATTTAAAACATATCTATTTTATTTTAAATTATAATAAATTATAAAGGGTAAAACTGAATTTTAGAGAACACAATAAGGGTAAAATTGAAAGAAATAATGATAAACTATAAACTCAAACGTTATTTAAATAGCTTTTGAAAAATAAGTTATAAGACCGTGATGAAATGGTGTTTATCAAACAAGGCTTTTTTAGTCATACAAGTTTATAATTTAAAACTATAAGCTCTTTTTTTTCCCTGCCAAACATACCTATAAGAAAAAGTTCACTTTTATATTTACTCAATAAATCATTTATTGAATAAACTTAAGGGTTAAATATGTTTTTAGTCTTTATATTTTGCGCCTCTTTAGAATAGTCCCTACATTTCATTAAATGTTTTTAAAATCCTCACATTTTAACTTTGTTATCAAAATTAGTCCCTGTTGTTAATTATTTAATGGAATGTTGATGTGACAGTTAGTGGATCTCAATTATTTTAGGATTAAATATGTTTTTGTCCCTACATTTTGCGTGACTTTGAAGAATAATCATTGCATTTTGCGTGACTTTAAAAGCATCTATTAAAATGGAAGGACTATTCTTCAAAGTCACGCAAAATGTAGGGAGCAAAAACATATTTAACCCTAAAATAATTGGGACCCACTAACTGTCACATCAGCATTCCGTTAGAGAATTAACAGCAGGGATTAATTTTGATAACGGAGATAAAATATGAGGATTTTAAAAACATTTAATGAAATGTAAGGACTATTCTTCAAAGGAGCACAAAATGTAAACATTAAAAACATATTTAACCCTAAACTTAAACAGCACACTTTATCTTATAATAGAGATCGAAAAGAGTACTTTATTGCTCTTTTTTTTAAAAGTCATTTTATGTTTTTGGTCTCATGCTATCATATTTGTTCCGGGGTGGCCGATAGCATCTCCAATAACGAACATAATTTATTTTTAATGGGTGTTACAATGCCACTCTTAAAATGCAACTCTTTGACAATTTTAAAGTAATCTTATAAGATTAAAATTCTGGTATGCTAAATGAACGGTGAGACCAGTAGACGAAAGTAGTATATAACTCAAACAAAACAGAAAATTAAAATATAAATTACTATCTAATAATATATTCTTCGGCCTTCGCCCTATATGTAGTGTATACTTTTAGTAGAAATATCAAATATTACTATTAGCTCTTTGGAAAACAATAAAAAAAATAGGACAGTGGTTGAAAAGGTGGAATGAAATGCAAAAATAATGGTACATGTTAAAATAAATTAATTTTATTTTTTTGATAAGATAAATTAAAATTTTAAAAAGGAACTAAAATTTATTAAAATTGCATCGAATATAGATTTTGAGCGCAAGAGCTTCCTCCTTTTAATTCACAACCAAATAATCGCTATGGATAACAAGCAAAAAAATGCTAAAAATATAAAACTAAGGTCCCACCGAGAATTGAACTCGGGTTACTAGATTCAGAGTCTAATGTCCTAACCGCTAGACCATGGGACCGATTGTTGATGTATTTGTGGTCGGAAGCTATATATTCATAAACTACTTTTTTTTTTTTTTAAAAGTCACACTACATTAAGGATTTAATTTGTATACAGTTTAATATTTTCTATACGTTAAACCAATAAAAAAAATTATAATAACACTTTTAAGGTTAGTTTGTAAAATATTACTACATATATATGTTTAACATGATTTGATTTGATGTACAAATAAAAAGATTTTACGCGGCTGATGCATGAAGATTAATCTCTTAAAAGAATTCAATTTTCTTGTTTGCATACTTGTGTGTAATCTTTTCTTTTTATTAGCATGTAAAAACCATGTTTCAACTTAAGGTATTCCTTTACTACAACGCTTTGGTCTAGTAGTAAAAAAGACATATTTTAAATTCAGTGGTCTCGGTTTGCTTGTATGATTAGGTTTAATGTTCTCAAATACACGTGAGAATATAAGTCCTTATTTGTCTATATTTTACAAAGGAGCCTATAAATCGTAACTAGAATATGTCTTACTTTGTTAGACATCGTGAGCATATAGCTCAAATAGTACTTGGGCTAGGAACATGTTCTATCCAACAAAGATGTCGAGTTGATTTGAAGAATTTTAATCGTCGGTATCTCTTTGTTTCAACTCTTTATTTTTATTCACAACAACCAACCTTTAAATCCTCCAAATTTAGTATTTTTATTTAAAAATTTAGTTAATTGTCGAGTTAAAAACAACAATCATTGTGAAGATGATAACTTATTACTCTATTATTTTAAACGGTTTAATGCACTTACCAAATTTATCATCGGTCACCATTTTCAAATTTTTACATATCAGATAAGCCTTAAAGGGTATTTTTTTTTAGGGAAGAAAAGCCTTAAAGGGCTGTTAACTCGAAGAGTTCAAATACATGCGCAAAATAAGTGGCTCGCTAAGTTGTTGAGATTTAGTTGTGAAATCATCTACACTCTTGGACGAGACCCCCACTGAAAATAAACTAGTGCACGAGTTTTAGAAGAGTCCGAAAGCTACCCAATTTTCCTTCAAACATTTACAAAGAAAGGATTTTTGTTTCTTTAAAAAGCACCCCATTCTTAATCTCTCCACGAATCATTCAAGAGATTCAAATTTGAATATTGATTTAATAGACCTTTTTGACCGAATTCCCAAATACAAGGACCACTCTCTCGTGAAAACCACGTAGTTAAGGGGGAAAACGATCTTAATTAAATTAGTTAATTAAGTAAACAATCTATATAAATATCCAAAATTTTATTTTTAATCCCTACAAAAAAAAGCCCACTCGTTGATCCTTGTAAAAAATTGTGTCTGCATTTTTAGTCCTTTAAAAAATTTCATCAGCATTTTGTCTATGTAAAATTTGCATAAGCATTTTTGTATCCCTAAGGTGTTTGGATTGTAAAAGAAAAATGTTCCGTTTAAGTTGTCCTATGGACACTTCTGATGTGTAAGGGGTTAGGATTGTAAGGTTTTGATAACCATCGACATACACATGGGAAAATCGGAGAATTTAGACGTACAAAGATGCCCCAACCACCACGTTAAGCAAGTGCAATATGGGTGAGACAAAATTGATTTAACTAGAGCTTTAGCTATCACTGGGGTACATAAGCACATGCAGCCACATTAGTGAGACATATCACTTCAAAACTCTTGACATCAAGATGTGCCATTTTGTTTGACCTTATTTTCGAAATATAAGACTACTCACCAACAATTAGTAAGCCTTCCATCTCACACACCACTAAATACCAACATAAAAAACAAACACTAAAGACTGGAAAACAAAGAAGTGGTGTTAATCATTCCGTATTAATGTATTTAAAGGTGAAAACAAGTTAAACTGGCTTACCTATGTTCAGAAATTCCTTGTGCTTGGCGTTTTCTTGATGGGTGTTTAGGATGAGATAACAACTCATCATTCGTTCAGAAAAAATAACTCTTCGTCTATGTGTAACAGTGTAAGAAAGTCTTTTATGAATATTTTCCACGCAACAAGAATGAATTCATATTTTTGAGAGGAAGAATGATATTACTTACCACCAACAATATATATAGACGGTGTATGATATTTTACCATTTTACCCATGTCAACCTGCATCGAAGGAGGTATAGGCTCCGAGGCCATTTGAGCATAAGTCTCTTGAGGAGGAGGCTGCTCCTGAGGCACATGGGGACTAGCACCACTACACACAGCTAGGGCACATCATAGATCATTTTCGCGGCATAATGGGCAATGGAGATACAAATGAGGTTTGTGGAGATAATGGATGATTTACAGTCAAAGGCGGACGGGATGGTCATGCTACCAAGTAGTTTTCTGACATTGGGAAAACATTGGTTACTTTTTTTTTAATTTATGTTTAGTTTGTGTTCTCATTCATATGCTTCAATTAAATTCATCTTGGATGCAAGTTATCAATTTAGATTCCTCAACTTGCCAAATTCTGTTTCTATGCTAACATAGTAGCAATCAACTTATGCACTAGAGTTTCCGGATTTTAATTTCAAAATTGTATATTAACATGATTTGGATAAAGCATATCAACCTTGTGTTTTCTAAAATTCGAGGGGATTCAGATTTAGAATCAAAGACCTTGCTCCGAATCCAATCGGAGGTATTTCTGAAATATTGAAAGGCCATAGAAGAGGGTGGGAACGAAATTCCCTAACGTCAGGGAATTGACATTACATTTGGAATTGCATGCAAAAATTGAGTTTGGGTCCAAATAATTTGACCTTCAATTTGGGCCCAGAAGTATTTCGACCCAAAGAAACAACATAGAGCCCAAACATTCATTTACACTCAATTGTAATTTCGACCAAAAAAATAAATAAACATTTTGATTTTTAAACCGCAACAAAAGTTGTATTCAAATGTGATTGTTGAACCCAAAGCATAACACAGTGATAAGGAGAATAACAAGAAAATGCAGTAAAATGTATTGTTCAAGATAGGTGTAATCATAATAATCGGATAAAAATTACCAATGCACCATCATCAAATGATTCGCAAGCTGACCGGTAGTTTTTCACACACAATGGAAACATTGGTAATCATCTCCGCCAAAAATATACCTAAATACTGCAGTTTTCGTGCCACGACTATTCTCATTAGACAGAATAACAATCAAGAGTTATTGAAACCACATAACATTCTACTATCTTATTTTCAGAGTTGGAAAGACACACGACCTATAAAAACACTGAATAACCAAAATGTGCCAACGACAAAAAAACCATAACATTTCACTAATTAGTGACTGACCACTTGGGTCATAACAACTTCATAAAATTTTAGACACAAGAAACACAAGAAGAAAAGCGCATCAAATTAAAAATTTGGATCACCAACCACCACCACCACCACCACCGCCGCTATATCCACCACCACCACCGGCATATCCACCGCCGCCGCTGTAGCCACCTCCGGGACGAGGTCCACCAGCCTGTCTATCATTTGCATAGGACACACGAATGTTTCGCCCACTTAAATCCTAATGAACAAGAGCATGTCAAACAACCAAATAAAATGACAGTTAAAATACAATCAACATTTAACAGCATAACATTACAACCTGTCCATCCATAGAGAGTGCTGAAGTTGCAGACTCTTCACTGGTGAAGTTGACAAATCCAAATCCCCTTGATCTTCCAGTGTCTCTATCAGTGATAACTCTTGCTGCAAAAACAGAGCCAAAATTATTACTATAAAAACACCAAAATCAAACAAAGCAGATGTTTTTTTATGTTTCAATAATCATAAACTGAAGACACTTTAATGTATCAACTACCGGAAATTTGACTTACTCTTCAGAATTACAACAAGTTACGGATATCATGTTTGCATGCTAAAATTATAAATAGCATGTCTACTCAAAATTCAAAGACAAAACAACTCCCCCGCTAAAATGTTTTCTTCATCATACAATACAAATTAACCAAATTTAACTTCTAGCATGTCAATGTCAACGCAGTGGCATGATGATACAAAAGGGGATAAACAAGTTGCAAAATTAAATCACTTAACAATAAATTAAGATGAACTCACCCTCAACCACCTCTCCGTAGGTTGTAAATGCATCCCTAAGAGACTGGTCATCAACTTGGTAAGAAAGGCCTGTGATACCAAAAGCCAAAACCATACATTTTATTAGTGCCATAATAATAATACTAATCACCAACAAAAAAACTAGAAAAAGATAATAATGACTAGATTTCAAACCAAATCAATACCTCCAATGAAGAGCTTGCTTGAAGACATGTGGCGCAAGTAGTTAAGCATGGATGAAACAGGAGCTTGAGTGCTCTGGGTAGCCCCTTGCCTCAAGAGGTTTCCAATCTTGTTACAGAAAGCCATTTTGATTGAAGACTTAGCTTAAGTCTTCCAAGTTCCTAATACAAAAGCAACAAACCCAGATTATTGACATAGCCATGATTATAAAAATACATAATCATAATGATTTGTTTATCATAAATCACAAAAATCAATATCAGGTTATAAACAAAAGATATAGACAACACAGTAACAGTGATGAGATAGATAAAGAAAACAACACAAAAACGTAAAATATAAATTATTGATCAAATATCATATTAACAGAAAAATAACCTAATAGCTTGTACAAATAATCAACACAAATTTTAGATAAAACTCATGATATCGGAAATGAAACCCTAGTAAACCCTAAAAAGCGAATTTGAATAATGAACAATCAAATCAAATCAAACAACAAATACATGTTAAAACAAAATTGCAACAACGAATCAACACAAAAGAGAAACGAAAATGGATCAAATTCATGAAAATTTGAGTTATGGAACGAGATTTAGGGTTTTAGGGTTGAGAAAGGAACTTACGAGAGAGAAAAGTGTGAAGCGGCTAGGGTTTAAGCAAAATCTCAGTCACAGTAGAAAATGATATAAGCTCGTAAAATATCTTCGCTTTTATAGGGGAAATGGTATTTGGGGGCGAAATCTTCTGCGGAAGCGTGTGTGTTTAAAATTTGCAACTCATGATGATGTACGGTGTCTATTCGTTGATTATTTCAACACTTACGCTTGATGGGCCTTGCTTATATGACCCACTTATATCCAAATAATAAGTTGCTTTTCTCACTTAGAATTTGCTATGAAAGGAAAATATCTGAAGTGAGAAAAACAATTTGATTCAGTCGTTTGTCATTAACGTGTTGGAAAAACCTAGAGAGACCTACACAAAGTGGATTCAGTTAAGTCCTCTTTCAAGGAACAAATCCTCCCTTTAGTGGGTGCATGATCATTTATGTTAGTGTCGGCAATTGAAATTGGAACAAGTTTGAGTCTCTCTTCCGATGAATGTTTGTGCTTTGATTGCCAACAATAAACCTTCGTCTATTGGTGTTAATGGTGTTCCTAGTTGCTCGCAGACTAGTAATGATGATTTTTCAATCAAATTATCTCACACTTACCTTTTTGTTAAGTCTCATGCTACTAATATGCATGACTTTATTGTTTCTTTAGGCATTGGCATAGATCTTAGAAAATTTGTGCCTTTTTAAGGAAATAGTGTCGTGCGACGCTTCTTACTAATGAAGAGATGAAACGTTGATGTATGACCCATGATAGCACTTTATGTGTTGCAACACGCATGTTGAATTGATTATGCATGTCAGTCGTGACTGTGAATATATCCATGAGCATTAAGACCGTTTTTTTTTTTTTTACAAAAGGTAACTTATATTCTTTCATTCAACATAATAGAACTAATACAAGATGGAATCAAATCAAAAACATGGTGACTAGCATACAATCTTGACTCCCTTGCTAAAGTATGGGCGACAA
>Ga0228711_1010305_pt1 | contig 12344 bp, 8 predicted proteins | sample MedpolnodulmetaG_2_FD_177996 | JGI IMG/M metagenome (GOLD analysis project Ga0228711, IMG submission 177996) | Root nodule microbial communities from Medicago polymorpha collected in Santa Monica, California, United States - brown nodules | ecosystem: Host-associated > Plants > Roots > Nodule...
TGGCAAACCTCGGAAATTAATTTAGACAATAATGTAATGACTTTAACATACCTCTGAACCTTCCCCAGCTATGTTGCCTTCCCCAGTTATGTTGCTTACATTTGAAACTTCAAAAATTTATAGAATTTCATGAATATCCATTTTGCTGTTCATAATACATAGATATAGTGAATAAGACTTCACACTCATGAAAAGCAAGCAGTGCAGGACCATGGATAACACAAAGTTGGGTTTATTTTCTTTCTTTCAATATGCTATAATCTTTCTATACATGTCAATAATCTAACTTTATTCCTTTTTTGTTTTGAAATATGATATGATATATGAACTAAGAGAAATCATAGAGAGAAAAATGAGAGAAAGAATCAACTCATGATATTTTGTATCACTAATTGGTAAATTCCGGTAACTAATATTATAACTAGGTGATTATTATCTAACAAACTTCATTATTCTTCTAAACCTATAATAAAATACTAACGAAATTGCAAGAAGAAAACAAACGAAATTATCATATTTCCACATATTCACCCAAACTCACATGTCGTTTTTATCAAAAAGATTGCAGGAAGCAAACAAAAGCGAAATCAAATAACAAAAACAGTTGTAAGTAAGCTAGATATCAACTAACACATTTAAGTTTAAAGATTTCAGAAATCAACCAACAGATTTAATAAATCCATATCTAGAAACCAAACTAAGATGCAATCTCCAAACTTCAATGGAAAATGAAATGATATTGAACAACTTTCTGGAATTCTGAAGAACATGATGGGGGCGATGAAGATGCAAGAAGAAAACGGGAAAAAGAACAAGTGGGAAACTAGCTATACTAATGTGTTACAAAGGTGTGAATTACTACTCTCAACGTTTACGTTTTGGAGGGTGTATCTAGCAAAAACAATAAAACCAATATTTTTCATTATAATATGTTTTCTTTTATTAATGGTTTATTTTTCGCAGGTCACCCCACCCCACCAAAACCGCCACCTGTCCAAAAAAAGCATCTTGTGCATGGTGCACAAATCTTTCCCTTGTGCATGTTAAATGCCACCCTTTTTAATTTTATCAATGAACACTATTCCTATTTTTGGATACACCTAACTCACTCGGTTAAATAACACTTTGTCAAATAAGTTGTTTTTGTTGTTTTGTATGTCTTCTATTTTGTTTATGGCTGCGATATATATGCATTTGATTATTGTCCCTTACCTTTTCTTTTTAACACTCTGCCTATGCGACCGTGATGCATAATAGAAAAAAGTTAAGAAAAGACTATTTCTAGTTTCCGTTACAAATAATTCTTTCACTAGGTCAAATAATTCTTTTTTTTTTTTTGATTTTTTCTCTCTTTACTTTGCATTGTTTGATGTATACATTTTGTTGTTGTGCATTTTATTTTACTTTTTCGACTTTTCATAGTATTCGATGTTGTGGCGACATGTTAATTTGCCACAATGTGGCTCTTATAAGTATCAGGCAAGTGGTGAGGCAAGTTTTTATGAAAGTTTATGTGGCCTTTCTACGTGGATATTTCAAATCCTTAATATCAATCTCTAAACCAACAGGGTATCAGATTAGATAAGAAAAATGAATTATGTACTGCCTTAGCAGTAGATTTAAAGACTTCACGAAAAGAGTCATTGGAGACTGAGAAGGAGTTGCAGAAGAAAGTTGATGAGCTTGGTGATGCTACCCAAACAATCAGAAACTTGAGGTCTGAGATCGAGAAATTAAAGAACGAAAGTCCTCTGTCGACAAGACCAACAAGGACTTGAGGAAACTCTTGGAGGTTGAGAGGAAACGTTGCGAAGATTCCGAGACAAATGTTGTTGATGTAGGTACCCAGGTTGAGGGTCTGAAGTCACAGGTGAAGGGCCTTGAATATGAGGTGGTCCAATTGAAGTCTGAAAAAGTTTCTCTTCAAGGAGAAATTGATTATTTGAAGAAAGGTGTCGTTGAAGCTAGTGTTGGCTTCGCTGTTGATTTTTTCACTTTCTTTGTTGAAGCTATTTCTCATGTTAAGGTGAAAGCTCCTTAGTAGACTTTACCTAAGCTCATTACACTAATGAAGTTTGAATTTATACACTTATTGCAGCCAATGGTGATGCATAAAACGAGGATGGTGAGGAGTGATGATGATTCCTTGATAGTTAGTATCTTTTTATCAAATTTTTAGTCTAGCTTAATTAATTTAGTGTTTAATTTAAAGTTATTTTGAATAACTGTGCTTTTAGATTTATTTGGATGAGTAGTTGCTTATAGATGTTTTTTCAATTCATCCACTAACCAGACAACTTTCAAAACAGTTTCATTATTCAACTTAGCAGATTTATTGTTGGAAATAAAGTATTACAAAAGAAGTTTTGACGTAAATGCCAAATTAAAGTTCCATAATTTTGTCCAAGAATTATATAATACTAGTATGGATTCTAGTGCTAAGCTCGGACAAGAAGTTTGTCATACTCAATATTGTGTAAAGATGTGGTGTCATTCTTATTTGTGTGGTTTCTCTATGATCAATTCGTCGATCCATACCTATTAGCTCCCCCATAAGGTTTAGCGATGGACTTTGTGGGGAACCAAAAGTTGTTTGCGATCGTAAAACTCATGCGGAGAGGACCATACTTAAGGAAGGGATGTTAATGTGTCAAGTGTACGTTAAAGTTTCACATTGGATGCAAACGTAGATTTTGAGAAACATATGCGTGATATGATCCATGTACCTGATTGTTTGTGGTCGAGGGTGAACATGTGGTGTCAAACTCAATATAAGATGATCTTTATATATTCTCATGAACAAAGTACAATACTTATTTTTTTTTCCATCTTCTCTCATGTTCAAAATTCCTTATTCAAATTCTTTTTTTTTCCTTCTTAATTCTTCTCAAGAAAGAAAGGAACATAATCATCCCTCCATGAAACCACCACCAGCCAACCTTTTTGAACATATTGTGCATCTGTTTGAGCCTATTTGACTATGCCACACAACTAAGGACGTGAATAGTTGCACATATATGTGATACGGGTTTGGATGAAGATGTTAATCTCACTTGTGTTGATCTGTGTTTGTTATTTTTGTTGTCGTTTGTTCAATTTTTTATCTTAAATTTTAGTTATTGGATGTCATTCATTTTTATTCATGACTTTTTTATTCAACTTTCATTATTTCGAATTAATTGACTTTGAGATTTGGTGGAATCTGACAATGAAAAATGCAGATTTGTTCCGTTGAGATGACAATATATATACTTATTTTAAAACGATGTGATTTTTTTTAATTGAGTCTGATTTTTTAGTAAAATAATTATCCCAAAATCTCAAAATCCTTCAACAAACCCGCAAAATTCCCAGCAACTTACTTTATTCTCTATACTCTCATGGTTAAAGCACACTCTCTTATTGTTTTCCATACCATTTCTCCTTATGTCAAAATTTCTTTTTCATCTTCTTTCTTGTAATTTATTTTCTCTATCTCATGAAAAAAAAAGAACATAAACCTGTACCAATCAACTTTTTTACCATGTTGTGCCTCAACCTAACCATATTTAGTTATGTCACCAGTGATGCAGAGAGTTTCTCACTTAAGAGAGATGTTAATGTGTCATATGTGAGTTAAAATTACACATTGGAAGCAAGCGTAGATGATGAGAAAAATAAAACTGACAAGACTCAAATACCTAATGCCTTAACATTTTGGGTGAAGATGAGGTGTCAAACTCAGTTTTGTGGTTGATCTTAGCTTAATGATTGTCCAATTACAAACAAAAGATAATTTAACATGTCTAAGCAGGTTACACAATCACAGCCACAGGAGAATTAACCAGAAGAGTGAAGACCAAAACCAGCTGGACAACAATGTTCATGAATGGGTTACTTGTATTCACTATGATTATTAGTATTTGTCGTTCAAGGAAAAAACAATGTCCGTTCCAGAATAAATGATGCCATATACCCTAACCAAATATCTTTGCATGTATAAAAATGAATGATACAATATAACTACAAAGCTAATCACAAAAAACACACTAAGATTCAATTCAAGGGAGATGGCTTTGTCTCCCTTATTTCTTCTGTCATTGACTTAAAAGAAGAAAGGAAAAAAAAAGGGAAGGAGAGAGAATGAAAATACGCTACCCACGTCATTAGCGTATTTAGTTTACAATCACCTCCGTAAAAATTGGCACTTCTGTTACTTGTCCGACATTAGGGTTGACGACAGAAGATATTCTCTCATCTCTCTCTAGTCAGGGCTTGAGTGTGAAGAACAATGTCATCCGAAGAGAAGTTTTTGAAGAAGACGATGAAACCTACATGGGAGGATCGTCTTTTTCATGTGAACTGGAAAGTGCGAAGTGAGGCGAATGTCGATTTGGCTTCTTTTTGTAACTCCATCACCGATCCTAAGGACCGTCGTATCATTGAATTCGGTTAGTGTTAATGTTTTTGGTTAGCTAGGGTTTTCGCATTTTATGGTGGTTTGTGTGAAGTTTGAATTTTGAATTTGGTAGGTCAATTTTTCAAAAAGACTGTAGATGATTCGAATATGGATGTGCAGTTGAAGGCACTTGATGCCTTGATTGCTTACTTGCGAGCTGCAGATGCTGATGTGGGGAGGTGATAATAATTTAATATGCTTGTTTTCTATTAATAGTGTTCATATCCTATGTAGCACAGACGCTTCTGATCGATGGAAGACGCATCACGCGTATGGTGTCTTTGTGCTTCATAACTCATATTTTATATTTAATTACATTTTTTGTTTGAGTGAATTTGAATTTGGGAGCAGGTTTTTTGGCAAGATAGTTTGTGATGCAATTGGTGATTCTAAATGTCTTGTTAGAAAGCGAAAGACTGTAAAGAATGCTCAGGAAGTGCTATTGCTCTGGGTGGAACTGGGGGTCGTGGATGCGTTTCTGGTACTATTCTTTCTGTTTGTGTATTTGATTTCACTGTCATTGAATGTTAGTCTTTCAATTCTATTACGATATATTCAAGTTGAGGATTGAGTGACTGGCCTCTGGTGGCAGAGTATTGCAAAACCTGTACTTTGTATTTCATATTGGCGTCTGGTGACCGCTACTGAATGGTTCATTTGCATATTTATATTATATGGTTCATTTGATTTATTTTCTAATATTGTTCAAAATCTATAGTTTAAACTGATGTGAGTTAAGGATTGAGTTTATAGAACATGATAAAAGTATATTGTAGAGCCCCGTTTATGTTAGGACACACAAAAATAGAGCTCCCTTTATGTTGCATAGTGCATATTTATGAGGTTATGAAACTTAAAAAACTTTTGAATTCAATTAGTCCTTTTTTTCCATTGCCCCAATATACTCCTTTCGATCATATTTATAAACAAGAAAACAATTTTTTCAGATTCATTGAATATAGACTATATACATTAGTTATTCAATGAACCTAAAAATTGATTTTTTTGCTTATAAATGTGATCAGAGGAAATACTATTCTTCTCGATGAAACGATATGGCTTCATTTCTTGTGTGTATTTCAAGGTTAGCAAACTTGTTTATTGGTGTTTTCTATCTCCTTGTCTTGGTTCATAATATTTTTTATATGGTGAATTTTCTTTGGGGCCTAGGCAGAAATGATTTTGTACCTACTTGACATACATCTCCTTTTCTGTTTTTCTTAATGCTTTTGGAAATTTTTAACATGGAAAAGTGAATAAGTTTTTAAATATAAATTTTCATTAGTTTAAAAAAGAATGTAGTGTAGGGCTTTGATCCCTTGAATCCATGTAGTCTTTTTCCGCTTTTTTCTAACTACAAGAAAATATGTGATTTGCTACGACCATTTAGTTTATATTATATGTTTAGGGTTATTAAGATTCTTTTGGGGTTTACTTACATCATGGTTTTAAATTGTGATATGTATCCATAACTGTGGTCGCAGTATTGCGGACGTGGTAGCATTTGCAAGTGCATCAGGAACCACATCAGATGATTTTGGCCATGTTCATTCAAATCTTCTTGCTAAAAATTAAAATTTTGGAACCCAATTTTTCAATATGCTTTCGACATAATGAAAAAACATGGTGGATTTTTCAAGCACTTTCCAATCAGTATCTATGGGAGCAAATTGTGACTTTGCTATGCTAGACAAATATTGTAGTAGCATGGTGGTAATAGTAGGCGCGAGGTGATCGCAACAACAATTTAAAACCATATTTTACACATCAATACCTTAACATCTACTAGTCATGTTTTTCACCCTTTCTTTATTAAGGATTTTGGTAAGTTTAGGATGCAATGGAGAAAGCAATAAAGAACAACGGAAGTAAAACGGGGCCTGCAATAGATGTTATGATTCAAGCTTTAAGGTTTGGCATATCTTTGCAAAATCTGTACTTGTTTTGTCTGTTTCATTGCTCCCTTATAATGATGTAATTATCTATCTTCATGCTGCTAGAGAATTTGGAGCAAAAATTGTGCCCCCCAATAAGAATTTTGAAGATGCTTCCGGAATTCTATAATCACCATGATCGAAATGTTCGTGGCTCCTATAAATGGTTGATTCTTGAACTTTGTCGCTGGATCAGTAAAGATGATGATGTAAAATCAATTTGGTTTGGGAAAAGTAGATACACATTGGTAAGCTTGTTTGTTCATCTTAGTTATTTGATTTAGAAAGTTGCTCTTTAGGCATCAACTTTTAGAAGTGAGCAAGACAAGGAAACTATATCTTTGGTTATGGGACATGGCCCTGCTAAAGTATCTTTCCCAGATGGTATGTATATGTAGTTGATGTTGTATATGGTGCATTCTCTATTAAGAATTTTTCGATCGGTTTTTAACTTTTAAAAATTTTGTTCTTTCATATTAGTTGCGCTCTATAGGAATGTAATGGAACGTTCCGAGCAGCTGAATCTCAAGAAAACAGAAAAAGGTAACTCAAATCTTTGCGCTCTATAGAAATCTTGCAAAGATGCCGAGGAAATTGTTATTGATGCGGGTACCCAGGTTGAGGTTCTGAAGTCGCAGGTGAAGGGCCTTGAATATGAAATGGCCCAATTGAAGTCTGAAAAGGTTTCTCTTCAAGGAGAAATTGATAATTTGAAGAACAATGTCATTGAAGCTAGTGTGTTGGCTTCGCCTTTGACTTTGTCACTTGCTTTGTTGAAGCTATTTCTCAAACTAAAGTGAAGGTTCCATATTAGACTTCACAGAGGCTCATTACAGTAATGAAATTTGAGGTGATAAACTTGTTGCAATGTTTAGTGTTTAATTTCAAGTTATTTTAAATAAGTTTTGGTTTTTGATTTATTTGATCAAGTAGATGCTTATGCTTTCAATTCATCCACTAAACAGACAATTTTTCAAGTTTCATTTTATTTCAATTATTCAACTTAGCAGGTTGATCTTTAGAAGTAAAGTATTACAACAGAAGTTTTGATGTAAAAATGGAAAATTAAAATTCCATAATGCTATGCAAGAATTATATAATATATTTATTTATACTACTAAATTTTCATAAGTTTTTACAAAAAAATTATAAGATTATATGAATATATAATATATACTACTTTTTCTATAGAAAATATTTATATATACTACTAATGAATGGGATAATGTTATGAATAATATTAATGGATGTCGATTTAGTTGTTGGTCCATTAGTCATTGACACATGTCATAGGCTCGTTGTATTCTCCTATAAATATGACTTCCATTGCATCACAAACCACACTATTGAAGAGCATAATAGAATCTTCTCTCTTTCTCTTCTTCATATCTATTCTTCTTTGGAGGAGTTTCATAACATGTTATCAGCACGACGCTTGAATGATTTGAGAAGCTACACAATTCTTCTTGATTTATTCTTATATGTAGATAAGTTTTAATTTTGTACTGGTGATGAATGGCTATATTGTGTGAATTGTATTGTATTAGTGTGTTTATTTATTCGAGAAGAATTCAACACTCATGGACGCTTCTATGAAGGATAACACAAAGATTAATCTTATATTATAAAGATCTATTATATAGTTCTTGAAGAACTTTTAAAAAAATCAAATTTATTCTCTTTGAATTCCAAAGGAATGCAAAAGTGCTCCATCTCAAAAGATTATTGCTCAAAGAATTAATATTATTGTTTAAATATGTTGTATAGTTCCTGAAGAACTTAAATATTTTTATTCTCCATGAATTCCTGAAGAATTCAATATTGATGCATCCCTAAAAAAATTCAAAAAGAAAGGAATTTATTGTTTAGATATGTTGTTTAGTTCCTAAAGAACTTATAAACTCAATTTTCATTCTCCATGAATTCTTGAAGAATTCAATAGTCATGTATCTTTCAAGGGATGCACAAATAATTGATTATACATGTGGTCTAAGACTTAGATGGGTGCCTTATTGGGTCTAAGCTAGGATAATAGACAATGGATCATGGGAGTTAGACTTTGGCCCATTTCAAAAGAGTATCCCCCTATGTCATTGTCTTGTTGATTTAGGCAAGGGTTTTAAAGTGTTCAGGTATTCTGGTGTTGGTTTTCGAGGTCGGACGAGTGCCATATTTCCTTGATTAGGGTGATGATAGTGCTCGGCAAATCCATGAGAATTTACTTGTGATGCTACCACGACAATCAGAAACTTGAAGTATGAGATCGAGAAGCTAAAGAATGAACAATCCTCTACTAACAAGACCAACAAGGACTTGAGGAAACTCTTGGAGGTTGAGAGGAATAGTTGCAAAGATGCTGAGAAAATTGTTATGGATGCAGCAGGTTGAGGGTTTGAAGTCGCATGTGATGGGCCTTGAATATGAGGTGGCCTAATATGTTTGAAAAAGTTTCTCTTCAAGGAGAAATTGCTTATTTGAAGAAAGGTGTCGTTGAAGCTTGTGTTGGCTTCGCGGTTGACTTTGTCACTTGCTTTGTTGAAGCTATTTCTCAAGCTAAGTTGAAATCTCCTTAGTGGACTTTACCGAGGTTGATTACATCAATGAAATTGGAGGTGATACACTTGTTGTAGTTAATGGTGATGCAAAAAATGAGGACGATGATGAGTGATTCTCTGATAGTTAGTATTTTTAGAGTTTTTTTTTCTAATCAAATTTATAGTTTACCTTTATTAGTTTAGTGTTTAATTTAAAGTTATTTTGAATAAATTTTGGTTTTTGATTTATTTGGTCAAGTAGATGTTTATGTTTTCAATTCATCCAATAACTAGACAACTTTCAAAGTTGTATTTTATTTTAACTATGCAACTTAGCAGGGGTTGATCTTTGAAAGTAAAGTATTACATTATCTGGTGCATCATGGCTCTTCACTGGTGTAAGTATTCCAAAGCTATTAATGGGCTCCTTATGAGACCTAAGCTGGGATAATAGACTTTGGGTCATGAGGATTGGACCTTGGTCAGATCCATAACAATGAGCGGAAAGATAGACACATTATTGACGTCTTTCCTATAGGGATGCAATATTTTTTTGGTCTACAAAGGAGATGATGTTAAATCCTAGGATCTCATGTGTGTTACTCAAACCCCTCACGACCAATTCTAGTAATAAATAATCCAATCCCTACAAAAAAGTAATAAATAATCCAATTGTTTAGTTACACATTTGACACCTTGAATAGTACAAAGAAGTCGGGGTTAGCAAAGGTATTAGTCTCTAACTATGCAAGGAGAGAAATTATGTTTTTATAAAACAAATAAATCACTTTTGTCATTTTTTAGGTGTTTGTTTTGGATTTTTAAAAAATCACTATTGACTCTAAAATGAAAAGCCATTAGTGTTAGCTTTTTTTCTTTAAAAAAAAAATTAGTGTTAGCTTTTCTCAAAATATAAATATTTTTTCCAAAAATAAGGAGGTAACAAATGAACTAGTTAAAAATATATATATATTTTTTTTTAAAAAAAAGTGATTTTTATAAATTATAGGTTGTAAAAAAACAAATATAACTTTAATTTTTTTCTAAAATCTCTAGATTTTTTTTAAACATAAAATCTTTTTATTAAAAATAAAACAAACGCGCCCTAAATATCGTGTCTAACTCTACCTCAAAATTGAAAACTTTTTTAAAATTGGATCTGAATAGTGGGCAAAGTTTCTATTTAGCTACATCTTATCTTATCTTAAATATATAAAAGGAAGAAAGTTATGCCATGAAACCCAAGTAAAACCATAAGCAAGTCCTATAATTTTACACTATTTTGTTCATTGGTTCCAAAACCCTAACATCTCAAAATGAACACCCCACCCTTCTCTGTCCTTCAACAAAAAGACCTACCATTTTTACGCTTAGTCAAGTAAAATGCATCCCAACTGTCATGACTAATGCATGCAACAAGCTTAGGGTTACACATGCAATGAACCAAGTGTCATAATTCATGAGGAATACGGGCAACAAGCCAAGTGACAAGAGGAATACATGCAGCAAGCCAAGTGTTAATCATGCAATAAATCAAGTGTCATAACTCATGAGGAATACACGTAACAAGTCAAGTGTCAAGAGGAATACATGCAGCAACCAAGTGTTACCCATGCAATAACTTAAATATCACAAGGAATGCATGCAACAACCTAATTGTTATCCATGCAACAAACCAAATGTCAAGATGATTATATGCAACAAGCCAAATGTTATTCATACAATAAAACATATCTATTTTTTCTTCCTTCATGAATCCCAACCACATCTCTTTCTCACGAACTCACCAAAACCTCCGCTCTTTATCATCTCTTTTTTTCTTCTTCTGAGAAGTCCATCTATCTTCTTCTCTCCTTAGTCAGAACCCTCTATCTTTCTTCTAGATCATGCATCTTTGTCCTCCCATACTATGATCGCTCTCCATAAATCTCGTGACATTTGGATCATGCATCTCTATTGTGGCTTCTTCAATTGACACGACTCTATCAACACCTGGATTCGCACCGCTAATGGGCCAACCTCCATGATCCCTTGTTTCGATATCAAGCCTTTTGCCATTGGCAATCGTAGCCCGTCGTAAGATCAATAACATGTGGCTCGAAATCGATTTCATTCATCTCCTTCTCATTCCTTCCCATACCGTATTAAAAAAAAAATTACTAGAAGTTTTGAAATGATTATAGATGTGTATGGTTTCTTTTAAAGAGTTAATTGTTAGATTATGTATTCATTAATTTTTTTTATTGCTTATTTGAAGATATCTTTAGTGGAATTCAAAATAGTGAACAATCTTATAAATGTATGACCTAAGATGTGTTGATTAAACAAAGACTTATATGAAATTTCTTTCATATATGTTGTTGAAGAATTTCAAATTATTTAGGTGATTGTTATTATTTTTAATAATTGATTTTCACACGAAATTTAATGTGTATTTTTTTCAAATTGAACTAATGACAATAATTTTATCCACCACAACTTCTAACGATTTTACATTTTTCATATAACTTACCCGTGCGAAATGAACTGCTTAAAAAATCGTTAATTTAAAAAAGAAAGTGATTTTTATAGGTTGTAAACAAACAAAAATATCTTTGATTTTTTTTCTTTCTAAAATCGCTTGTGTTTCTTAACATAAAATCTTTTTACAAAAGATAAAACAAACGCACCCTATATATCATATCCAACGGTGCCTCAAAATTGGATCCGAAAGTGAGCAATTTTTTTTTGCTACATTGACATAAAATGAAGGAAAAATTAAAACCAAATTATATAATATAATCACATCAATTAACATAATTCAATTCAATTTATGGATTGGTACAGAGGACCATACCATATGGACTCTACTATGCATTGAATATTCGACATGTACAACTCAACTTGATCGTTCAGGTCACATGAGCTCCACATTCAGAATGCTTAACTTGGCTTGATCGTTCATGTCACATGATCCCCACTTGATCGTCCATATTTGTGTGTTCAAATACTTTTATTTGAGATTATGGCCAAATAATTACATCTCTTGAATAATATTTTTGAAAAAAAAGCTCTCAATAGTACTACCACGTAAGCAAACTAAACTTTTAAGCTTTTTAACCTTTTTACATTTGTTTTTTTCGCAGACTGTTAGTAGAATTTCAGAATATCTAGTGTGACTTTTTTTGTGGTTACATTTCTTTAATTATTTAATTCTATTATTTAATTTATTGTCCCACTCCAAAACACAAATTGACTTGGGGCGCCAGAAAGTCCGTTCAAAAGTTTGTTTACAACCACTCCCCTTTTCATCAATTCTTTGCAAATATTATAATTTATTTTTTTGAAAAACTATATCAATAATTACAAAAAACACAAACCCTACAAGCACGTGAACTACAAAACAAAGCATGTGGATGAGAATGAATGTATTCCGAGGTGGGTTTTGAAACAAAAAAA
>Ga0228711_1010306_pt1 | contig 12344 bp, 3 predicted proteins | sample MedpolnodulmetaG_2_FD_177996 | JGI IMG/M metagenome (GOLD analysis project Ga0228711, IMG submission 177996) | Root nodule microbial communities from Medicago polymorpha collected in Santa Monica, California, United States - brown nodules | ecosystem: Host-associated > Plants > Roots > Nodule...
AAATAACAAGAAAGTAAAAGAAGAACTTTTATTAAGAAAGACAATTGTCACTATTGAATTCCAAGAACAAAAGATGAATTGTTGTGATATCTAGCTACTCTATTTATAGTTTACAATGACTTAAGCCCTAAGAAATATAACACTAGAATGTTCCATAAGAAACCACGGGCTTTTAGGTCAGAAGTAAACTAATAGGTAGCTTGTCCATGAAGCAGAAGTAGCAAAAGTGGATCCTGAAGGTTGGCACGACCGTGCTGCTGGTGGCACGGGCCGTGCCAAGTCTCTGACTTGGGGAGCGACATATTTTTGTCCCATATTTCGTATTTTCATCCCGAATCAGCTCCTAATCCTCTTTCTTTTGCTCCAAGACTAAATCTTTAGATATTTATTCCTGAAATATAATAACTTGCAATTGAAGTAAAATAATTCTAAAAGAAAATAATATTTAAATAAAACGAAATCAAATCTAAATAAAATAGACTCAAATAATATATTAAAAACACTAATTTATTGACTCATCATATTGTTTGTCAAGCAAGTAAACCTATTAAATTTGTTTGACAACTTTATTTGTCAAGCAAATTTACTCATTATAACTATTAAGTTTTAATTAATTTCTTACTAGCGTATTTCCCCGACTCTGAACATGTTAGGTATAATATTTCTATTTGGGTTATGTATAATATATAATATTCATGAAAAATCCATATATCTCATAAATAATAAGAAAAATATTACTTATATTATAACTCACAATTTATCAATTGAACTATTAACATCTATCTATATTAAAGTAAATAAATTCCAGTTATAATAATCTGATGGCATACATCTAATGCTAGCTACTACATGGTCAATAATCGGATTTTGGTTTTCCAGTTGGAGGAATTACCTAATTAACTTCATTGATCTTGGTTTTCCAATTGGAATTACCTACTTAAGTTCATTGATGGTCTAGTATCTATCTATGGTTGGCAATACATTTCATAGAGTGTGTAACTCTTGATTGACTGCAGTTACAACTAATCAACCAGTTAATTTTTATGTTGATTTACTACTTGTTAAATACATTTTATCTCTACTTGTTGCTAGGTTTTTCTTTTGAAAGTGATATGTTTTTAAATGTAAATATGAACATTATAAATTATATACTTCACACTAACGGTTCAAAACTTTTTTACACGTGCATCCAACATCTGATTAAGATGAAATTGTTTTATAGTCATCAATTTTTTCGTATACTTGCAACATTTGATTAATCATATACAAAAATTAACATATAGTCTTATTAACTATCGGCCATTAATTATCTAGAAGTCCTAATTCAACTGGCAAAATACCAAAATTGTTAGGCTGGATGCCATGATCGAGGTTCGAATCCCAATACCTCCACTTGTGTGTGTGAGTCTATCTAAAAAAAAAAAAAACTATCGACTATTAACAATTTAACATATATGTATTGTAAGATATAATGATTCGAAAGTCAGGTAGACAATAATAATTTAGAGATAAAATCAAAATATAAATAAATTGATGTCATTGAGAACATAAAACAACAATAATTTGGACGACTTGGTCAAGTTTGTTTTTGTAGTCTAAAGTCAAAGTTGAAGTGGTCTGGTCTGATGTGAAGATGGCCACTAGAGCAGATTTCCTTTACCAAATTACTACCAGCACCGTTATTTATTCCTTTTCCATGGATTGACTGGTATCAGATATATGACTTTGAAACAATGTCCATGTTCTATTGTCCCTTTCCATCTATAGTATTAGTAAACTCTTTCGAAATACTACCAAGTCACTGCCGCTTGTTACAAGCAAAGCACCTATCTCTCACTTTCTTTTATACAACCATTTCTCTATTTTTTTTTCAACTTACATAATGACTAAAAATTCACCTTTTTAGTTTCTGCCGAACTCAGTTGATCGAGACAAAATATTGTTATGTGTAGAGACCGGAGTTCGAACCTCAGACACTTCGCTTATTCAGCTAAAAAGATGAATTCTAGGCACTAGACTTTTTAACAAAAAAATCATCTTTAAAAGTGAATAAGTAGGGTGTTCAGTGTTCGAACCTCGACCCCTACATATATTATTACTCATTTAGTTTTGAAACTTTGATATTCAAAATATATAAATGATAAAATAATGACATTATTTCCCTAAAAAAACTTTAGTCATTATCATGTTTGTCCGTCCATTTTTTTGATATAAACAATAGGGACTAAAATTAAAAAATTAATGTTTTATTTCAGCAAAGATTAAATTGTTTGTAGGAATTAAATGTGCAATTTTTGTTATAGGGAGAACGAAAAAATGAAATTACTAATTTTTTAGAAATTAAAAAACATAGATACATTTAACCGTAAATTTACATTGTTTTAGATCTTGTCTCTTTTCAAAGTGATATTTAAAACATCCCAATAATAAAGCAATTACTATTGTCGTCGTCTCCTTTATTGTCCTTTACATGGGATGAAAGGAAATGAATTAAGTCTACCCATTGATTTTGTTGGTCCGCAATGCAGTTGGATGGTACGTAGCAATTTCTTTGGTTGACTTATAAGATTGAATTCCTTTCTATACTTTAATCTCAAGAAAACTGATGCATGGCTAAACCTGCTACACAAATAGTACGTCCCTCTTTATCCGATTAAAAAAATAGAGTGTGTTGTATACTAGATATTTGTGTTAAAGGAAATGATAAAGAATGTTTTTGTTACATTGGTTAAGATGATATAAATAAAAATATTGTGTTGGAAAATGATAAAAAGTAATGAATTTAACTTTTTAAAAATTAAAATGTTGTTAAATTCAATACAAACATACTAATTTTGGTTTCCTTATTAAATATCTTAAGGACACTTGTTAGCATAATTCAATTATTATCGATAACAAAGTGCCCTTAAGATAATAGTATTATGTGCCTATTATTTACACTTTGCATTTATCATAATAAAATCAACTAATTTGGTAAAATTATTAACTTTTTTTATTTTATTTACATAATTTTTTAATTGTGTGAAATTATCTACTATATCAATTTATAGGGTGATTTCTATGATGTTTTTGATATGAACCTCCAATTAAAAAGAGTCTAAATGGACCCTAAATCACATTTTTTAGAGTAATGCCATTTTTTTTTTCTTTTTCTAATTTACCATATCTACTATTTTATTAGAGAGGATGCATCTTTAAGATACCTTTAAAAGAAAAATATGATCTAAAACTAGTTTCTTACTTATTCAATTACCTTGGTAACGTCTTGCCCTCTAACTAGTTGCTATATATCCTCATGAGTCTACCACTAATTGAACTAGCTAGGTGGCTTTATATATCTTATGTGGAAAATTTAATTTCTTGATAACAAAGTAAACGACTTAAGAAATTAAGAGTCCTTGTACACACCCTTTATATAGTTCGATAGGAAGGTTGCATCCATCATTCATATATTGTTGCTACAAAAATGGTAGGGAAAGTTGCACTGCAAAAACTAGTACAAGTTGATGAAAGGCTATATGATAAAAATACTGTGAGTTAATTTCCATCCATGTAATTAATTAGTATAAGTATATTTATCATTCACTGCATGCCTCCTAATTAGTATATATTGATTATTGCTTTTGAATAATAATTTATAGGGGAATTACATGTGCAGGTAGGAATAGGATGTAGTGGTCTCAGTTTGAGTCTGAATACTAATTCAGAAGAGCTTCCAATGAATAATCAAGACCAGCCTATCCCTCAACTCAAAGTAATCTCATAGCTTAAACTGATCTAGGTTATATTTATACAATTATTTTCTTCTAATCTGTGCTTAATTTTGAATTGATGCTGGACCAATATTTTTGTTATGAGTGGACTTAATTCAGTTGGGGTGGCTGGAAACTAAGGTAGAGGAGGTGAAGAGGGAGAATCAGATTTTAAGATCTATGTTAAATCAAGTAACTCAACACTATACACTTCTTCAGAATCAGTTCTTAGTGGAGACGATGCAGAAGCAGCATCAACAATCTTCGTCTAAAATCAATAAACAAATAATATTAGAGGAGGATCAAGCATCTCAACTTGCTTCTTGTAGAAAAGCTAGAGTGTCCATTAGGGCAAGATCAGATTTCTCATTGGTATGTATATGGATTTCTATCTTAATTATTTGTACAATATTTTTCTTTCACTTGATTGCTATATATTATTGATTGATTATAACACCCATCTATATATTATGTTATTCATTTAATTTACCACTAATTAAGTAATTTGATTGTGATCAGATGAGTGATGGGTGTCGATGGAGAAAGTATGGACAAAAGGTATCAAAGTTTAACCCCTACTCTCCCCGGGCCTACTATCGTTGCAATATGGGATTGAGAGCAACACCATGTCCGGTTCGTAAGCAGGTAGTAATTCTTTAATTTGTGGACACAATTATACTTTCTATAATATTTTTTTTAGGTTTATTGAATAAAAGATTGATTTCGTTCATATTGTAGTTCAAATATATTGATTATTCAATAAATCTGAAAAAAGATTTTTCTCTTAATTCTCTTTAACTTGAGTATATTGTTGTTCTTTTTCCACACCTTTAATTTGAAGCAAATCAATGATCTTGATTAGTAACGTGATTCTTATCTTTTCCCCCCACTTCAAATCCTCACAACCATTGTAATATTGAAGAACCTTCAACATTAATGATAGTAAAGTGATTAACTTATCGTCTAAGGAGAATAATAGTAAAAAGTGAAGCTAATGTCATTATATTTCAAAGGCTTGAATACAATTTTTTTGGTTAAAAAGGCTTGAATACAATTTTACATACATAAGTTTTCCTATTTATAGATCTAGGAGGTTTATTCTACTGCATTCTAGAATTTCATGCCATTTGCTACAACAAATGCATTGGTTTATCCTATGCATTACTTAGGTATTTAAAAAATTCTAGACACATGAATCCTTACAGTATTACTCTATCTCTTCTAAAATAACTGACATATTGATAAAAAAAAGAATATCTCAAAATGACTTGCATGTTTCGATTTTCAATACCATTTACATCACTTCAATTCAATATCTTCAATTTTACATTCATAGTAAATGTGAATACCCCAATACATGATAATGGTTTTTTTAGTAAAATTATTCTTCTCTCTCCCTCTTTGGGTATCATTTGGGTGACAGGTGTCAATGTCATCTGATATTAGCTAACCACAATGTCACAAATATAAAAAAAAAAACAAAAAATCCTTGTGAGAGAGAGAAGAAAACCACTTGTTGGTCTTCTTTATTACCTTCACCATGATATTTATGTTGTCTCACCTCTTACTGCAATATTTGTTGTTGGTCTTCTTTTCGTTCTTTAGATGCGCTTATGAACCTTCTTGTTGGTCTTGTTAAAGATTTCTAAATGGGTGTGCTCATGCTGCTTAGTTGCATGTGAATCTCCTTACTGGTCCTTTTGTTGAAGATTTTTAACATGGACTCATTTTTGCTCTAATAGACTTATTTTTCTTCCCAGGCTTGTACGCAAGAGCCTTAGATGTCACATGTTTCCATTTTATTTATCGTTTGGACTTGTGTGCTCTATATGAACTTGAGTCTTATAGCCATAAGTTTACAACATTAGTTAAACTTGAACTTACGAGGGTCAAACTGTTAGGCTACCATGAACTCCCCCAATTAGCTTTTAAATATTTGGTTTGAACTTTAACAGAATCGGGTTTTGTGGTTATCTATACTCCTTTTGTGTTCGAGTCAAAGACTCATCTTCTAATTTAGTTTTAGTAAGATAGTAGTATTCCTTTAAAAGACATTATTTTGCCATGCCTGCTGTATGACCGAATGCAGCTCAAATACCACTATTAGAAAATACAGTGCGAGAAAGTACTAGTGGAATGAGACAGGAGGCAACCAAGTATTGTAGGAGGACAAATACAATGTTACTAACATTCAATCTCGAATACTTGAATACAATTGTACATAATTTTCCTCTTTAGAGGCGTTGGGTTATATTCTAGAATTTTTACAACATTTACTACTACAAAAGTAGTATTGGTTTATGCTATGCATTACTAATGCGTTCAATAAAATGTGCATCATAAACAGGTTCAAAGGTGTTGTGTAGATAAGACAGTTTTCATCACAACATATGAGGGAAACCATAATCATTCACTTCCACCAGCAGCCAGGTTGACAGCAAGCACAACATCAGCAGCATTGAGTATGTTACTTTCTGGTTCAACCACTAGTTCACATGGAAGCACCACTTTCTCAAATGCATCATCTTCTATTTCCTCTGCCTCCACTGGCTTGTCTGTTTTCGATTCATATGCATCATCACGTCCCACTATAACATTGGACTTAACCCAACCAACTAATAACTTCTTCAAATTCCAATTGCCTATTTCTTCAATAAACCACTACCAACCGTTTCCTCTTTCATTGCATGGTTACCCTCAACAGTCCGAGGGATTGTGTTTGTCTTCTAATGTTTCAACTATGAAACCCTCGGACTCAGAGAAAAACCTTGCCTTTATAGATGTTGTGTGTGAAGCTATAATCAAGGATCCGTCTATTAAGGCAGCATTAGATTCAGCACTTTCTTCACTCACTTGAGCAGTATTGCCTCATGTAGCATAGATAAATTATTTTTGAGTTTGTTGTAATTATTGTCGACAAATTAAGCTGCAAGTCACCAAAATTAAGCTTGCATGTTTGAATACATATCTTGACACATGAACACTGGTCATTGTAAATGTTATCAGTAATGCAGGCTTTATGAAATTGCCATTTACGTGGAAATAATTACATTTATTTGATATTGATTAACAAATTACAAGAGCGTGTTTCTTTAGTTGGGAAAATTTGAACTATTATGAAGGGGGCCGCGCGAACGCAGACCCCCACAGCAACAAATTATGATGTAGGCTGTTCTACTTGAGAACACCTTAGACAGGCACCCCTCCTAAGTGCAATGGAAGTCACCAACCTAGGCCATGGACCTTCATGATCGCCCATTGACCCCATCCAGGTAAGTATGTTACTCATTCTCATACCCTTTCTTTTTATAACCACTCTCCCTCACTCTTTTTCCCAATCTCCCCGATGTGGGACATATACTAATGCTACTACACATATAAATTCTGCATAACCCATGTTATTTTATGTTATTGGTAAGGATGGAATTGGAGTTGGCCACAATGGAAGATCAAGCGAAATCATTTGCAATGATTCAAATCCATGAATCCCATAACCAACACCCTCAATCTTGTTAGTCTTCAAGTTTCCAACAAAAATCTTATGAGCACGTTGTAAGAACACAACGTCGCCATCATAAGGATGAAAAGCTCTTACTTGAGTCCCCATATCAACAATTTCATTCCTTCCCCCAGTCATCAATAGCTCATCTACAATACAATCCCTCACTGGTATGGAAGGAAAACAAGTCGTGTGCAACAAACTCCAACTATAATCCTTATCCAATTCCCACACCTTCACAAAGCTTCGAAGAGTACAAAAACAAACCATTCGAAATTTTCCACGACACACGCCGACATGACCATTGAATAGAATATCATTTGCAGATGCACGACAAGGAAAATTAATGATCTCACATTTTTCATCATTGTTGAAAGGGTCATACACTAAAATACTAGTTTTTCCCATGAAATACAAAATGTTTTCATGTGCAACAACGTACGGCAAAATGGCAGGTCGTGTAAAGCTTAAACCATTTGGGCAAGACACATTTTTTTTGCTCCATTGTCCAGTTTCTGAAGAGAAAACAACCATTTCAAATTCAGACTTTGTTATACCCCAAAGAATCTCATTAATTGTTCCTTCAAAACAAGGAAAACGAACTACCCTGAACCTGTGATTGTTGAAAGATACTTTCTTTGAGTTTTCTCCAATGCTATAATAAGGTTCACAAACAAAGCCTTCGAGTACACGGTCACGTTTATTGTGACCGGTTTGCGGCGGTGGAGGGAGTGGAAGTTTGATCCAATCTTTTGTGAGGATGTTGCATACATGGTAGACTCTACCACGTGTGGTTTTCTTGCATAGAAACAAGCCATTTGAAAATCCAACAATTCTCGAATATAAGACATGTTTTTTTCTTGTTATATTGTCGAGTTTAGGGTCGAATTTTCGGCCAAGAAAACTCAAAGAAATTTGATTTTCAGGAGTAGAAAGATTGAGATTTGGTGAGAACGAAATGAGAAGTTTACGCTTTGAGATAAAATTGAAGTGCCATTTTTTCTGGTTTTCTTCTTCTTTCATTTGTTGGAGCAAAGTATAGTGATGAAGAATTGATCGTTCAATGAATTGGAGCTGTGAAATTAAAGCTAAGAAACGCTTTGAGATTGATTTGCAACTCACTGCTGTCTTGTATGAAACACGACTCCATATCTCTATCAATAAATCATCTGATAAATTCTCCATGTTGATTTTAGTGTATATTGCTACACTATTGTTAATTTTCACGAGCAAACATACCAAATTTTAATTGGATAATCGATTTTGATACTTGGTAGTGCAAATATTTGTTGAACAATTGTTTCTTTATATACCCTTTGAATCCTAACATATCTATGAACCAGTCCATCAACTATTTACTATAACTGGGAGCTGGTCCATGCGTGTTTACTTGGTCTAAAATATAAATATCAACTTGGAAAGCCAAAGTATATATATGTCTTGTGAATTATTCGCATTTGAACGATACAACATAAGCTCTCTACTCTTTGAATTTTCATTTTCTCTTTTTTCTTTCTAGAAGTTGAGTTCAAGATGACTGCAGCTTTTTAAAGAGTAAGGATCCTCTCCATGTATAAAAATAAATGGAGAACGTCATTTACAAATAGATACACAAAAAAAAAATGGAGAAAAACATAAATGAAGATGATCTTAACTCCTTTTTAAATGAATCTTGTTAAAAGTGTGCAATGTTTTTTTTTCTTTTGGAACGGTGTGCAATGATTTTGTTTACGATAATAATGGGAAAATTATTTTAATGAGTTTAGGGTAGAATGAATCATACCTTGGAGGATGTTGGAGTCCTCTTTTATCAAGATGCAAAGATCAACCGCGTGATTATGGGAAAAGTCGTTTGCAGGCTATTAAGATTGACGAATATTGTAACCGTCGAGCATTAGTGATATGATGAAGAGGTGACTTGTATATTTTACTACTGTGATAAATACAAAATAAAATATATTGATTTGGGAATTATACATATAGTATTAATTAGAAAGAAAAAAAATAGTAATTTGAATTAAGGGGTTATGGATGACATTCTTTTTATTTAAGGACAATTTATTTTTCAAATAAATCATATTTTTTGGTTAATAACATGTCTATCATGTTTAATATTATATGATGAAGCAACTAAAAATAACAACATTGTATTAAAAACAACAATTATTTATTCAAAAAAATGAATATTTAATATAAAATATATAAATTTCAATCCAAACTTATTATTTTGATTTTTTTTAACATTTTCAAGTTTGTACATGATAGAAAAATGCTAAAAAAAATAAGTTTGAAAAGTTGGGATTTTCACATGACACCCTCCCGTTAATTAATTCACAAGAGAGGATCTTTGTCCTTTAGCATGACCTTAACATTAAGGGAAATGCTAACTAATGCCTTTATGACACTAGTTAAGAAGATTAATATATAAATTATGCATTGGAAATTGGTGAAAAGTGAAATGTTTAACTTTATGAAAGTCAAAAAGTTGTTGTTTTTAATCAAAATTTTCTATTTTTGACATTCTCAACCATTACCCTTAGGGCACTAGTTAGCAAAACCCTAACATTAAATATATAAAAATACCCTTAAAAAGTTTACAACATTAATGAATATTTAAATAGATTTTTTTTATATGGACATAATTGAGTGTTTTTTCATTTTTCCTTATTGACATAAATGAATTGTTTTTCTCAAAGAAGATAAAAAAAATTGAGAGCTCAAAGAAGATAATTGAATGTTAGTATTGTTATAAATTCAATTCAAATATTTAATAATATTTTTAAAACTTCTAAAAAATCTTTTTAAATTATAATGTTTTTTTTAGCTGGGACGTATACCTTAGTCTTTTAAATCATTAATTTATTTGACTCATAGGTCATTGCTCAAATTCAGTTAAGCCACCAAACCACATAAAATGGAGATTTAATAAATTAATATTTTTAAAATATCTTTCCATTAATTTGGATTTGATTTTCAAATTTTTTTCTTCTTATTTTTTATAACACGAAATATAATAAATAATGTTTTGTGTAGTTTACTTAATCTTTTTTTAACCATGGTATTTCTTGTTTGCAACTGTAAAATAATCCTTCGAAGTAATTATTTAATGGTTTAATCTCTCACATCAAAAAAATTTCATACGCACCGACTAATGGTCGAACCATGAACCAAATGGCTAAGAGCCCCAATTATCGTCCATTTGCATCACACTACATTGGTAATTTAATTATTCTTTTGATTACAATAAAAAAATTAGATAAGATTAACTATTATTATATATGTCTCATAATAATTGTCACATTTGCAAAAAAACAAATCCTAAAATAATACTCCCTCCGTCCCTATATCTAAGCACCCATTTGATTTTATTTTTGTCCCTATATGTAAACCTCTTTTCAAATTACTAGATGTATTTATTATTTTTTTTCTTAAACATACCCCTGATTAATACTACTAACTTGTTTTGAAATATGAAAAGTCAAATTTAATACACGCTTTAATGCATATTTGTTATTCAATATGTTATTTCAATTATGAGAGAATGAGAGTCGAGAAATAAGGAGAGCATGTTAATTCAAAGAGAGGAGAAAGAAGGAGAGAATGTTAATTCAAAATGTATTTTCAACACCTAAAATTCGGATTTCTCCTTTAATGTATTTTAATTCAAAATTTGGGAGATCATTTTCTTTAAATCATTTTTTATGGTGAAATCTCCTTTAAAACATTTACGCATTACAATAATTCCCTTTAAATAAAGAACTAAAAGCAAAAAAAATTAAAATAAATAAATAAAAATCACCGTGAGCATCTACCTAAAAAGAAATTATCCTTGAGCCATAACATTTTGTTATTTTTATGTCAAGTAGCCTAAGTTAAAAATTAAGTGTTTTAGGTGCATAAGTGGAGAGTTTGGAGACCTTGAGTGATGAATGCTAGTCCTCATAAAAATCGCAAAAGTTACAAATCCAAATGTATAGGAGTGTCATGATTGATAGCATATATAGCCTTCACATACTTCTCTAAAAAAGTTGATTGTTATCGTACTAATTTCTAAGGTATTAAACCAGTAACAAAAAATGGAAAACATCACATATAATTCAAAACATAGAAAAAGTGAAGCACTGATACCAAATAACAAACTGCATTGTAAATTTTTCACTTACTGGTTAAAGTAAAACATTATCTAAAGTCCGAACATCACTTATGTACATCCAAGGTAAACAACATTAATAGTCTAAGAAAATCAAATTGCATTCTTATTATTATTTTTACTTCTTTACCACCGCTAGAAACCAACACATCTACTCAAAACATGCAAAAGAAAGGGGAAACTATATAAATATAATTCTTGTAGTATTAATGTATGATTAAATAAACATTTTTTCGCCTAACAAAAAAAATGGACATTTTTTCTTGTAACCAAAAAAAAAATTGGACATTTTTTAACCAAATGAATAATGCATGTCCAATTTTTTTTAAAACAAAATATGACCTAATAAGTTTGATTGAAAAATTTGCCTAACTTGATTTATTTTTCTAAAAATTAAAACAAATTTTTGGAAAATTATTTTTTTAAAATTTCTCGTAGGATATTAAATTTTAGTTGAAAAATAAATAATTATTTTTGTTAGGTTTGGTTTAAATTTCATTGCATTTTATTTGTAGGGATTCTTATTTATATATGAATATGAACATGAATGATCGATATAACTAAAAAGATTCAAATACAAATAAATATATAGCACAAATCAGATTTACAAAACTTGGATTTTCATTAATTACATACGAATGCAACCATCAAAAAGTATGTTTCCTAAAGAATGAACCAAGTGGTCACAGTAACCTCTAAATGGTTAATATTAAAGGAATATCATGAGAATTGATACTGTAATTAATAGGAATATTAACCCCCTGAAGTTTCCACAAATAATGATATGTATTTAGTCTTGATGTGTTATATTATTCTGTGTTTACACGTTTGCTGACTTGAATTGTATGCAGGTAATTCATTGCAATGTGATTGACTGATATTGATTTTAAGGTAAATTATTGTATGCAGGTAAATTATTTATGTCACGTAGATGTATTTCCTT
>Ga0228711_1010307_pt1 | contig 12343 bp, 12 predicted proteins | sample MedpolnodulmetaG_2_FD_177996 | JGI IMG/M metagenome (GOLD analysis project Ga0228711, IMG submission 177996) | Root nodule microbial communities from Medicago polymorpha collected in Santa Monica, California, United States - brown nodules | ecosystem: Host-associated > Plants > Roots > Nodule...
ATAAAAATTTTTATTTTTTTTTTTTTTTATAATAATAACATTTAGTGACCTCCTTAAAAAAAAAACATTTAGTGACCAAAATTTTCATCTCTTGGAACATAAATCACACCAGCTTTCTCACTCTTAGGATCTATTGAGAATAAAAAAGTTTGTAGAATAATTATATAAACAAATAAGACACCAAAACCATCCAAATATCCATACATAAATTAATGTCATTAGATCAAACCACAAATGATCAAGATTAAAACATAAAGACATGCAACTTTTTACCAAATCATTTATACATAGTAAATCCATCCATTCCAGCTCATATGGTGTGACAACATCAACCCTTGAATGATGGGCAAGTTCTTTTTTTTGTCGAAAAAAATAATCATGCGCAAGTTAGCCTAACATCCAATTAGCCAAATCATGAGCGATTGAAATTCAATGTAATCTACACTAATTATATTAGCGCTCTCTAGGTCCACATGTTGATGTGAAACCTTTCAGATTTTCCGGATGATATCTTGTATCTTTTTACTCTTTATTTATGTGAAGATATCTTTTTTTATAATGGGAAATGTTAACAAGTGTCTTTAGGACATTGTTTAATAACCTTAAATAGTAAGTTTTTGTCAAAATTTATGAAATCAATGCATTTGAAAATTAGAGTTTTTGACTTTTTTAAAGAATAATTCATTTGTTAGGAATCTTTAAAGAGTACCTTTAGGACACTCGTTAACAAGACTCTTTTATAATATAAGAATTTTGACTGTTTTGAGCGGACAAAAAGAGCAACCATCCAATAACTAACCAACTGTGTTGTTCTTAATAGAATTCCAACATGTAATGATCGCCAATGGGTCCCGCCTTGACACAGGCAAGCTGTGGACACCAAGGGTTCCAAAGATGAAGGTGTTGTTAATGTTGTCACGATCATATATCTCAACCAGTTTTTTGAAGAAACTTTTTCTACCATCATATTTCTAACAATTATACATGTTTCCAATTTCCAAAAGATTATTTTGATTGATATATTTTATCAAGAAATATATTTTCAGCAAGTACAAAATTCCCATTTTTTTTCTTCCTAAAGTGTGATAGTAGAGGGCGTGAAAAGATCTTATAAAAAAAAACAAAAGGGTGTGAAAAGTTGTTTCCTTATGTTAAATACCCAGTTTGGGCCTTAACTCAACAAATTGGATGAATTAGAATTGGAAATGGCTCTTCTCTCATCTGTTTTTGCTCATTCCAGTCAAAATGGTCGAGTGTGAGTTAATTCACGCAGGTGTATTTCTCGGCAGGGATGAGCAAAAACAGATGGGAGAAGAGCAATTCTCATTAGAATTCGTTAGAGCTTCTTATGTGACTAATCTATTAGAGAGGAATGATAGTTATATGGGAATTTCTTTTCCCACTCTTCAACCTTCTCGCACACTCTATTTCAGATTTTTAAATCCAAAGAATAGAAGGTTTTTGAATGTGTTTTTAATGTGTTTTACGTTTTTGGAAATATAATCTAAAATCCAATAGGACATGCGAAAAGTCGGTAAGGCGAGATAAGAAATTCACTAGTTATATAAGGACATGGATATATCCATAGTTATTCAATGATCTGGTTGTTTACTTATTCAATGATCTAGTCGTTTAATAGCCAGTACATAATGATTGGACTATTAATGATTTGTTTTTGCTTTTGTTTTTCCTAGACCATTAACAATCTCCTAGTTGATAATTTTTGTTTTTCTGCAATAACTTCTTAAATCTTTGTTCAAAAGTTGAGTCTCAATCTCAACCTTCTGGTTCTGGTAACGATGAGAGTTGTACTCAACCTAAGTCTGATGATTATGATACTCTAATGATTGGAGTCATTGGAGGGAAAAAATGCAAAGGATAGATTATATGGACTTGGTTTTGATGGAATCATGCATGCTCATGCCTCAATTTCTAAGTTGGATCAATATTTGAATTATACTGATATTGTTTGTGGTATAAGTGGAGAGGTTGAAGCACGATTGAGGAACAAGATTGCATAACAAAAGCAACAAATTATTTTCCATAGTCGCTAAACATGCAAATATAGATTTGGGCGCAATGAATTTGGATATCAATCCTTCTAATGGTAATGCTAGTCCTAGAACCAATCCTTCTAATGGTACAAATGCTAATGAGTGATGTTGTTGACTTTTGGAATGAAGAACCTACTTTAATTTCATATTGATATTTGGAAGACACTTCCAAATCAACTATTATCTTTTGAGTAGATTGAATAAACTTTGATGTTATTGACAAAGACTTATGTGTTATGCTTATTATGATGGAATATTTAGTACTGAAAGAATGAATATGTATTTGGATATTTTCGAGCCACTTTCAAATCAATTATCCTTTGAATGGATTGATTAAACTTTGATGTTGCTGAGAGATACTTATATGTTATGCTTTGTATGATGAGATGTTTCGTATTGAAAAAATGGATAAGCAGTTTTGTATGAATTTATTGAAATATAATTTTTTTTTGAAAGATTTGAAATATAATTTATAAAATAGATACAATTTAATGTGATAAATTCATTAAATTTGTGACAGATTGAAACATTGAATTTTGTCACAATTTAATATATTTGTGTCTCGTCATTTTTCGGAGATCAAACTATTTTATTAGCATAGACTCACACTATTTTATTTCACGATTGAACTTTTAATTTTTTCAAAAGAAAGTGGAAAAAGGTTCAAATACCACATTTTTAAAGATTAAGGGTTCGGGGGTTGGTTATATTTAGGGAAGGTATTAGCACCCTAAATATTCGTAGTACTCTATGAGAACCTCTTGATTTTATTCAACTTTTGTGCTATAACTTGCTTGTTTTTGAAAATAGAATTTAAATGGTGAAAAAGGAAAAAAGAACATTTTTATTTACAATTTTTATTGATTTGGAAGGACAAATCATTTTTAAAATACCTCTCTGCCGAAATTTCCTTTGAAAAGTCAAAGATTATTCAGGGTCAAAAGGCGCATGAATGTAGGGTCTTATGTCAAAAATTGGGGTATGACATATGTCCCTATTTAAGTTTCTTCGCCCGAAGATTTGAAGATGAAATCTTTGATTTGACGGGCCGAAGAAACTTAAATACAAAGTACACCAATTTTGGACCTAAGATGATATGAAATGCTTGTGAAATGCTCATGATGCAATTATGAATGCATGACCAAAAATGACTTGACTGGGAACAGAAACAACAACGGGATACCCAAATTCGTTGAAGAAAGGGATCCGACTTCGCTAGGGGGTAATGTAGTTTCACTGGGGAAAATGGTTCTCTACTATCGTATTGGTTTGGAACAATAGCTTAATGAAGACAAAATTTTTAGTGACACCTTTTGACCAGACACACTAAGGATGACACTTTTTAAAGGGTTCAAGCTGTCCTTTTGTCGGAAACTAACCACTTGAAGTTGATCAGTGACACCTCTTGAACGGATATTCTGGGGATGACACCTGAGAAAATGACAGGTAAACACACGATGTCCGTTGTTTAGGACTGACCAGTTGAAACAAGACAAAAAGGTAAACTCAAGCGGTTCGTTGTTTAGGACTGGCGGCTTGAAACAAGGTAAAAGGTAAACTCAAACGGTTCGTTGTTTAGGACTGACAGCTTGAAACAAGATGAAACGGTACAAAAAGGTAGACTCAAGCGGTCCGTTGTTTAGAACTGGCAGCTTGAAACAATTGAGGACCGAAACGAAAGGATACGGCCAAACAAGACTTTGGGTGACTGATGCAACCATGTATGAATTCATATTGTGCATATGATGTGTATGAATTTATAAATGTATGAATGTAATTTGTATGACCGTATGAACTGTATATGACAGGTGACTCGATGAAATGAGACAAGACAGGTAATCTGGGAAGTGGACCGACATCGCAGTACCAACATTCGGCAAGCTTCCTTGGAGATGGTATTATTGTGAACAAATTGAAGCACATACGGGGTAAAGCCCGACACAAGGTAGCAACTGATGCCTCCTGGGATAAAGCCTATTGTTGACCAAAAGTCTGGAAGAAGTCGCCATTTGTAAACTAAACGCAGAGTGTTCCTCCATTGACGCACCTCAGTAGTCATGTTTTCTTTTTTCTTTTTCGTTTTTTTGAAAATCCCTAACTTTTTCCTGGACCGCCCTTTCGGGTTTTCAGTCCATCGGAAGTATATTCCTTTTTTGTGCCCCTAATTTTTTGCCTGGACCGCCCTTTTGGGTTTTTAGTCCACCGAGACGCTCTCTATTGCTTAAATTGCCTTTTCAGGTTTTCAGCTTAGCGAGCTTTGATTGATTTTTATTTTGTATTTTTGGACTGTGAAAGCATCTCGCTCAAGGCAGAAGTCCTCTCCATAGTGCTTAGTCATGTCTCTCTTTCGGAGTGTAACCGTTCTCGAGGCAGATGTCGACGTATGCTTCATCTACTCACAAGTTCAAATAGAGTGTGTTTGTTGTTCACACTTTTCAAAAGATGTAAAAAAGTTTTCTATTTTGAAAATTTTTGCTTTAAGTATTGCCATAAAAAATAAAAGAAATTTTGTGAATAGAATAAATGAGAATTCCAAGTAAATGGGCACATGCTCAAATTTTGTTAATGGAGTGGTGACCTGCCCAATGGCGTGGCCCCATGGATCTTTGAAAAGTTTGAAAATGGTAAATTCATGGGAAAGGTACGTTGAACACAATAACTGTTATTCTCTCTAACAACTTTGAATGCCCCTATTCTGAGTCTTTGATATGCAGATGCTTCGAATCAGAGGTCTTTTGATAGTTGGATGCCCCAAGTGGATTGTGCTGACTGATGTAGTTACTTTGTCATGATCCTTAACTTTTGCATAGATTGCCCTTTCGGGTTTTCAATCTATCAGGATAATCATTTTTGCTCATGTCTCTAATTTTTGCCTGGACCGCCCTTTTGGGTTTTTAGCTCACCGAGACGCTCCTTTTTGCCTAAGCCGCCTTTTCAAGTTTGCAACTTATCGAGTTTTTATTATTGACAGAGTATTTCTTGACTGCACCGGCATTCATAGGACGCGCGAGTTTGTCACCATCCATAGTTGAAAGAGTCATTGGATGTGAGCCGTCATAGTTAGGCGTCCACTTGCCCTTGGAGTCTGGTGGAAAAGATAGTACCTTTTTGGGCACAAAGTCTCCTTCTTGAATTTCACGGGGACGAACCTTCTTGTTGGAAGTTTGTTTCAACCTCTTTTGATGTAGTTGTACAAGGTTGTCATGTATTTTAAGTTCAATCTAGCTTAGACTTTAGAAGAACTCCTATTGACGAGACTTTCAACCTCCACGGGAAGCACGACCTCCATGTTGTATACTGAGGGATGGATGGGGTTGCCCCTGTTGAAGTGTGTACTGAAGTACAATACTCATGAAGTGCAGATGGTAGCATCTCGTGCCAGTCTTTATAAATGAAAGCCATCTTCTAGACGATCTTCTTGATATTTTTGTTTGCAGCTTTGACGGCTAAGATGCCACAATGGGCGAGAGATCTTGTCAGGAATCTCTTCATTCTCCTCTTCTTTAGTCTCAGATACAAGGAACTCAAAGTTGGGAGAGAGAGAGAGAGTACATGGTTAATGTGTTCAATGGGCTTATTAATGCATGATTTAATTATTGATTTTGACAAGTAAGTACAAGTTATGATTATGCAGATATTTGAGAATGATTAAAAGTTTTTTGGTTTTTTGTATTACCATTTTTCCAGAATAAGCAAAAAATAAAAACAAAGTCGGGATCAAAACGACCTTTTTATTAATGATGAAAAATGCTTGAAGCAAAAAGCCCTACACAAGTTCACTTTCGTCTCGGGCGGGACGAAAGGATTTTTTCGAAAAGCAGCAAACAACAAACAAATGCATTATTTGAAAAGATGAGTAGTATAAAGAACATCAAAAGCAACCCCATTGCGGTTATCCACTTCATGTGTCACAACATTAGCTAATATAATCCGGCAGTGGATTATCCTGCATGTCCGAATTCAATCTTCGAAAAGATATTGGCTTCAATCAGCTTCTGAACTTCAATCTTCAAAGAGAAACAGTGCTCGATGTCATGACTGGGTGCTCCTTGATGGAAGGCACAGGAGAGGTCAGATTGATACCAAACCGACAACTTGTTAGGCACCCGAGGAGGCACTCTAGTTTGGACAAGGTTATCCTTGAGCAAGATGGGAAGCAATTCCAAATAGGTCATTGGGATTGGGTCAAACTGCATCCTTGGAGCCTGTTGTCGAGGCTGCTGTTGATGTTGGCGTTTGGGCCCTTGCTGGAACTGCGGCTGATTCTGCGAAGCTACCAGTGATACCAACAAGGTGCTCAATCTCTCTAACTCGGCCTGGAGTGTTGTTACCTCTTCACGAATGCTCGTGGATTTCTCGTTTAAACTGATACGTTCTCTCTTTTTGTTTGCACGAGTGTTGTAAGTGCGAGCTGACTTTGAATGAGGATGTCGGACCACTTTTGAAACGGGTTGACCCTTTTATGGAAAAGAAAATTTTGTGAGACTCAGATTTGAAAATATGAAATGCAAGATGATGCATGATGTTTATGCAAAAAATGGACACATTTTTTTTTATCGAAGGACTTTGTCAAAGTAATTGTAAACATTATAAGGAACATTGTTTCATTTGATAATTTGAAATATCAAAAGCAGTTTCCTTAAGAAGCAAAGTCAAGGAAGAAAACCCCAACAAAGGATAAGGTCTAGTTAAGACTTTTGAAGATGTATTTCTCGGTGTTCCTCTTTATAAGGTTCATACCTCTGATGTTTACAAAAACTTATCTAAGTCTTTCAATTTTTAATGAGAAAAAAGTTTTTATGAATGAATGAATGTATTCATGATTATGCAACAAGAGCAGTGAAAACATGGTGAGGTTAAGTCCATAATGTTGGAGTCAAGGGTAACAACGCCATTTGGTAAGGACTATGGTTTTACTTGTACTTTGTAACAAAGGTTCTACCAAGTTCCTAAATTGCAACCCTCTTGTGAATATATTGGTGTATATGAATGCTCCTAGTCCAATAACATTTATAAGGTAGTCTAGTTTGAGTGTAGTATCGCGTATCAACTAAAGACAAGAATGCTCTTGGTTTAGCCACCGCACTACGTCCTAAAAAAGGCCAAGATGGGTTAAGGGTAACTAAGGTCTTCGGCTTCGCAGGACACTCACATTGAAAGTAATAACGTCGACATGAATGCTCATGACAACAAGAGTACTACCTTCCGTGAGGCCTCCACCGAGTTAGGGTTATATCACATGTAAACACCACTCAAGAATGCTCTTGGTATGTCACTATAATTGTACCCCGTCCTATCTTACATTTCACTCAAGTCCGGGTTAGGACTTACCTCACCACTCACGTTTAAGAAAGGAGAAAGAAAGAATGAAGAACATATATACACATATTTCTATCTTTTATTTTTGATTTTTTTTATATTTAAGCAAGTTATAGCACAAAATTTAAATAAAACCAAGTTAGGCTTAACCCTCTTAGGGGGGTCCCCAGCGAAGTCGCCATTTCTGTCGCGTCATTTTTTGGAGATCAAACTATTTTATTAGCATAGACTCACTATTTTATTTCACGACTAAACTTTTAATTTTTTCAAAAAGAAAGTGGAAAAAGGTTCAAATACCATATTTTTAAAGATTAACGGTTCGGGGGTTGGTTATATTTAGGGAAGGTATTAGCACCCTAAATATTCGTAGTACTCTACGAGAACCTCTTGATTTTATTCAACTTTTGTGCTATAACTTGCTTGTTTTTGAAAATAGAATTTAAAAGGTGAAAAAGGAAAAAAGAACATTTTTATTTACAGTTTTTATTGATTTGAAAGGACAAGTCATTTGCCTACGTACTCGTGAGGGATCAAAACCTCGTAGTTCGGGGTAGAAATTGCCGTTTGATTTGTTTTGTGTTTTTATTAGTTTTGAAAAGGTTTTAAAATAAAAAGTCAAGTGGCAAAGAAGAATTGGTTTGTATTTTTTATATTGAAAGAAAAATGACTCAAAGTAGAATTAAAATTGATTTGAAATTTGATTAAGAAAGAAATAAAAAGAACGATCACTTGATTTTGGATCAAGGTTTATTATGAAAATGATTTTTTGTGATTTTTGGTTATTTGCATGTTTTTTTTTATTTTTTGAATATTAATTAAAACATAAAATAAAACTAACGTAACAAGAAAATAAAAGCGCGAGGAATTTCCGTAGTGACGTTGGATCACCATAAAAACTCTTTTCTAACCTAATATATTTATCATTTTTTTTAATATATAAAAGCGGAATAAATAAAATAAAATAAAATAAAAGAAAGGGACAACCGAATGGACAAAATTACCGAAGGGACAAAATTCCGAAGGGACTTTTTCGAAGGGACAGAAAAAAAAGAGGGAGAAGAAAAGAACAGTTCGTCAACACAAGCTAAATGAGGGAGAAGAGAGAAAAGTTTTTTTACAACTCGAGAACTTTTGGTGTGTGAAATTGTGAGGGATGAAAGCTCTATTTATAGGTGAAGAGGTTGATGAAAATGGAACATTGGTTTAATGGACTTTGATGGGGAATTGAATGAGATTGATGGTTTTGGAATGTGAAAGTTGACATGAGGAATCTTGGTTCAATTGTGGTGTGGTTGAGATAAAAAAAATTTGGACCTTGTGCATTTTATTTTTGGACTTATTCAAAGTGATTAATAAAAATAAAATAAAATAACCTAAAATAAAAATAAAAATAAAAGATGGAAATAAAAATAAAATAAAAACTAATAATAGAATAAAATAAAAAGCGGGTCCGAAATCAAACAAAAAATGAGACATTTTAAAATACTTCTCTGCCGAAATTTTCTTTGAAAAGTCAAAGATTATTCAGGATCAAAAGGCGCATGAATGTAGGGTCTTAGGTCAAAAATTGGGGTATGACAATTTGTGACAGAGTTAATTTTTTTTTCCATCTCAATGAATCTATAAATAATAATAAAAAAATAAATTTCATCACTAACTTTGTCCCAAAGTTGGGACGAATTTGGTAATTCCGTCAGCATTATGGGACGAAATAAAGGAGTCATGTTTTATTAAATATATTTCACCCCTGATTCCGTCTCAACTCTGCAATGGATAGTAGTATTCCGTCTCCAAATTATTGCGACGATCATTATTGCGATTAAATTATTTTGTTGCATATTCCGTCGCAAATTCTATTTGTGACAAATTCTATTTTTGACAGAATTTTGAACTACTGTGTGACAGAAAATTTTGTCTTGATTTAATTTTTTTTTCTTGTAGTGTTAATATAGGAATGGGTTATTCGTGGTAACTTTGCGATTAGAACCCTTTTGTGAGGTTTGATAGAGTAAATTATTTCATCTTTGAAGAGATTTGCTCTACAATTCAAGTTCCTATCAATTGGAACCCTTTTGAAGAGATTAGAGCCCTTTTTTAATTGTTAGTTTAGGTGATATGAAACAAAGGATATTGAAAGTGAATTTTTGGTAAATTGATTAATATAGTTTTATAGTGCGATCAATGCATCTTAAACTACCCTGTGGTTTGTTAATAGCCAGCGAATTACATACATTGTAGCATATATACAACAATTACGCAGTGTCCAAATAATATTGCAGCATATATACAATGCGTCTTACTACCCCGCAAAGTTCAAATAATATTGATTTGGGGTTGTGTTTATAGAAGACTTGTTGGTGTGGACGAGGATAAGGAGAAAAAAAAAACTCTAAATGCATTAAGGGACAGAGATTGAGATGTAGATCATACACCTCGTCTCGCATAGTCTTCAATAAAATTACAATAAAACTTTATAAATATATTTTAGAGATTTTTAATATGCATTTTTTGGGTTACTATATTTTATGTATGAAGCTTACACCGTCGTTTAATGATGATTAATGAACTTGTAAGACACACAAATGAGTTATTCTTTCTTAATCAAATTTCTTTCATACGCAATAGTAGAGATTGAACCACTGACCTCTAACTTAAGAGGTTCAAATTGTTTATCACTTAGTCTAATTCATCATTGATAATGTCATAATATGGATTATCTTCGTTAGTTAAAAAAGCATTGAGTAATAAAGAAAGGGAAATGATAAAGATATAGCAAATACAATGCATCCAAAAAGAAAAAGAACGTAGCAAGCAAATACAAAGTACAGAATAAAATATTTCCCCGAGTGGGAAATCATGCAAGCAAATAAAGTCAAGAGCGTGGTGTTGAAATTAACTCGACGCGCCGTTGAATATGAACTGCGATGCTTCTTCGTTGTTTTACTCTCCTAGCTGGAGTACATCATTTTACACAGCCGCGTAAAAGGTAGTTGTTTTTTCTTCAATTAAAAAATAAATCAAGAATTAAGAAGCCATTCTATTTTTATTTTTATGTTATCTTCCAGTAGCTATTATAATTCTAAGAAATACCATCAAGATAATGCGACATAAATGATAGATATTTGGATTCGATCCAGCATTGTACAAAAAAAAAAATAAAAAAAAAAACTCGTTGAAAAAATACAAATTACTTCAGGTGATTGACCTCCACAATATATTTACACATTATATTTTTGGCTTTAAAAATAAGCTTACTTAAAGAATTTATGAAATATTTGTAAAGATAACCAATTATTTTAAGAATTTCTTTAAAAATTTACTTTATGACTTTAATTTTTCATTATTTGTTATCTGGTTTTTATATTGGATTTAATCATCAGTACAAAAAATTTAGGTAAAAAATGTCAATTTTTATAAACTATCTCATTTGGTCTTGTTTACAAGAAACATTTGAGTCAACAATTTATAAACTATCATATTCGGTCTTATTTATAAGAGACATTTGAATAAAAAAATTGATGTATGTAGTCTAAATTTTGAACTAAATACAATCATTTTTATTCAACCGTTTGCATTTTGAACCGAACCTAACTGTTCCAAACTGAACCAAATTGTTTCGAATTGAACTGAATCGTTATTATTGGTGCCGTTGAAAAAAATATAAGAAATCAAACAAAATCGAATTTTAGAAGTTTTCAAAACCGAACCGAACTGTTTCGAATCGAACCAAACCGAACTGTTTTCATCTAAACTGTTTCAGTTCAGTTCCATATTTGTTATTAATGATTCAGTTTTTTTAGTTTGACTCGGTTCAATTCAGCAGTTTAGTTCAATTTTTTGGTTTTATTGCCCACCCCTATCTCTAAGGAAGACCAAACTTAATGTGATGTAAAATAGGAACTTGGAAGTAACACTTAGCAATGTCTAAAACGTGTATCTTCTTGCTTTGAGATATAGAATATAAGCTGATTCAAAGCTTATGAAAGTGGAAGAAAATATCCAGCATTTCAATGGGGTGGGTGGATCAGGTAGCACTGGGAAATATGCTCTTGATTGTCAAGGTACTTGAAGGATCGTTTGAGTGAGTTGGTGTGTATGTATGTATGTTTCCAACTATAGCCCATATCAGCTGCCCCTTAATTGACAATACACTGCTCAAACTATAAAATCAGTTCAATATGACATACATTTATCAAGTTATTCATCTATCTTATCTTATACTTAAAGAAGGAGAATGTTAATGAATTCGTTGTTTCTCATGGTCACGAAACAAAAAGAAAGATTTTTATACAAAATTTCTTTTAGGGTAATTCTTGACTATGTTTACAATGAATTTGTTAGCAAAGTCCTATTTGACAAAACAAACATTTTTGAGCTTATGGATTTATTTTTTTAATTATGCGATTTTGACATCCTATTTTTTCACCTTTCGCATTTATCCTTCTTACATTTTTTTAAAAAAATATTTCTCATTGACCAATTAGTTAAAAGATTATCTTTTATGAATCAATTAATTCAAAGAAAAATATGTAATTAATTTATTATATAAATTAACATAAGACAAATATTTGTTATTGGTTAATTAGTTATTTAAAATATGGTCTTTTGCGAATCAATTAGCCAAAAGATAAACATGTAATATTGTTTCTTTTGAGTATATTCTAGATAGAATTTTGAAGAAAATTATAAAATTTTGTAATTTCTATAATTTTAATTGTAAAATTTATATTTACTACTTAAAAGAAAATTGCTGGAAACTTAGCAATCTAAAACTCTGATAAATGAATTTAAATCTTATTCTTAAAAACTAACTCAAAGAATGAAATTCCCAAACACATGTATATCCGATAATCTAAAAATATTAGCATTGTAGTAAAACACTAAAACAAGTTATTCTTGTAAGCTTAACTCAGTTGGTAGGGAGAATGGATAAAATATGTAAGATTCGGGGTTTAAACTCTGACCACCGC
>Ga0228711_1010310_pt1 | contig 12337 bp, 5 predicted proteins | sample MedpolnodulmetaG_2_FD_177996 | JGI IMG/M metagenome (GOLD analysis project Ga0228711, IMG submission 177996) | Root nodule microbial communities from Medicago polymorpha collected in Santa Monica, California, United States - brown nodules | ecosystem: Host-associated > Plants > Roots > Nodule...
CCCCCTTCTGTTTTTCTCACCTTCATAAGATTGTTTTATGTCTGTTATCTCTTTATCTTTGTGTTATGTAGTTAATCTGCTGCATTCAGACTCTGAGTCATAATCTCCATACCTCAGATTCTGACCAGATTTTTAAACACTCAGAAAAAGAAACTGAGAAAAGGCAACACAATTCAACCTCCCTCCTTGCGTTTTCTTCACCTTCAACTCACTCACTTATATAGTTGCTTTGATCTAATGTAGATGATCCTCAAGCTTCTGCCGTGATGCAGAATATTAAACTCTTTAAACTATTAACCCATGAATAAAACTTTGTTTGGTCAGTATCCATGCGGAGATGGTGCAATTTCTGTGGGAAATTTATTAGGAATTCCGTGCAGATTTAAAGACATAAAGTGTTAACAATTCAACACAAATAGACTTTTTCCCTTCTTTTTTTTTTTTACGAGTCAACACAAATAAACTAATAATAACAGTACTTGTTCAAACATTATTTGATTAAAATAAAGTAACTGATATCATTAAGCTTTTTTTTAGTGGTTAGATATAGATTAATATTGGTAGTGGTTACGTTGGTAATCACGTATGAAGTAGAAGGCTATTTTTTTGTCTCGTTCGTTTCAAGTTTAAAAAACTGATACGCATCTAATTCGTGGTTGAAATTCATTAGCACACAGTTACATGAATTAATTAATGTTATTACTTTGATCCCTTGAAAATCACTAACTGAATGGTTAGTGACTCTGAGTCATCCCACTACTAGGCTATTGTTATAAAAAAACAACGAGTGAATAAAATACTTGTGTGACGCAAACATCTCCACAAATATTAAGGAAGGTGTACCTGTGAATAAGAACACTAAAATCCACTATTAAAAATACTTGATACCGAAGTAATGTACTATTATTGTCATTGACATCGATTTCATTGCTTGCATTATTGGTAGCCAGCCATAAATAATAATTCTATCAATTTGGCAGACACGCCACCTTTGTTTGGATGATTTACACCCCCTAGTTCAAAGGTGCCTTTTCCCATGGACAATAACATTCACATTCATCCATAATTGGTCCCCTCACCCTCATCTTCTTTGTACTCTTTTTCGTCTGCTCTAAATTAATGTTTGGATGATATAGGCATCACTACCCAAGTATTATACCCATATAAATTATTAATTTTGTCTTTTTTAGTGTTTTCTTATATTTCAATAGTCGTGCTTGCGTTGGGTTTCATTTCTATAAAACTTGTCTTTGCTCTTCCAAAAATAAAAAAATAAAAAAAGTTGTGTTAACAAGTGTCTCAGACCACTAGTGGGAGCACTAGTTAAGAAAAAAAAGTAAGTTTTGCATTGAAAAAAAACATTTTCTACATTTTTAAATATTTGATTACACAAATTTTAAGAAATTACTATAGTTGTTTCCTTAGCTAGTGCTCCTAAAACACTAGTTAGCATTTTTTTAATATTTCAATCATCAAACCAAATGAAACTACTTGCACAAAAATTATACTGTCATAAACTTATTTTTAAAAGTCTAATGTTACATGTTAGCTTGATTAAAAGCATATTGCTTATAAACGTATTTAAATAGGATAATAAATTAATAGATCAAAAAGATTAAACTCTCATTGACATTTAAAAAAAATTGACTATTCATGACGTTATATTTCACTTCTAATTTATAATAATATATTTAAACACGTAAAAAAAAAATCTAGACTAATAAACTTAAAATTAGTGAAAAAATTGACAGATTTATAGTTTGATACAAAGTACAAAATTTAATCTAATAATTATAAAAGAAATTCTATAAGTAATTTATTGTAAAATAAATAATTGTCATAAGAGATATTATTCATGTTAATTGAAAGAAACTAGTTTAATAGGTCTAAAAGTCTTTTTTATGACTCGCATTCTAATTCATTTAGCTAAATATACTTCTAAAAAAACCTTGATTTCTCTATTTGACATGACCTAGATCTGACATAGGCGAAGCTGGCCTGACTTATTCTAACACCTATCTGTGGATTAGATTTTCATCCGTTCCCATGCTTCCAAGAGTGATCACTACATATATGAACGAATGCTTTTGGCACCACAAAATTTATTTATTACAAAACATAGTTATTAAACCCATTTTATTCCCATGACTCGTCACGCATCACAACACAACAATCATTCTTGAATTTTGTCGTCGGTACTTAATTTTTTTTATTTTAAAGAAATACTTTAAAAAAATTGTAAGGCGTCAATTCCATGGCGAACCATATAATCCAAACAATGAATTAATGGACATAAGTAAATAAAATAAGAAATGTTAACAAAATTTTTTAGAGTATTTATTAAGAAGTTTAAAGTCTCTTTATAATATAATAGTAAGTTAAATAAGTAAACAATTAAATCAATTAAGTAAAAATACACATAATAATAATAACAACAACTACAACAATAATAAAAGAAAAAATAAAAAAAAATCATCACCTCAAAAAATTAGTATCACATTAACATATATAAATATATCACAGGCGAACATATAGTTAGTTATATGCATGATATGTAAGACTCAAATGATCCAAATATAATATTACTCCTGTTAATAGGGAAAACTCATAACCACGAAGAAAGCTCGCATCAAGCCATTACGACAAAGACAATTGCACAAAGAAAACTCGCACGAAGCTATTACTACAAAGACAAATGCATTAAACTATTGTCACAAAAAAATCGCACGAAACTATTACCACGCAGATAAGATGTGAATGATTCATATTTAAATTCAAATTCGTGTAGCAACTTTAATATTCATGCTATCTCAAACTGTGTGAGTTGGTACTGTTAATTTCAATGATTCTATTGAAGATGTTGTCATTTGGAACAACCAAAGAAATGATACTTATTCTCCGAAAAATGGATACAATTGGCTTCTCAAAAATGCCGATTCAGCCGGCCAAAATTTGCCTTCACACTCTTGGTCTTGGATTTGGAAACTTCAGCTTCCTGAAAAGTACAAATTCTTTGTTTGGTTAGCTTCTCATAATGGTGTCCCAACTTTATCTTTGTTGAATCATAAGAACATAGCTCCTTCTGCTACTTGCTCTCGTTGCGGCATCCAGGACGAGACTTTTATCCATTGTGTTCGTGACTGTACTTTTTCGGTAAGGTTATGGCACCACTTAGGCTTCACTAATGCTGACTTTTTCTCTTCTATTGATGCTCACGATTGGCTTAGAAGGGGAGCTAAGGGTTCTCAGGCTATCATTTTTTCTGTTGGAGTTTGGTGGTCTTGGCATCATCGGAATCTTATGTGTATTGGTGGTGAAACTTGGTCTTTGCATCGCATGTCTTCTAGCATAAAGAACTCGATGGAGAGCATTCTAGTAAGTTTTCCTCCTTCTGCTACTGCTGCTACGGCTAACAGGTACACCAGATGGAATAATGATAATAATATCTCGGGTGCTATTCTTAACGTGGATGGAAGTTGTCATGGTACTCCTACTAGAACGGGGTTTGGTGGAGTTCTGCGAAACAACTCAGGTCTATTCATTGCGGGCTTCTCTGGATTTATTCCAGACATAGATGATATCTTGTTGGCCGAACTTTCTACTATCAATCACGGTATAATCATGGCTAAGGATTTGGGTTATGTGGAGTTTGTAACGCCCTATTTCTATTAAAGCGATAATACACGTGAATAATGCAAATATTCAAGAAATAGACGCTACATCTTCAACATAATTCAAATAACATGCATATATAAAGTTCCTCAACAGTCGCAGCGGATATAAGTCATACGTCTCCAAAATATACATGTCATAAGATCATCATACATCCACATATAAAATCTTCAAATCCTGACATATGGGCAAAATCTCCATAATATAACATATCCAGAATAATCAAACTAGAATAATCGTAAAAATGGACATCCTAGATCAGAGACTAATCTAAGACATCGAGACATGAAAATAGAGGAAGCTCCCACTATCCTCGAGCAACTCACCAACAAGCAAAACTACTCCGGCACTCCGTCTACCCATTCATACAAACAGGTAGGCGGTCAAAACCACTAGGGGTTAGCTTCACATCCATCATAATCGACATAAACAATTTGAACATAAATGAATCAATCAAGTTTCAATTAATTAACATGAGCATTTAACTTCAATATACACATTCACATAACAATTCCAAATGTCACAAGTATGTATTCACCAAACACACTTATCATCAAACAATCATCATTCACATGTAAACAATTAAGACTCATGCCAATTATGCTATGCGCCTATTCCCGACACATATATGCATGTGGTACCAAATTGCCTCGAGGTCGTCACCTTATGATGCAACAAAAACATCATATGTAAGATTTGTCTTACATTTTCGCTGAAGTAAAAGAGTACACCCTTTTACAACATCAACAACTCGACATGACTATGAGGCATGGACATACAAGCAAAGACTCGACAATGAAAAATCACCTCATATATATATTCAACAACAATATAAAGGATAACCTCCATTTATATTGATCAACTTCAACAACAATTGCATTATCAAGCATTTACGTCCACACAATCAACAAGTCACAAATCAAATAAGAATCATCACCACTTTACCATTATTTGATTAACATATAAGAAATCACGAACAAATTATCATCACACAAAATATATGCATTCACTAACATCGGCTTCATCATTTCATTCAACAACATCATGTGATTTCTCATAATCCAAACAAAGGAGAAAATACATTATACTAAGATAAGTATCATTTTCAACACCTAAAAATCATTTATACATCTTCATGTAGTCACACAAAGCTATTCACAAAAGATTTGTAAAGTAATCGGCCTAAAAGATCGTTTTCGACAAGGTCCGTATCAATTTGCAAAAATGGCCAACATTGACATTTTTCAAAGCAAAGTAATGTATCCATGTTTGAAAACCTACAATTGGATCTTAATCAATCATATAAACATGAATATAGGTCAGTTACAAACTATTAAGCATTAGTTCAAAGATTAACCTAAGTTCGTATAAGAAAAACCCCAAGTTCATATATCCCACATATCCACCCAAAAATCAAGTTTGACATGATTAAGACATTGTACCAACTTACATGCCTTGTTTAAGTCCATATGAACTGTAGACCAAGCTTGCAATCCCTTTTGTTCATAAATTTTCATTTTCAAACCATTTTCGAAAACCGAAAATGACACAATAACAAGTTTCAAACCATTTAGAAAATCCCAAGTTTGAATAGGTAGAACATGTTCCAGTAGGTTCAGGAGTATAAATAGTGATTGAACAAGTTGTAAGAAGCATTTTACAGAGTTCGGATTGGTCCCCGAATGCCCGGAACGAAAATCAAAAGGTGCTGAAACTGGGCTCGTTCGCTTAAGTGACCATCTGTTCGCTTAAGTGACCAAGTTCCAGAAACTTACAGTAGCGGTTCGCTTACCGTTCGCTTAAGTGAACAGTCATTATTTCGGGTTCCAACCCTTTTTCACCCAAAAACCCAAATTTTGATCTCCCAACATCCAAATTCGTTTCCAAAGGTTGTTTACAGGTTCATATAATCAAAAAGGGCTTCCAAAAACACATCAAACATGGAATCTAATGCCATTTCAACACAATTCATTAAGTCAACCCATTTTTACAAAAACCTTCAACAACAACTCAATTCAAACTACAAATCCGAAATTATGAACACCCAAGGTATGAATCATCAACAACAACACCTCATAACAATAACCACATCAATTAAACATGTATTCAATCACAAATCAACAACAACATAGCACAATTCACCAATTTAAGTACAATTCACAACATTCCCATTTATACATATCATGAACATGCAATTTCATCAACAACAATTCAATTATCATCAAATTCATATACCCAATTATCATGAGCACGATTTTCAACGATTAAGTTCACAATAATCACTTATTTCAAATAAGCACTTTTGCATAAAATTAGGGAAGAGATTAAACAAAGAGATTATGAATGAAATCTAACCCCCTTACCTTAATTCTCCACAAAGCTAAGCTAGTGCTTCACTTAAGCTCCAATCCCTTGAGTTTCTATCCACTTCTTGCTCCCCAAGATCTTCTCTCTTTAAAACCCTCTCTCTAGCTCCTTCTCTCTCTACCTCTCTCAAAATGTTTTATGAGAATGAACAAATGATACTAGGTGACCTAATTTCCTCAAAGACTAAGTTTTAAATAGGCTCACCACTATTGGGCTTAACCCTTATGTCTTAATGGGCTCAACACACTTGCTAACTAACCCGCAAAGTATTTACTCGCCTACGGTTAAAGTTATTGAATACTTATCGGTTCACAACTAATTACCACACTAGTAACTTAGTAAAATAATGTTTCATACTTAAGCACTAAAAATAATCCTCACCATGAAATTACTAATTTACCCTTGCTCACCAAATGACCAAAATACCCCTTTAGCACCAAAACCCACTAAAATACACATAGGCAAATAATCACATACGAGCATAAACAAACACACATTAAAACAATTAAAAATAAATCTAGCGAAAATCGGGTTGTTACAGAGTTTGCTTGCTATTCTGATTCTCTTGTTTGCATTAATCTTATTAATGGCCCCATTGTGAGGTACCATATATATGCTATCCTTATCCAAGACATAAAACATTTGCTTCATCACATCAAATTGATCAACTAAAATAAACTAAATAAATAAAAATAAGAATTCTAATTAATTTATTAAAAATAGAGGGTTTTACACAACCAACTAGGGTTGGAACATTTACATGTTTGTCATAATTGAGGGTCTAAGTTAGATGCGAGAGCTAACAGATCATTTAGCCACATTGCCTCGACTGGGGGCTATTGTTCTAATACATTAACTAGACACTCATCAATCCATTGTGATGTCTTTTAACTCGACACAAAACTATAATAGCTTACACAAGGCCCATAGTAAATAATACCTGGAGAAAATGATGCAATATACTTGAGGTCGAAACATTGATGTGTCAAGTATAGGTCCTAAGCCACACTCGAGAGCGGACAAGTCATTTAGCCCCTCAACCTCGACCGAGTAGCTATTGTTGTACTCCACAAAATCTCACATTGTTTGAAAATCGAAAGGCTAATGTAATTTATAATCACTTATATAACATTTATACTTCTTAACCTATCAATGCATCTTTTAACTAACAACAAATATGTGAGGGCTAATACTGTTAGCCTGTAATTTCGACAGACTCATTTAATGTGGTCAACACTTAGTTGACTTTTAACTTTGCAGGAATCGAAGGCTTTCTCATTTTAACTTGAGGATCTCGACTAGATAGCAAGCCTAGCGCGCATGGTCAAGAGTTCGACAGAGCAAGGCTGAAAGCATAATTGCATCGAAGTCAATCAATCAAGGCGGGAGAGATTCGATTTCAAGCTCAAAGGCGGTTTCCATAGTGGAAACGTGGGGACAAGCGGTTGTCCAAGATGGAGGAAGTGGTGATCATGGGATTAGTGTTTTTCCATTTATTTTCCTTATGTACAAATAAGAGTTTCTTAGTCAGAAAATGGGTCGCAAATCATTGATAGAAATTCTACAACACTCAAACTACCGGCGCATAGGGAAACGAGTTATACAGAATGTATGTAAACTGATTTGTAGACCATTTTACTTTTAATGCTATGCATTTTACATTTCCTTTTAAGTTTATGTGTTTAAGCTTTTACCCTTTTCTTTAATTTTACTTTGCTTTTACTTGCATACTCAAACCTGTCGAGATACAGTGCCCTTTTTTACTTTAAAACTCGTCCTGCTCTCTAAGTAACCTTAGTGCATTTCGTGGTTTTTTCAAACATTTTTTGATCAAAACCTTTGCACAACATGTCCTGAGATTTCTAGTTCGGTCTCGCTTGTAATAATCGGAATTAGCCCGTAGTTTGCCAAAAACACCGATAAACAAATACTCGAGCCAAAGCGAAAAAAACCTAAAAAAATCGGTACAATAGACTCGAGTTCATAAACATACTTGAAAAGTAGAAAGAAAATTGCAATGTGTTTTAGAACAATGCTTCTACAAAGATAACGAGCATTGCTTCATTTCTTATTTGATATGTTCATGCAACTAAGCTCGGAGTAATTTTCAAACATTTAAATTAATAATACAATTGAAATGCAAACTTTTGAAGCCACATCATTTACAATTTCCATATGGAGTTCATGCTTAATTGCCTAGGTTAACCACAACAACAAAGTAGTTAGCAAGTTAGCAGTGTTGTTCAATTTCTGACAAAATTAACAAGGTTGCTGACCAACCATATTCTAACATCATTGTTGGATGAAAAATCCAAACTCAAAGAATGAGGAGCAAAAGGACAAGTTATGCTCCTCAAACTAAAAGACAGAAGTCCAACAGAGATGCATGAACCAAAATCCAAAAAAGCATGGAGCTTATCTTTAGCAGCTATTTTGTATTTGCAGTTTGGTGCGAGCACCCATTAAGCCATTGAAATATGCTACAAAGATCATTTTGTAAACTCAACTTTCATTCTTGACCTCCAAATTCTAAACAATGTGGTTGTCTTCCAAAATTCAAAAGCTAAAAACAGTTCTTGAAAGGTTTGAACTATACTAAAATGGGTAATTGGGTATATATCACATAATGTACAAACAAACATTCTCTACATTTTTAAACACCGATTGGCCGATTGGCCATGCTACTTGTAAGTGTAATGACCTGAGCCTATGAATGACAAGTGTTCATAGGCACTCTTGGAATAATCATGCAATCATACACACACAGTATTTATTCTTATACATCAAGTGAACATTCCGGCGCTCTACTAGACCTTGACTCTTCGATCTTTGTGGCCACCTCTGACACTACAAGCTTTGTGAGAAACAGCCCTGCAATTAAAGCTGAACCCATCAACATTGTGAAAACTGCACTCCAGCTTTTTGCAGAGATATACCCTGTTAATAAAGGTCCAATTGCAGCTCCAATAGAACCTGTTCCGTCAATAATAGCCGTGACGGTTGCCAGAGCTCGTGAGTTTCCCTTCAATGACTTGTGTGTTCCCAGGTCAGCCGAAACTGCAGTTGTTATAAGAGCATACGGCCCATTTACAAACATACCAGTGACGAACATCAATGTTCCATTTACAACCAATGAAATGTGCCCATAGCTTCGATAGAAGAACAGAGCAGGGATTGCACAGTACATGAAACTTGCTGCTGTTATGGCCCTAGCATTTAGGCGGTCAGAAATGTGGCCGGCTAGAATTCCTCCGAGCACCCCTCCAACATCAAATAAAGTGGACAGTGATCCCGATGTTTCACTAGATAGAAATTTTCCATCAATAGCTGCATTATAATGAGCATCAATCAGAAACTAAAGATTTTAATAATGTAAACGTGGAGTTACAATAAGGGCCTGATTTGGATTGACTTGTTTGAACTTATTTACTTACTTGAACTTACTTCCTGACATAAATACTTGTGAAATAGCGTATAGCTTACATTAAAACAGTTAGACTTTATTTTATCTTGTCGTAGAAATAACTTATACAAATGCACATATGTGATAAGTGTTTATAGAATAAGCGCTTAATTAAGCTTTTTATCCAAACAATATCTAAGAGTATGCAATTGTATAAAAGTTGGCTTGATGTAGATTAAAAATAAATAAAAAATTTGAATTGAGTAAGAAAGTTTCAGTACCTGTGTGACTAACATAGAATGGTAGCCAATAGAGAAATGTATATGCAACCAATTTGGCGAAAAACAGACAAAAAGCAAAAGGAGCGACCCCAGGAATTCTCCATGCCTCGATAAACCCAACTGCTTTCTCTTTCTCTTCAGCAGGAGTCTCTTGCCTTAGGAGAGATTCTGTGACATCATCTCCGCTTTTCTTCGGACAACTATAATCATCTTCTTCGACTCCAGCAGACTCAGGTGACACAGGCAATATTAGGAAAACCACCAAACCAAGGAAAGACATTATTAATCCCGGCACAACAAAAGACCATCCCCATCCATATCCCAACATAGCAGAAGCAATCAAGGAACCAGCAATGTTCCCAACAGAAGTATGAGCATTCCAAATTCCCATGATCAACCCTCTCTTCCGCTTTCCAAACCAGTTACCCAAAACCGCAACTACGGATGGCCATCCAGTGGATTGAAACAAACCAGCAATCATTTGAACGACTAAATAATAGTAGAAATTGTGATTGTTTCCCCAAAACCCTAAACCAAATAGTGAAGTGAAAACACCAGTTCCTACCATCCCAATAGTTAAAAAAATCCTCAAATTACACCTATCACCAAAATGTCCAGAAAAGTACATCCCGAAAGCATAAACCGCGAGAAAAGCAACATCCAATTGGCCAAGAAGGGATGTCCCGTCGGATCCATTAAATGGAGCCCATCCATCTCCAAGTTTCCAAGAAAGTTTTGTAACCCTCGTACTCGAAGGAAAGAAACTGAAGCCTAAATTATTTGTGGATGAGGATTGGGGATCAAGCACACTCTTTACAATACTGGTCGTTTTTCTAGTGGCATGATAACTAGCATAAGCTAGAAATGTTACAATTAGAACAATTGCTTGGTGGGTTTTGTGGGAAACAGGACTTCCTTTTACATACTCAAGGAACCTTATTCCAATGAGTTTACTGCTACTGCTACCCCTCTCTTCTGCTGCTGAACCCATTTTCAACAAACAGGATCAACTTCACTTTTTTCCTTTGTCAAATTCAACTGCAAAAGTTTAGAAGAAAATAAAAATAGATTAATTAATAACCAATAGTAACATTAGATTCAGTTTAATTAATAACAATCCGATTACATCGTAAAACAGTGTCATAATTAACCATTAATGAATGAATAATAAAATTCTATAATTTTGTATTTATCAAACAAAAAGGATCCGAAAACAATTTATAGTATAACGAAAGTTTTAGTTGAATAAAAAAATGTCCACTATAATATAATTTATGTAAAAAACAACTAAAAAATTGTATTCAGTTAACAGTTTGTATCAAGCTTCAAAGTGCATACAGAAAAAGAAAAGCGAAGAAGAAAATCAGCAGCATCAAGCAAAAGTTAAAAAAAAATATAACCGATCAACCCAATGAACATCACAACGATGAAACTAATTTCCCAAGATGAAAACGCATGAAGAAAAAATTAAACTCACACCAACGCAAAGTGCAATGAATAAAAAAATATTTAAAAAGCGGAAAAGAAAAAGAGAAATTATCATCGTACCAGTCAAGAACAAAAAAAAAGCGGAAATGGAGATTGTTGTGTTTTTTTTTTTTTGATGGAGATTGTTGTGTTGTGTGTGTTCTTTCTTTCTCTTACGTTGGATATTCTTTCCGAAAGTTCAATGTGTTTCGTTTCGTTCGCTTTGTAAGACTTCAGCGATAAATGAGAGAGTAACAAATTCAATTCAAGGAAATCACGTTTGATACGCCAAGAGCGGCAACGTGTGATTACTTATGCTTGACGATAATCTTATTTTATTCCTTTTTGGATTTACCATTTTGCCCTTTTATGGACACCAATTGCCGCAATTTCTACGATCCATTAGAATAGCATTTCATCAATTATATTGACCATAATGTCCTCTCACACCTAACTTCCCTTTTTGTTTTGTCTCACAGGTCTTAATCACCGGTTAATTAACAAACTTTAATGAAACGCGTTAAGATAAAACTACAATTTAACAATTAATCTCAATTGATCTGTCGAAGGTAATCTATTTTCAAAATCTATTTTATCGTTTGGGAAATGGTCGCCAATTTGGGAATGACGTTTCATTATTGGCAAGGCTATGATGGATTAGCCTATCGGCTACTTAGGTAACGTTTGATCCAACTTATTTTAAACTTTTTTACTTAATAAAAGGAGAAGCTCGATCAAACATATTTTTGGAGAAGTACTTAATATAAAAAGTTGCTTATTTTTCTTGTGTAAATACATAGATAAAGTACTTTTGATAAAAGCTTTTGAAACTTACTTTTAAAAAATCTCGGCAACTTTTTCTATTGTTTTCCCCTTCGAATCCCGTGAAGCACATTTTATGTTTCATTTTAATTTTTCTGTGTGTTGTGTCATGTCGTTCAATTGATTCTTTTTATGATTATCTTTATTAACCGTAATAATAAATTTTTCCTGGTTCAATTACTTAAAAAATGGTTATCTCTTTTTTTTTTTAACTGAAAAAGTTAGATCAGTCCACCTAAATTGTCACCGGAAAGAATCAAATAGTTATCTCTTTTATTAACTGTATAAATTATTTATAAAAATATTGTTCACAATTTGACATCGT
>Ga0228711_1010313_pt1 | contig 12334 bp, 8 predicted proteins | sample MedpolnodulmetaG_2_FD_177996 | JGI IMG/M metagenome (GOLD analysis project Ga0228711, IMG submission 177996) | Root nodule microbial communities from Medicago polymorpha collected in Santa Monica, California, United States - brown nodules | ecosystem: Host-associated > Plants > Roots > Nodule...
CTAACGAAAATTGTATCTTCATAAACGGTTTTTTCATAAACTACCTTAAAAACTTATAAATAATACATAAAAACTTATTTATTTGCATAAGCTGTTTTATATAAACTCTAAAATAAGCTAATCCAAATGGACCCAATATAAGAAATGTTTATATTCAATTGATGAAACTTAAAACTGAATCCTTCATGACTATCGCGGCCAAGTGTGTTAAGTTGTTGTCATTACATTTCATTTTCTTTAGATAGATGAGATGACAATAATAATTTTTACACAGATAAAAGATTTCGGGTTCACATTCAGTTTACGTTGTCCACCTTAACAACTTTATCATTTGTCAATTGAGTTAGTTAGAAATTATAGACAATAATATTTTCTTTTCAATCAACTAAAGTATCTAAAAGCAATTTTAGAGACAATTGATTTGGAGAATGAATAATATAGGAATTCATTAACACATTTTTGAACACACTATTTTATTGGTTAAAATTCATATATATGATCCCATATATATAAATTTAGTTGGATCCATATGAATTTTAACCAATAGAAGAAAGACTTTAGAACTCACTAGAACTCCTCTTTGGAGAATTGAAAGGAAAAAATGGGGAAGTTAATATCTCGAAACAATGAAGATTAATTAAAATATTGATATTTCTTTCATGTGCACCGGCTAAGAAAAAAGATTAAGGGATGCGTAAGTGAATAATGAGATTGATCCCCTCCGATTAGTCAGTTCATAAACTGAATACTGAATTTTTAAAAATAATAAAAAATCAAATGACAAATTGTCAACTAAATGGTTATGACACTTGTTAAGAGATATTTAAACTATCTTGCACTGCACCTATGCCAAATCATATTAATTAAAATTCCATTTGGTGGTTACGGTCACGGTTTCTTTTCTGCCCAAATACATGGTACAAATGTGGAAAACAGATCAAGAACTGAATATATGATTCTTTTCATCTTTTAAAAATTTCCTCTTCTTTTTGGCGTGACTTGATTGGTGGCGACCTCTATTATTGACTTAGGTTGATGGTGATAGAGTCAAGCTCATGTTATTGTTATTTTTCTAATGATAATCATCATGCTTATGATTATTAAATATATTTTACGGCTATGATCACTATTGGCACACTCAGTCTTTTTATAAGTAATTTTCTCCTTTAAGAGATATCAAATATTAATTATTTTTATTGCACGAACATTTCTGATTGAAAGTGTGTTCCGATATTTGACATGTGTTGTATCTGACATCAACAAGATATCGACACTTATAATTATATTAAATTATATCAGTTTTTCAAAATTTTATAAATATCGACGTACCCGTGTCAATGTCGTGTTTCATGCATGTGTCTATGATTCATAGTTAATTTTATCGATATTAGACGCGTCCGTGTCAATTTCGTATTTGGTGTTTGTATTTGTGATTCATAGTTAATTTAATTATACATAGACCATTTGAGTAGATTCAAATTGTAAGATGCTACAGGCCTACACCTTTTTGCTAGACATAACCTAATCGCCGCACTCAATGTTTAATTGTGGTTTTTAGGATGACTCATGGTTCATGTATATTATTATTTTAGTTGATGGAATTTTTCAAAATGTGTGTATATACCTTGCATCCAGGGAAAAAATTCTTAATCATCCAGTTAATCATTGTTACTTGGAAGAATGTATTAGTAGAATATTTTGTCATTATTGATAAGTAATGTTTCTCTCAATATGCATAAGTCAAACAACCAATTGAAAATCATAATAAGAAGACAAAAACATAAAAGATTCAAGGCGTACGTACTTGAACAGTTGAACTTATGTGGAGTAGAGAAGAAGAGAGCTTTAAAAGAAGACATTCTAATGTACCTTTCAATGATGCTCTTCCATGACACGTAATGGCAATACAATTATTAGGGTTAGATACTAGATATATAGTTTGGATAAACAAAATTTTATGACCAAGGAAATAGAAAGATGAGGATAAAAGAGAAAAGGGACAGAATTTGTTTATATTTATAAAAATAAAAATGTATTTTCTTTTTGACCAAAAACAATATTTTTTATTAGTTATCGTTTAATACTTTCTCCTCCAATATAACATTTACTTAATTGTAACCTTTGGTTAAAAAAAACTTAATTGTAACCTTTTTTTTAGAGAAAAAGTTAATTGTAACCTATTATATTTATAATACTTTTCGTTCTTTAATTAAAAAATTCAATTTAAAGAAAAAGTTAGAGTGAAAAGATGTTATATTATACAACTATCATTTATCCTCCTTAAAAAAAAATACCATTTATCATTTGCAGCAATACCCCAATAATAATATAATAATAATATGATAAGTTAGTGATGTGTTAGATAGATATAAATAGGTTAAAAAGAAAGAAAAAAAATGTTGAATAAGTGTATAAAAATAATGGATGTATAAATATCATTTTTTTTAGAGAAGGTGTATAAATATCATTGTTGTTTTGGGATTTCCTTTGTTAGCATATTGTTTTGACAAATATTATAGTTGCTCAAATCAAACGTGAGATATATGCACAATGGAACAACGAATAGAAAATGTCCAGATAGAAATGCTTCTCCGTTATTTATTTATTTTTTACCAGTATAAATCCAGCTTAAGTTAAGACTTAAGACTACGAAGTTTGCAACACATTCAATTAACATATTTTTCTGGGTTAAATATGTTTTTAGTCCTACAAAATCACAAGTTTTCAAGTTAAATTTCTATAAATTTTTAATAATAATTTTAGTTTTCCATAATATTGTAGTTTGTAAAAATAGTATCTATTTTAAATTTTTTTTATAAAAAATAGATATTTTTAGTCTTTCAAAATAGTCATTATAAATGCAAATAGGGATTAAAAGTGAATAAATTTTTTGTAGGGACAAAACTTGTAATTTTTGTAGGGACTAAAAACATATTTAACTTAATTTTTTTCCATCCATTAGCTTGAACCTCAGACTTATTTGACGAATTCAAATCTAGTTCTAGATCAATATAAGTCATTATATAAATGTTATCAAGTAAATTGATTTTTATTTGACTTATTACTAGTATATGTTGACAACAATCTCAGATGAATTGACTTTGCGAAGGTTATGTGAATTCAAAACTTTTTCATGGTATCATGTCAAGCCGACAATGCACAAATTCTATCTCTACAATTATTATGGATGGCGCCATTGTTGAGGGGTGGGATAATGTGCACTGTGCTGTTTTTTTTCTTCATTTTGCTTCTCATTTTAAAGCTCCTTCAGTTGATCGACCTGGAGTGGAGATCTTACAGTTCCGTTCGTTGAATCATGTGTAATTGATCTAATTAAACCATTTAGTATATAGGAGGTGACACATGCATTTTAGGATTGTGAAAGTTTTAAAACTCCAAGACCCGATGGAATTAACTTTTGTTTTATAAAAGATTTTTTGGGTGAAATAAAAGATGATCTTATACGCTTCGTATCCGAGTTTCATTATAATAGTAAGTTGACAAAATGTATAAATTGCACTTTTATTTCTCTCATTTCTAAGGTTGATAATTTTCAGAAGTTGAATGATTTTCGACCAATCTCTATGGTTGAATGTTTATATAAGGTATTGACTAAATTATTAGCTAATAGACTCGTTAGGTTATTGGTAGTGTGGTTTCTGAAACTCAGTCAGCTTTTGTGAAAGGCAGACATATCCTTGATGGAATTCTTGTTGCTAATGATATAGTTGGTAAGACTCGCAAGCTTAAAAATGAATTGTTATTATTTAAAGTCGGTTTTGAAAAAGCATATGACTCTGTTGACTGAGGTTACTTAGATACAGTTATTGGTTAAATGAATATTCCTCACATTTTTACTTCTTTTGGGTTGATTTTACTCCTTTTGTAAGACTATGGTATTTCTTTTTACTAGATCTTGTGCTATGAGGAACGTTTTTTGTTAACTTAATTATTTTGGCTTGTTAAAAAAAAACTACAAATATGTGATTTATGAACCATTTTAATGCAAGGAATATACTCTGACCAAGGTCTAAAAGTAGTGCTAGTTGAATTGGTAACGAGTTAGTTGTAAAATGTACGGGGTTGGAACTGCATACTTCACATGACATGCAGTTGTATGTAGCTTTTGTTTGCATTTGTTGATCGATTCTTTTTAAGTGAGGAATATACTCTCGAACATAAAATATCCACTTTATATTATTAATAGTTTTTTTAAGGATTATATTATTAATAGTTAAAATTATGATAAAAAAAATGTATACATATTGTCAAATATATACACATATAACTAATTATTCAATATAACAATTCATCACAAATACAAGTTCACATATTCAAGACTGGTTAATACAAATGAGATTGTATTTAGTCTCTTTTAGTTTAATAAGAACCTCGTAGTCGAATCTAAGTTGACAATACAAACAATGTTAAAACTTTTAGGGTGTACTTTCATACCGAGTTCCACATGAAAACTTTTGGATAAAATATTTTTTAAAATAAATAAAGTGTGATTGAAATATTATCTGATGGTCTATCTTATTATTCTATCTATTTAAAAAAAACAAATAAATCCTAATATGTAAACTAAGTCATCCAAAACTCTCTTCAAAACATTTACAATACTAACTCAATAATATAAAATTTAATAAGCATCATTTATACTCAACTCATAATACATTTTTAAAACAAAATAGTATCTCTATATGTACTACTATTTAAGTTAAAATGTTTTTTAGAATACATTTTATTTGAAGAAAAAACATGAATAAGAGAAGAAGAGATTTTCCAATTCTCCATGAAGAATGAGAGTAGAGCCATGTGATTTTTTTTTTATTTTTTATAAATTGTTATCATATGTATACAATTGTGGAGAGTAATCTTTTAATTTTTTTAAAATGATCACTCAAACCTGATTGAACCACATAATGTTGTTATATTTTCTAAAACTAGATTTGAACTTTGGTGTCACTAAATAAGCTAAAAGAGACTAAAACTATCATTATCTCATCTAAACACTATTAGAGACATGTTCATTTTTATTTTGATGGTTAGTTCAGTTGTGGGAAAGAACATCCATCTCATCTCATTGCCATGCATATTGATGAATTTATAAAAGTCTTAAAAAGTTAAAAATCATTACGATTATTGATTTACGATTTCCAATTCTTTAATAAAGATTTGATCATAAGAGCACTAAGAGACAGAAACCAAAAACATAATTCAAAATTGGAAGATTGAATTCAATGTAATTGCAGTGGCAAACAAGATCTAACACGGCATATCTAAATATAGTAACTATCACATGATTGATTAAACATTCGTGAAAATGACTATGGTAGCCGCCACTAGTCATCAAAATGGTGGTTGAATTTTTGGCAAAAAATGAACGATCGATAGTTGTTAGCATCAAAATAGGTACATCAAAATAAACATCTTCCATAGTTTTTTTTCAAAACAACAAAAAATAACAAATAAACCTTCATAAGTTAATTTCCGAAAGATAAGTGTTAAATAGTATGAAACGTAAAGTACAAAAAGCAAAAAAGAAACTAGAAATGTTGTGTTTTATTTCTTTCACATACTACATTTATACGCAACCATGTATGCTATAAATATAAAAAATAAAAATTATGTATGGCTATAAAAGATGGTGATTGATTATATTAACTTCTAATCGTTTAGTGTCATATATTTGTTTAAAAACATTGTGGAAGTGTTTTAAAATTAAACCAAATCATTTTGTTTAATCGATTAAATTGGGAGTTGAGTGGTTGAATAACTTTTGAATCATAGTATATTCAAACCAGATTTGAAGGCTCAATTTAGGATGGGAGAGTTCGATAGGTCTTCCATCACGAGCAAGTCAGAATTTTATTTTCACCACAATAGTGTAATTGGGAGGAAATTGAAATTAAAAAGGTTTAGGGATAGTATTGATAATTAACATGAACATTTTCATGTTAATGAAAAAATAAATCGGTGTCAAACTCAAATGTTAATTTTGTTAACATACGTGATACTCCTACATACAATGATAAATTTGTGGAACACCGGTTGTGATCCATCATTGTTTTTAATGGTGATTAACCTGACCTGTGAGACACATAAGATTGGTTCTATCTCAACTGATTCTTTTGCCATATATTTGGGTCGTGAATCAAACTCTGACCATATGTTTAAGCGAGTCATTTACCACTTAGACCAATTGAAATCCACGGTTGGTTATCCCTTTTAACTTTACTTTTTAAAGATCTTTTTGACTAAAGTGAAATTCACTTTTGCAATTTTAAAAAATTAACCATTAAAAACTTTTGTGGTAGCTATGGTACAAGTCATCTGAACCAACTTTTACAAAAGCTTACCCCCGAGCCAACACTATAAATTAATTACATACACAATTTCTACAAACTCAATACCATAAATGACTTTTACAGCACTACTATTTAAAAATTTGACAGCCATTATACTAAAAAGATGACTTTTCCTACACCGAAAAGAAAAAAGATGACTTTTCAAGGACACAATACATAATCTTTAACAATTTTTTCTTGTAAAAAAAGATCCAAGTGAAGGAGTGTAGTTTAAAGAACAAAAATAGGGGTGTTTTTGTAATTTCATGTATAAAAGAAGTGTACAATACCAACTATAAGGGCATGATTAACAACTTGACCATATATATTCTTTGCGAGTTCGAACTCTGAAGATTGCTCAACAAGTCGCTAAAATTGCTCACAATTGCAGGAAAAATATATATGGGAGTTACAACCAATCAGATTTTACTCGCAAAGAATGTTCATCAGGAGTTACGATCAGTTGAGCGATTTGAGGGACTTATTGAGCAATCACCTTGAATTCTACGAATCCGTGGATTGAATTCGTTTCGGTTGAGTTTAGTCACTCGATTCAATAAAGAATCAAAATTAGAAAAGCATCGGTACACATTGTTCAGTTCATGTAACAATGTTTCCAAGGCACATGTACTGCAATAAAATCATAATTACATGAAAAAAGAATTACTATCTGGTTATCTTGTAAAAAATGTATTAAAAATATTACCTTGTTTGAATAGTAGACAGATACGTAACAATAATTAGAATTAACCAAATTAATATCCAAACCAATCTGTTTTTTTCACAATGAACTAAGTTTCCGATGGTCAGACTATCGAAATGATTTAGACCGGTGACTGCCAAATCAAACTGACCGGAATATGGAAGAAAAAGAAAAGATTGAAAGACTTATGTATTTAAAATTTTAATATAAACAATAACCGAAAACACTAATGAGGCAACTACAGAGAACTAAGCCGATAAATAGTTGGTAACTTTACTCAAAATTGATAAAACAACCAACAATGAGCATTCATGTATTATGTACCATAGCTGCGATCACCGGCATCTCCAAGGCCAGGAATTATAAACCTAAACAAAAGAAATAGAACACATTAACAATGTAACATTTGTATAAATCAGCTAGTTCCCAATACTAATTAATTTAAGTTAAAATGTGAGGCACCAACCCTTGGTCATTAAGTATGGGATCAATTATTCCAGTATACACATGAAGCCTGCAAAATTTAATAATTAGAAAACTATATGCTTGAAAGAAATTGAAAAAAAAATAAATTATGTGACCTACCCTGGGAACTGCTCGCTTAGCTTTTCAAGAGCCGGAGGTGAAGAGCAAGCAGATATCTGCATTGTCATTAGTCCATTAATTAGGCAATTAATCAAAGAACATTGGCTTAATTATATTGCACATGTGTGCAATGCATGAGTAACACACGTGTGATGCTGATGGATGCATCAACTACTAATTGATCCAGCCACAAAATATTGGAAATCTAAGAAAACATCATACCATGCAGGATGTGGATAGGATAATGCATAACGAACTTGGCTTACATAGTCATTGGTAGACTTCAGCGCTATTTTGATAAACTACTTAATTAAATGCTTATAGCATAAGCCTTTATCATATAAGTGTTTATATATTAGTTATTTCTATAACAAAGGATACAATAAAGTCAAACTGCTTTTATTTAAGCTATACCGGAGAGCTTATGAAAATAAGCTAAAAACAATGTATGAACATGTTATAAGTAGTTTCAATAAGCTTTCCCAAACAATATCACAAATGTTTATAACAGAAAATAAACTCAAGTTAATCCAAATAGACACTTAACTAGTTAAGAGGAGGTTCAAAATAGCTAATATCAGTACACTATTAAGTAAGTGTTTGAACTTGTCAATAAAAGAAAAGAAAAAAGTAAGTGTTTGAAAGAATTTGAAAAAATAACTGATGATATGGCCGCAAACTGTTATATGTTTACTTTCATAAGCTCCTCTCAGAATAGTTTATAGCTTATGCAAAGTTTCACCTCATTCTTACATCAATTATACAAACAACTTATGCAATAAGTATTTAACAAAGTTGTTTCCTAATCACACCCAAAGTGCATAAAAAGAAATATGTTTAGCTTAAATTTAAAAGAATTCAGGTTATTAAAAGACTATTCCTTACCACTTTAATCTGCTTGTTACCAACTCCACGATCTTTTAAGAGATTCAAGGCTGCCACAATAGTACCACCTGCAATTCATACGTAACATAAAACTATCATACCACAAAATTGATGCATAGACCCTTTTAAAAAAAATAAAAAATTTGATGCATAGATATTGTTAATTATACTAGGGTGTCCAAAATTTGAACCAATCCAATAACCAACTTCCCAGCCATTATTAGTTTGAATTGATTGATATTGTAAAGTAAATTTTTTCCAGTGCAAGGTTGTAAAATTATGAGATCAACAAAAAGTATAAGTAAAAATTCAAGCCTCACATTGAAAAGAGACCATGTAAAAAAGAGTTTATAAGGGTCACCTCTCATCTTGCAAATTGGGTTTTAAGGATGATAAGTTAGGCCTAATTCAAAAACTGGATTCAGTGCCTATCTGTATTATTTACACACTTAGCCTAATAGTGTAGAGCGTTACAAAGTGCATCGAGAAAAAACCAAGTTCCACATGCAAAAGATTATCGGATAACACAATCCAATAAAATAGTTAATGGATCGGATCCACTACATTTGCTTATTTAGTGATCCATCCAAAATTTTATTTTTTATAAAATTTAAAACCATCGGATAAAAGTAATAAAAACTAAGTCCAGTCATATCAATCCATCCAGGAGTGGCAAAATGGATGGGATGAATTTTGGTTTGCATTATAATGGATAGATTAAAATAATCCAGAATCCATTAAAAAAATCTAATACGTACATTTAATATAAACCATCCAATCCATTTGTTAATTCTTTTTTCTCTAAAGGATGGATATCCAATCCATCTGTTAGTTATGGCTCGCTTCGAGTTGGCCCGCCCTCGATTTTCCCCTAATTGACGTCAGATCGGACCTTCTTGGTTCTCTCCCTAGGTTCTCAGTCAGCCTTGTTCCACCCCACTCGCTAGATTATTTGTAATGCATTCATGTATTATGATTTATCCAATTTGACATTGTAATTCCCTTCATCATATTTTACATTAACCAAATTGTTCTGCATAATAATATGAATAATTCACTTCTATAAAACTTATATCTTACTATTATCCTATGTTGATGTATTTTTTTACTATTGAACAACACATGTATTAATGCCTATTGATCTATTTAGTGAAATTGCAACGCACATCATTCACGCCACAATAATAAAGGTTAAAAGTTAGATAACATAAAAGTTGTGGCAGAGCAAAAGGTTGTGATAACATGAAATTGTCTCAAACAGTCAGCTACTTTTTCTAACTCAATCCACTCCTCTTATAAACAACTATCAAAGTTAGGAACCCACTACGGTTGGTCTGGAGGTGTCAGGTTGCGACCTTGGACTGTGTTCCTCTCAAGGTCTCATATTTGATTCTCCGCGGTGCCAATTTCGATGGGCTAGTTTAGCTTCTTCAAACAAAAAAAAAATATATTCAAGTTAGGATCAATATCTTTTAGGAGGATAAAGACTTCCCGTAAACGTATAACGTTCAACCATTAAAAATGTCAAATTCCAACTTGTGCACTTTTGACGAACTTGCTTAAAATGGAGAGTTGCTCTAAATAACTTTAACTTTCGTGCGAGAAACCCCTAATATATTTTACACTCTCTCAAATTGTAACCATTGAATCATTTATTACCTTCAAAGCCGCACAAACAATCAAAGTTAAACGAGTCTGACATGCATGACACAAAAATACACTTAAATGAGTTATCAATCCCAATATAAATCATGAGTCTTTCTTCAATATGTCCATCATGATGCCATTTTAAGAGGCATCATTGAAAAGATATTTAGATAATGCATCTTATAATTTGGGAGTGATATCTAGTGAATTGTTTTTCATGTTAGGTGTACAGTTCATATTTTAAATTTAATTTTCCATGAAGGTTTAAAGGCGATAGATGAGTTCTCTAGTCAAAGTTTAAGTGTGTGTGTGTGTAAAATATACTAGAGACTCGGACGCACGAAAACCAATTTAAAAGGCTCAGCGTTAATGAGTGTGCATGACAGAAAAAGCTCAAACATGAGCCTCTACATACCTGTTGCAAGCATAGGATCGACCACAAATACTTTAGACCCTTCTGGAAACTTGTCTGGTAACCTGAAAATCATACAAGTGACGTGAGAATATATAACAAACGAGGCTCAAGCATTCAATAGAACAAGCCAAAAGAAAGAGAAACAATGGTGCACTTTACTAATTCACAACTTCGACAAGCCATACTAGAAGTGAAGGAGAAAAGGAAAAGAACAAAAGAAAAAACACATTTCATTTCAAGCATGAATAATATCTTACTTGTTCAAATATACAGTGGGCTGAAGAGTTTCTTCATTTCTGCTTATTCCTTTTCGAAAGAAACAAAAGAAAACACAACATTATTATTCAATCTAAGAAATAGACCGAAAATGTACTCTACTTTCATAGATGTGCATCCCTATTCCCTATACATTATGATGCCCAAAAAAAAATCATCTTATTATAAGTTTATAATGAACAATAAAACAATAACAAAAAGATCTCAAACAAGACTTTTCCCGATAAATCATGTTTGTTGGATGTACCTCAGAACAAGTACAGTACATGTATCATTACCTAGATGATATGTTTTTGTTGCAGGCAAGATTGACGATGCATGTTCAGCAAGAGCAAGACCAGCTCTCAAGATTGGAATTACCTGAAAAACTGGTATAAGATTCAGGCAATATCTTACAGAAAGGAGCAATACAGCCTCACATCAATTATAAATCTGAAAAGCTTCAGTATTTACTATTTAGTTAAAAAAAATTATTAAATGTAGAACTGGAGTGTGTAATGGTAATGTTTAAGATATATGCTAAAAATATTAAAGTATAAATAAACATATTGAAAGCAGTATGGTACTAACAGCCACAGGCTCCCTTGGATCAATGAACTCCACTGAGGCAACACCCAGCGGTGATTGAATCTCTCCAGACACAGTTGGCTGAAAACAATGAAAGAAAAGAAGAAAAGAAAATAAATGTAAATCTGTTGGTATGGATGTGCGATAGCAGAACGAAATAATCAGATGGAAATAAGCATCAAATCATTCAAGAACTAATTCAATCCGCTACCATAAGCAAGCTTAAAGCTTAAGAATCAAATCGGCTTGAGTTTTGGATCATTTATGATTAGAAGGCTGAATAAACTACACAGTTTATTTTCTCCTATTGAACGCTAGATTTTAAAAATAACAAATTATAAAATTAAGTAACAAGATATGAATGTGTTTCCTTAAAATAATATATGAAAATTCAAATTTTAAACTATTTGAAACAAACTATTTTAATGTCAAAAAATTATATTGTATGATGTCTACATAACTTGTTCTAATACACTTGAATGTAATTGATTAATCATGAGGGATTCACAAGTATATGTACAATAATTATATTGAAGGAAAGGAACTATAAAATAACCAAGTAAAAAATACGATAATTATAGCATAGCATGAAATAGGAACTAACCAACCAATCCCTTGAAGCTTCGTATATTAGCAGCCTTCCCAACTCAGCCATTGCATTTCCTAAAAATAAAACCCGAAGTGTCAAATCAACCTTCATATAATTCATCAAATTGTAATATTAAGCTAAGTTTAAATAAAATTTAGTTAAGTAATAAATAATGGGCTAACAATCCCCGTGAACTTAGCTCAGTTGGTAGGGATATTGAATTTTATATGCAGGGGCCGGAGTTCGAACCCCGGACACTCCACTTCTCCACAATTAAATTGTGTGAGCTCTAGCCACTAGGCTACTTGACCAAAAAA
>Ga0228711_1010318_pt1 | contig 12330 bp, 8 predicted proteins | sample MedpolnodulmetaG_2_FD_177996 | JGI IMG/M metagenome (GOLD analysis project Ga0228711, IMG submission 177996) | Root nodule microbial communities from Medicago polymorpha collected in Santa Monica, California, United States - brown nodules | ecosystem: Host-associated > Plants > Roots > Nodule...
TTTTGAGAATCTAAAAGTGATAATTTTACATTGAAATACATAATATTTTAACACTTAAAAATTTGAATGCACGTATTTTAAGATATATATATATATATATATATATATATATATATATATATATATTTGTATTTGAGTTCTTTAATATTTGCATTTTTTCTATAATAAAAAATAAGGTAATAGTCATTTTAGTCTTTGAATGTGCAATGAGTAGGTATAATAGTTATTCAATGTAATAAAATTTAAAATAGTATTTGATTGTGCACTTTGTTAGTCAAAATAATCTTTGATATTAAAATATTTCATTAATATTGTCATATCAGTCATTCAATATACTTACTTATTTTCATATCAGTCTTTATAGTAAAGAGTTGTTGTGAGTATTGAGAGATTATTTTAGTGTCAGAGACTATTTTGACTAACAGAGTGTACAATCATAGACTATTTTGAAATCTTGATACATTGAAGGACTATTGTGACTACTTGTTACACATTCAGGGACCAAAATGACTGTTACCCCTAAAAAATTGGTTGAGTTATGTTTTAAAGGTCAAGAGTTAGGGAGTTTAATACATGCTCTTTTGGATATTAGTCAATTCATTAGCAACCGAGTCAATCTTCATAGCTACCTCACAATGTTTGATAATACACTCAAATTAGTTTGACTTATCTGAAATTAGTATTATTTTTAGTGAAATATTACATCGAGCCATGATAGAATTCCAAGCACTCATCTACAAGTGCTAACACAACTAAAAAAAATCTTGAATTTTTTTTATCAGACTTCATGATCAAGAATCAATCCCCAATATTTCTCCGTGTGAGTTTTTAAAGATAATATCATTTTGATCTTTTAAAAAAAATTCGAAAGACTTAATTATTCTGATAATTTATCATACTGCTTTCGATCACTATTACATTCTTTTTGTCAACTTTGCTTTTAGTTACCATATGTGGTGGTTCAATCATCTTTTATGCTTGTGATTAGTATTTAACACTTTTTTTGGTGTTTTATTTAGTTATTTGATATAACTGCACTTTTCTCTTTACTTCATCGTAACACTCCTTGCGTGGGGAAGTAAAGTTGTTTGGTTATATATAATTTCAGGGAAATTCTAACTTGTGCCCTTGGGGCATAAGTTAAGATGTCAAATGTATAATTTTTTTATTAAAAATTGTGCATTCAATGACTTAAAATTTTTAAAAGTTATATTTTCAATATAAAACTTATTTTTTTATTCCATTTTAAGCCACTTATCATGACCCATAATTTTATTTTAGTTTTTTCAACAAAAAAACAAACTTTAGATGAGTTTTTCTGTAATGTGCAAATTTGCATATATTAAAAAGTTTAAAGACATGTTTACATTAAAATTTGTGCATTTAATATTAAAATATATTTTTTTAATAAATAATTGTTGTACCTCCGGTCATAATTATAACTAAAAATCAACATTTTAAATCTCTAAAAAAAAATAATCAAATTTTAGATTCATTCATTAAATGATGAATGTGGCATATAATAAAGACTATATAAATCATTAACTAAACAAATCTAAAATATATATTTTTACTTATAATTGTGATCGAAGGGTGTATCTTGTTAAAATTTATTGAATAATTTTATATATTATATAATATACATTAATTTTCAATAATTTAAAAATTGTTTTCTTAACAAAAAAAAAAGTCGTTTTTTTCTTCCTATAATAGTGTATTAAATTATTATTTGTATGATACGATATGATGATAGGACACCACACTACTCCACCACAACATACGTTTCTTCTCGCATTGTTATATTTTACCGTCATTTTCTCAATTTTTCATTATTTATTTTCTCTCTCTCTCTCTCTCTCTCCTCTTTCTCTCTCTAGCTCAAGGAGCAGCGGCGGCACCTCCCTCTGCTATGCGACCCCAACCCTCGTACACCGGGAGGAGCTGAATCGCATCAACCAACTCCGATCTTCTCTACTGCCATCGATTCTTCCTTTCAATTTCGGTAACCAAATCAAATCCCTAATTTTCAACCCCAATCCTTAATTTTTTCGTTTATTTTGTTTACTTGGTTATGGATCGAGTTTTGTTCATGTTTTGAGATGGTGTAGCTATTTATTCTGCTTAAAAAAGGATTTTTATTTTTACTTTCTCGATTTATGCCTAATTTTTGTTAATTTGAGTTTCTATGTTATTATTATTATTCTGCTTTTGTTTAAGCTCAGATAAACTTGAAATTGAAGCTTTTATTGCTGTTTATTGTGCCTATGAACTGTTTTATGAGTTGGATTTGTTCTTATGATGCTATTATGTTTAGCTTCATGTGAAAAATCAAATTTTCAAGTCTTATATGGGTACTATTAATTAAACTAATCTTGTGATTTGTTTTGTTTTGGGTGAATTTCAAAGATAATTTGAAACTCATTCTGTATTATTACATCAATTAGTTGTCAATTAATTGGCTTTTTTGGTTAAGTCGGCTATGTATCATGAAGCTGTAACTTGCAATTCATGTTGAACATATTTGATTCTGCGGTTTACTTAATATTAGTTGTCAATTGTCAACACTTTTTATATTATATAGTGTATAATAATAATGCAGAAATCTGTTGAGCTGAATTATGTTATTCCATGGAATAAGTTAACTTTATTAACAAACTCGTGCAATTAACCAGTTCTATGAAACCATTCATTGTTCTTTAAAATAAAAGCTTCAGCTTTTGAGAGTATTGTTTATTGATAGATACATTTGTTTGTAATATTTAGTGCTTTTATAATATTGAAGGTCTTGTGTGCTTAAGCAAATATATTTTTCAGAAACTAAGGCATCATGGAGTTATCTTAAGGATAGTTATTCCTACTTAAAAGATTTACGTTGATGATTATTCATTTTATAACTTTGTTGAATCTTCATCACATGTTAATTTTTTTTTTTTTTGGAGTACATCACATTTTAATTGTTTAATGGTCTGCATTTGATGTCTAATTACAGGATTTGTTTTGGCATTGATGTTTGATGTGTGAAACATCAGTTTTAAAGCAAATTCAGTTTCGCTAAATTTCTGATGTTGATGCTATCTGTATGCAGTTTCTACTTCACTCAATTCAGTTCAGAACATTTAAAATGCCTAAGGAGAGAAAAGATAGGTCTTTGTCACATGAGTGTAGCAGAACATCACCTTATCCGAGCAGCTCAAGTCGCGTCAGAAGATCTACATCTAAAAGTCCTTTAGAGTCCGATGAAAATATAAAAGAATGGGAAGAAGCTAGGTGCCCAGTCTGCATGGAGCACCCTCACAATGCAGTTCTCCTCATATGTTCATCCCACGAGAAGGGATGCCGCCCATACATGTGCAACACTAGCTATCGCCACTCAAACTGTCTGGATCAGTTCTGCAAGTCATTTGCAGAACCCTCACCACCAACCGTTCCTCAAGTGGAAAGTGAAATTTCAAACTCTGACTCACCTCAAGATCAAAGCACTGAAGCAAATATCGTCGATGTGCAAGAAGAAACTATCGTCGATGTGCAAGAAGAAACTATCGTCGATGTACAAGAAGAAACTAGTGAGGGATTTGTTACAATGCAATCCTTGTCCTGTGAAGACGAAACAAAATCAAAGCTAGTATGCCCTCTGTGTAGAGGACATATAAAAGAGTGGAAGGTAGTGGAGGGGGCTCGTCATTTCATGAATGAAAAGTCCAGGAGCTGTTCTTGTGAGAGTTGCAACTTCACTGGTACATATACAGATCTCAGAAGGCATGCAAGAGTTGAACATCCTCTTGAGCGCCCATCTGCTGTAGACCCAGAACGTCAGCGTAACTGGAGGAGGTTGGAGCGGCAAAGGGATCTTGGTGACCTTCTTAGCACACTCCAGAATTCCTTTGGGGAAAGCAGGGTTGATGATGGCCTTGGGCTCGCTCCCATAGACGATGGTGGTTTGCTAGCTGTATTTTTCCTCATTCTTCAACCTTCATCTGTATCTAGAGGTACCACAGGAACTAGACTCCAAATGAGAATTAGGAGACCTTCTAGACTATGGGGGGAAACCTATGAGGCAGAATCTGGATCTGCTGCTAGAGATGATACAACAAATGAGTCTTCAGATGGAGGCTCTGATAATAGAAGGCGCCGTGTTAGGAGACGGGTTCAAACACCAGACAGACAGCCATAACTTGAAAAACCAGTTGTGTCAATTTGAATTCTTGATGATGTTCCCAGGTGGGTTTCTCTCTAATCCCTCTACTTTGCTGCGATTCCAGACTGCGAAGAATAGATGTTTGTCATTAATTACTTTTTTATGTTATTATGTAGGTAACAGGTGGAACACCAAGAGAATGAGGGGAGGAGTTTCCGGCTCGGATATTCAAATCTGCTCTTTCAAGTGTGGAACAGTTATAGCTGATTGTCAAAGAATCAGAAGGATGTTATTCGTTAAGCATCCAATAATCTGTTTATTTAACATTGTTAGCCTTCTTGCATCTTTGGTGCGATTTCTCCAGTATTATGAACAATTGAGTTTGCAAATAAAATTTACTGTTTGTTTCTTTTCTTCTCTACAATCTATACGATTTGTTGTCGGGTTTGATCCTAGAAATAGTTTTATAGAAATTTTAAGGATTTTCAAACTACTTTTTAGCTTTAAATTAAAAGAAAATGCACATAAAAGAATGTTGAATTCTTGTTTTTAGAATAATTTACATGATATTTTAAATAGACCTTTGTCCTATTTGAACAAGAGCAAATAGACAGCCCTTTACTTGAAAGCTGAGATTCAGTCAAATAATGGATTGTTTCATTAACATGTGCGTTTGTTTCATTAACATGGTACTTGTTAGCATAGCTTAGAATGGATTGTCTCATTAACATGTGCGCTTGTTTCATTAACATGACACTTGTTAGCAAATTGGCAGAAAGAAAATATAAAAAAAAGTATCAAGGTTGAAAACAAATTATCTTGTTTGAAATGAAGAAAAAAGAACTAATATTTTTTCTCTCTTTCATATCGGGTGCAAGTATGAAACTAAAATGAATTATTAAATATTTATATGTAACATATTTTTGTAATGCTTCCCCCCAAAACATTTTTTATAAAGCTTATGTTTTCTGTTTTTTGAAGGCTGGTAAAGTAATTGTCTCGTTGTTAAAAATAGTACAGTGATTGTCCTGATACGATTACGAGTAACATAGTTATGAAATGTTCGAGGGAAGCAATTTAGTCCGACCAATGAAAATGAATTTAGATTCTTTTTTTAAAATGAACAGTTAAGTGAGAAAACAAGAGTGCATTTATTTGTAGATTACAAGGGAAATAGTTATGGAAATGTTTGAGGGAAGCAATTTAGTCACAGACCAATGAAAATGAATTTAGATTTTTCTTATAAATAGTGATAAAATTGTATCTTTTTTAGATTACAAAATTATTATGACACGGTTTAAATTTTTCGAAGTAGATTTTTAGTGGATCTATATATTTTTCAGTTGGGAACCAACAAGAGATTTAAAGTAAAAAAACAGACGATTTAAAAAAAGCATAATGCTTCATCTCGCAAAAAATTTCATCACGAGAGCATCACGACACTCTTAAATGTGTTTGATGTGGGACCCCCTTTCTAGTTTGACCCACCCATGCATTCAATCTAGTGCAAAATCTGACGGCTATAATCCTTTCGGGACAACATCGTGAGTTTTGTTCTCTGGATAAATAGCATCACCCAAAAAAAAATGTCGTAAGATTTGTTTTTGTTTCCTCTGTGAAACAAAACGTAAATGATTTTAATGTTTTGAGAACTAATTAGATATCTTTTGAAAGAAAAAAACGGTAACTATAATTTTTGTTTTTTTAGAGGCACTCGATAACATTTCCCTTTGAGAAATTAGCTGTACGGGGTGTTCATGGTTCTAAACTGCATTGAAACTAAACCACGTTAAAGGTTTCAGTTCAGTTTTTAAAACGACTTTAAAAAAAACTGGTTTATTTTTACCAACAACTCAGTTCAAGTTTAAAACCGGTTCGGAACCAATTTAATATATTTGAACCATATTTTTTTTAGTGCACTTTTTTTTCCTTCAAATTTTTAATTAAATAATTTAATATATAAATAATTTAAATGAATAATATAATAATTATAAAACAACTTATTACAATCTCTTTTTAAAAAACAGCTTATTTATGCAAAACAACTTATTAAGATCTCTTTTTAAAAAAACAACTTATTTGAAACAGCTTATTTATGAAAAACAACTTATTAGGATCTCTTTTTCAAAAACAACTTATTTATGGAAAACAGCTTATTAGGATCTCTTTTTTCAAAAACAGCATATTCGAAACAACTTATTTATGCAAAACAATTTATTAGGATCTCTTCGGAAAAAGAACAGCTTATTCAAAACATCTTATTTATGGAAAACAACTCATTAGGATCTCTTTTTCAAAAACAGCTTATTTATGCAAAACAGCTTCTTAGGATCTCTTTTTATAAAAAAACAGCTTATTCGAAACATCTTATTTATGAAAAAACAACTTATTAGGATCTCTTTTTCAAAAACAACTTATTCGAAACAACTTATTTATGGAAAAACAGCTAATTAGAATCTCTTTTTTCAAAAACAGCCTATTCGAAACATCTTATTTATGCAAAACAACTTATTCAAAACAGATTAATTCTGGAAAACAACTCATTAGGATCTCTTTTTCAAAAACAACTTATTCGAAATAGCTTATTTATGCAAAACAGCTTATTCATATCTCTTTTTATAAAAAAACAGCTTATTTGAAACAGCTTATTTATGAAAAACAACTTATTAGGATCTCTTTTTCAAAAACAGCTTATTTGAAACAACTTATTTATGGAAAACAACTTATTAGGATCTCTTTTTCAAACACAGCTTATTCAAAACAACTTATTTATGGGAAACAACTTATTAGGATCTCTTTTTTCAAAAACAGCTTATTCGAAACAGCTTATTTATGCAAAACAGCTTATTAGGTTCTCTTTTTAAAAAAATAGCTTATTCAAAACAGCTTATTTATGCAAAACAACTTATTAGGATCTCTTATTTAAAAAATAACTTATTCAAAACAGTTGTTTTGCCTAAATAAGCTGTTTTTGAGAAAAGTTGTTTTGCCTAAATAAGTTGTCTCAAATAAGTTTTTTTTTATAAAAAGAGATCCTAATAAGCTATTTTGCATAAATAAGTTGTTTCGAATAAGCTGTTTTTGAAAAAGAGATCCTAATAAGTTGTTTTTCATAAATAAGCTGTTTCGAATAAGCTTTTTTTTGAAAAAGAGATCCTAAAAAGTTGTTTTTCCATAAATAAGCTGTTTTTCATAAATAAGCTGTTTTTTTTATAAAAAGAGATCCTAATAAGCTGTTTTGAATAAATAAGTTGTTTTTGAAAAAAGAGATCCTAATAAGTTATTTTCCATAAATAAGTTGTTTCGAATAAGTTGCTTTTGAAAAAGAGATCCTAATAAGTTGTTTTTCACAAATAAGCTGATTTTTTTATAAAAAGAGATCCTAATAAGCTGTTTGCATAAATAAGCTGTTTCGAATAAGATGTTTTTGAAAAAAGAGATCGTAATAAGCTGTTTCCCATAAATAAGCTGTTTCGAACAAGCTGCTTTTAAAAAAGAGATCCTAATAAGTTGTTTTTTCCATAAATAAGCTGTTTTGAATAAGCTATTTTTTTTAAAGAGAACCTAATAAGCTGTTTTGCATAAATAAGTTGTTTCAAATAATTTGTTTTTTAAAAAAAGATCGTAATAAGTTGTTTTATAATTATTATATTATTCATTTAAATTATTAATATATTAAATTATTTAATTAAAAATTAATATAAAAATCTGAAGAAAAAACAGTGCACTAAAAAAAATATGGTTTAAATATATTAAACTGGTTTCGAACCGGTTTTAAACTTGAACTGAATTGTTTGTAAATTTATGGTTCAGTTCATAAACCATTTAATATGGGGCATTTTTTTTTGATCCAGTTTGGTTCAGTTTATGGATAGTTAACCACAATTTTGCACACCCCTCCTCTACCTAACTATTTGACACTCGCAAGGGCAACTTGCACTTTAGATCATAAACATAAGATAGTTGAGGTCCCTTCCATTTAAAAATAAATAAATAAATGGATATTTTTATGGTTAACAGTGTTATCTATCCATAGATACTAAACTGAACACAATGATATATTTGCAGTTTGGTTAGATATGTATTTCTCTCTGTTTTTTTTATTGAAGAAATATGTATTTCTCATCTAATCATTCAATGTAATATTATAATTTTATATTAATTTATTTTAAAAATAAATTTAAATATGAAACAAATTTTGTTTGTTGGGTAGATTTGTTAAAATTCAAGGACGAATTTGAGGTATTAGTCTTTGATTGGGTGATACCCAATCAAAGACTAATACCTCAAATTCGTCCTTGAATTTTAACAAATCGGCCAAATTCGTCCCTGAATTTTGCGAAATAACTATTTAGTCCCTGAATTTTACAGGCGTCCATCAAAATGGTCCCTCCGTCCAAAAACTCCGTTAGTGGTGATGACGTGTCCTCTTGCATGCTGTGTTGTCTTGTACACGTGTCAACAAGGCAGCCACGTGTACAAGGACTAAATTGATGGAAATGGTAAAAATTCAAAATGTAACTTTTAAGTGTAATTTTTCCTGTGTTTCCAATTATACCCCTCTATTACCATTGTCTTTCATCCTCACATTTTCACTCAAAGCATCAAATAAGTCCCTAACCTTTCACCTTCCCGCCTAAACCGTCACCCTCTTCCCTTTTCCAAAACCATCATCATCACCGGCGATCAACCTTGGAAAAGATACAGTTTTGAAGTCAGATTTCGTGGATTTTGAGACTTACTGGCATAATTTGGGGACTAATTTGATGGATTTTGTTATGATTTAAGGACTGATATGATTGATTTTATTTGCAGAGAATGGTTACAATGAGATATGGCATGAGAGGACCAGTGATTTCAAATGATATGCATAAACAAACACCACTGAGGGGTCCTACTCCACAAAATCCAACTGCTCCTGGAGTTATTAGAGTTGCAAATCTAAATTACGGGCCATCCGCTTCTACTCAACCGCAATACATGGAGTTTATCCCAACTCCAGGATTTCCAAAGCATTGATGCTTGTTTAAGTTATGCTTTTGGACTAGTTTAATTATTGCTTTTTGGACTTGTTTAGTTTACGCTTTTTTGGATATGTAATCACTTAAGAACATCAAATGATTTGATGACTTGATGGCTATGTAATGTTATTTTTTTGGCTATGTAATGACTTATGAATATCAAATTTATGACTTATGATGGTATGCAAATGTCTATCTTTTTATAATCAATGTGTCTGTCCTTTACTTTTTACTTTGTTCAGCAAATGTATGCACCAAGGATCATAGTGATATCTGTTGTGAAAATTTAAGGACCTATTTGATGGTATTTTCACTAATTTGAGGATCGATATGATGGATATGCATATAATTCAAGGACCAATTTGATTGAAATTTTTTGACAGAAGGGTTTGATTCATTCATTGACAACCTCTTTTCATTACAACATTACATGGACTTGGCACAATACAATAGCATTTTAAACAACTCAATCAAACATAATACTCCTATCAATATCTTAATCAAGTTAAGCTCACTTCCTACACAATCAACTTTATCCATCATCTTTGTACATAGAGTTTGAAGACGAAGATCGACTGTTGTAGTTGTTTTTGCCCATACGCCCACCACCCATCATTTCTGAGCACCGAATCTTCAACAATGACCACTGATTTTTGAATTTCGAATTGAATAAAAAAAAATTAGGGTTTTAAGTTTTTTGAGTTGGGGAAGAACATTGACATCAATTCATGGAAGAATTTTGGGGGATTTTGAACTCTAGGTGACAAATTATAACATTAGGGTTTCAAATTTATATATTTGGGGAAGAAAGACTCGTTAAAGAGAAAGAGCCGTTGGGAATTTTCTGAAAATCAATCAATTTGGTGCTTGGCAATTTTCTGAAAATCCATCAATTTGGTCCTTGGAAATTTTCTGTAAATCAATCAATTTGGTCCCTGCTTACGTGGCATCTGACGTGTTAACTCTTGTAAGAAGTTAACGTTACACGTCACCTCCGTTAACAGACCAACTTAACAGAGGGACTGATTTGATCGAGATTTTGTAAATTCAGGGACTAAATAGCTATTTCGCAAAATTCAGGGACGAATTTGACCGATTCGTTAAAATTCAAGCACGAATTTGAGGTATTAGTCATTATATTTTTATAAAATCGTAAAACTTAATCGTTTTGGACTCGTGCAGCTTTGTGCTTCTCCCTCCCCAATTGGAGAGGATTAGGGTTTTTCAAAATCAAACTCTATCATCCAATTCATCACGATTCACGACCATGGCAAATCGCACTGATCCAGCAGCGAAGAGCATTCGAGGCACAAACCCTCAAAACCTCGTTGAAAAAATTCTCCGTTCAAAGATCTATCAACACACATATTGGAAAGAACAATGCTTCGGATTAACGGCAGAAACCCTAGTCGACAAAGCCATGGAGCTCGACCACCTCGGCGGAACTTACGGTGGCAACCGGAAACCCACTCCCTTCATGTGCCTCGTCATGAAAATGCTTCAGATTCAACCCGAGAAAGAAATCGTCATTGAATTTATCAAAAACGATGATTACAAGTAATTCCCCTCTTTTTAGTTTCGGATTTTAATTCTGGGTTTATCAAAATTAATCTAATTTGTTGAAAAAATAATATATTTTGAAAAATGCAGGTATGTGAGGATACTGGGTGCATTCTATTTGCGTCTTACTGGATCTGACACTGATGTGTATCATTATCTGGAGCCGTTGTATAATGATTATAGGAAACTGCGGCGGAAATTACCGGATGGACGTAAGTCATTGAATATTCTTGTATTGTCAAAGTTATAGACTATAGTTGATTTTTGTATTGTATTTGCAGTGTAATTATTTATGACTTATTTGTTGAAGTTAATTGGTGCTTGTGATTATGCAGAGTTTTCTTTGACACATGTTGATGAGGTTATAGATGAACTTCTCACAACAGATTATTCCTGTGATATTGCTATGCCGCGTATTAAGAAAAGGTATTGTTTTGTTGTTCACTTGCTCTTTCTTTTTTCTTTATTGGAATGTTTAGTTTTAAAGTTTTTTATTTTGCTTGCTCGGTAACAACATTAGATAGAGAGTTGGGGTAGCATCTACAGTAGAAAAGACAGTAGAAACTAGACTTCGGTGGTTTGAGCATGTAGAGAGAAGACTTCTGGATGCTGCAGTAAGGAGAGTAAATCAAATGGAGGGGTGTCAAATAACTAGAGGTAGGGGAAGACCTAGAAATACTATTAGTGAAACTATCAAGAAGATCTAGAGATCAATGAGTTGGAGAAACACATGGTTTTTGATAGAACACTATGGCGTCGTTTAATGCATCTAGCCGACCCCACTTAGTGGGATAAGGCTTGGTTATTGTGGTGTATACTCTGTTTTGCATGATAGGTTTCTTTGTCTTTTATTTTCTTTGTAGGATTTTGAGTAGTAGGTGAAATATATGCTTCCTGTAATTATACGGCTTGGTCTTGCTTCTCTATCCTCCCTTGTATGATTAGTTTGCAGTTTCATATTTTTGTGGTGTGAAGAAGCTTAGTTTTTGACATTTGTTTTTTGCAGGTGGACTCTTGAATCTCTTGGTGCCTTAGAACCTAGGCAAAGTGCACTTGAAGAGGATTTTGAGGAGGAAGAGGAGAATGAGGATAATGAACAGCCTGCTGATGAGCCTGAGAAGGTGCTTTCCTTTCTTAAGCAATCTACTTTTCCTCTCTTTTTTTTATATGAATGTGATTCTGATGTTCTGGTCTGATTGTTGAATGGTTTATAGGATTATCATCGTGGGCGAAGCCCTGCAAGGGAAAGAGATAGGGATAGAAGACGTGATAGTCATAGGCACAGGTCAGAGTTCTCTCCTTGTAAATGTGTTGTTACTTCGTATGAATTGATGTAGATATGAATCCTGTCATTTAAATAGCTTTCCTGGTACTTCTTTTTATTTGCTTTTGGGTTGTAGTTGACTCTGCTTGTGCACGAGTGTATCTTTTGGGTCTATTTTGGAAGTTGTTTTTAAACTTGCACAGAATCCTGCCCACACACACTATGTATGTATATCTTAAAAAAGTTATACGTCTATTTCCACTATAGCATAAAGAGCCATTTGTGGTATACAACTGCTTCCTATAGTAAAGTACAATGATCCTGCCAGGTTTCTCTGCACTGACAGTGTG
>Ga0228711_1010319_pt1 | contig 12330 bp, 9 predicted proteins | sample MedpolnodulmetaG_2_FD_177996 | JGI IMG/M metagenome (GOLD analysis project Ga0228711, IMG submission 177996) | Root nodule microbial communities from Medicago polymorpha collected in Santa Monica, California, United States - brown nodules | ecosystem: Host-associated > Plants > Roots > Nodule...
ATTCAAATTCTACAGAAAAACAGAGAATCTAACTGAGATGTATTAAGATTAGTATACTAAATGATATCATTATTTTCACATATTTTATATAGAAGGATCTTTCACCAATGCTTAAAGAAATAGAATTAGTAGATTACATACATTCTCTACTTGACCTAAAAAAAAAAAGGGTTAATAGGCTTTTACCCCCTGCTATTTGGGTTTTTTTTTGGTAGACCCCCCTATGAAAAAAACTTGGAGATTCCCCCCTGTAAAATAAAGATTCTTTGGTTTACACATAGAGACAAATGAAAAAAAAACTAGAAACACCAAAAGCAACAAAAGAAAAGGATGCACCCAACAATTTTGATAAAAATTACTCATTAACCAAAAATGAAATAAACACGCACGTGCGCACTCTCACACACACACACACATACAGACCAGCTAAGCTTGAAACTTGATTGGTAGATGGGGCTGGAACCCGAAGGGAAGTCTGGTGAAGATATTTCTTCACCAGAAATACTACCAAAGCAACGATAAGTAGGAAGGCAACCACCTTCCATGGAAAAGGCTTCTTGTGTTGGTGGGCAATGAGGTCTTTGAAGTTTGTAGTAGAGAAGGTCAATGTGAGGGCATTGTTTGCTGCTGGTGCAGTTGGAGGAGCTAGAATGGGGCGAGGAAATCCCACCATAGCTACAATGCTACTGACCGATGAAAATAGGAGAATAGAAACTAGGACGACAATTTCATGAGGAAGGACATGAGACAGAAGAAAGCTAAAATTATTTAAAGGCTTGATATCAACTATAATACAAAAGATAAAAGTAAGCAAATATTAAAACAACAAAAGTGTTATAAGCTCAAACAAAATGCTCTACATGAATCTTTGTGTTGGAGAAAAGAGAAAAACTTGTCAAAAGTTTAATAAGGAAAATCTTTAATAATGATTGATATGTTTACAATCATATAATATTGAATTCAAATCTAATTATGTTGTCTATGTTTTATATAGATCAATGATGATGTTGATAACACTATGTCCCACAAAATCAAAACCCAGAAAAGGGACATGTTGGTTTGTAGTTGGAATGAGCCAACTACAAACATGATGCTAAGGAACATCTTTCAAATCTTCATTGTAACAACAACATCCTTTCACACACACATCCTAACAATATAACCAGAACTACCTATGCACAAATTCAAATTCTACAGAAAAACAGAGAATCTAACTGAGATGTATTAAGATTAGTATACTAAATGATATCATTATTTTCACATATTTTATATAGAAGGATCTTTCACCAATGCTTAAAGAAATAGAATTGGTAGAACACATACATTCTCTATTTGACCTAAAAAAATAAGGGTTAATAGGCTTTTACCCCCTGCTATTTGGGGGTTTTTTGGTAGACCCTCCTATGAAAAAAACTTGGAGATTCCCCCCTGTAAAATAAATATTCTTTGGTTTACAGGGGTAAATCAAAACAAAAATATTTTACAGGGGGATGAATCAAAATAAAAATTTTATAGGGGGCAAAATCAGAAATGACTTATATTACAGGGGGATAAAGACCTATTAACCCAATATTCAATAACATGATTTTCCTGTTAACATTAATCGATGGTGTACCATATTTCAAAAAATTATTCAACTTAAAAATCCATTGTTTATTTTCTAGAATATATAAGTTTGTTGCTTCATTGTTCTAGCTAGTTGTGCAATACATGACTTATATGTACAAGTCAGCTGGTAGGTAGTTTCTACATGTTGCATTATTTTTGGAGTTAAAGGTTGCTAACTTATGAGTTCTTGTTTTCATATTAATGGTTTGATGTACGACTTTTTATGGTGTACTATACAGTGTTATTTTTTGAGGTTTTAATCTAAAACAGATTTGAAACATGAGATCAAAATTTAAATTGAGATATATGGACTAATTATGGTTAAGTATGTGAATTTCATTAGAGTGAATTTAGTTTTTCGATGAAGATAAGATAATTATTTCTTGCATGGATGGTCAGTGTGTTATTATAAAATTTGTGAGAGTGTGCTTGTTTACCATGTCTTATATTTATCACAGTTTGGAACTTGTAATGCAAATGTTTGATTTTATTGTACAGAACATATACTTTAGCTATTATTAACAAGCATATGGATTGTTACTATAAATCGTCCTTTTAAATTTTATCTCGACGATTTTCAATTGTTAGATGCATACTGTCATGGAGTTTTATTGCATAACTAGACTCAAACATATCCTGCTTAAAGTGTGCAAATGAATAACTTGATAATGTAGAGAATTATGTGTGTAGTTTTGAGTGTGTCATTCTCTTGCTTAAGTTTATAAGGATGTCTCTCAAATACATTTTAATGATAAATTATGAAAATATGTGTGGCGATATCATTAGATATTTGAGAACTACCATCAAATATTAAATGGTATATTATAGAGTATCCATTGTATTTGAATAATACAATGATGTTTAATGGATTCAATTTTGTGCAAATATATGTTTATGGGAATTTATTTTTCCATTGTAGAAGTGTTGTCACTTGAAAATTATTCAAGTAGACTTGTGTAATAAATCTACATATTGAGTTATATTTATCCAACGTGGGGGTTTGGTGTTTGAAAATCTTATAGGTAGACTTGTATAACAAATCTATCATTAGATATAATCTTCCCCCTTGGTAGAGATGTTGTCGCTTAGAATTAATCTAAGTAGACCTAAAAAATATATTGTTGAAACCATTGCATCAAAATAATGCAATGATGTTAATTAAAATTGAAATCCAATGAAAATAAACACAATATACAATTACTTTACTTGTCATGGTGATGTTGTCGCTTGAAGCCATTCAGGCAGACTTGTATAATAAATCTACAAATGGATTTATATTTATCCACATTGATAGTGATGCCACTTAATAGTCATGTAAGTAGACATGTATAAATATAATTATAGAGATCAAGTTTATTGTTATAGACTTTGATAAATATATGAGGTTGATTGATTTAGAGACGTCTTGGTCAATATTATATGATGAAAGAAAAAGAAAATTGTCTTCATCATTTATGTATAAAGTAGCTACTAAACAAAGCCCCTGGGATGAAATATTTTGTGTACATCGAGGGGATTGAGACTTAAGCCACTTGAAATTAATAAGTGATAGGAACCCAACCTTTGTGATTGAAGATCCCATGAATAAGGTTCATATGGGTAAGAACAAGTCACTTATTAGTTCTGCTAGCACCAAAAATTAGTTAATTAATTTTTGTTCTCGTCCCTTTCCTATGGTGTGTGTGAGATGTGGTAGACACTGCATTACTGAGAGGATAAACCTATAAAGCTTTTAATGAATTTCATATCCTTTATGCGTGGTTTATGATATGCAGCATACACTTGATGAAATCGCCTATGTGAGTGTTAAGTGGGGCCACTTGTATGGGATCTTGGCAAAATCTCTGGAGCACTCATGAAATAATCCAGGCACGCGCATGGCCTATTAGCACACCAACAACGCCAACGGCAAGAATTGTGGGGGTGTGATTCGAATGGTATACCGCTAACATACGCCAAGTGATTTTGGTTCATATAGCTTGCTACACCAACTTTATTGTGTGTTAAGTATTATCATTCTAGGTATGGTTCATATAGCTTGCTACACCAATTTGATGCATCACATCTAGGATGTTAACCCAAGAAGTCCTTTTTCTAATTTATTTTAAACTTTTGAAATATGTGGGGGATTGTTGTAAATTTTGAGTATATTTCAAAAGTTTCAACTATTATGTCCCATTTAGGAATATCGAAAAATATTTTAATAGAAAATTATTATCATATTATTATTTATTTTTTTTAGACAGGTTTTTAACTCCCAATTTTGTAACTGCCTTTTGACCACATCATGTTTCTATTCCAACCCAAAAAATTAATGTTACACTACCTGGTCAATATCACTACTACTGTTTTACGGTTTTGATTAACAATTTAATTGCCACATAACTAACATGTGTATCGATTCAATGCATATAAAAAAGGGTAAGAAACCGGTACAGACACAAGCTGTGTAGCACACATACTTTTCTAAAAAATCATTTTCTCTCCTCCAATAGATTGAGTTTCTTTGGTCACAACTTCCTGAAAATTTCTTCTTGTCAGTTATGTATCCTCGGTTTTTACTGGGAAGGGTCTGTTAAATCCTGGGAGATTAACGTATAATTACATGGAAAATCTTTAAGGACAGCGCGATCAACACTCTCAGACTTTTCATAGTTTGTTCGTCTTGTAGTTTTGTGGTTGATTCTACTATGAATTTGATTCAAGTTGTCCCAAGCGGTGATCTAATTCTACATCAAAATAAGACAGATAAGTTTCCTTAAAACCTCTCTTGATTATTCTCATTAACATAAATTGATTCTTATATTTATTTGTGATTATTGTTTATAGAGATAATTTATGCTTAATTTTACAACAATTTGGTATTTGTTTACTCAGTTGGATTCTAGACACAAATGGCTAACAACGTATACTAATTGTTAAAAATTACTTAGTTAACTTTGCAATTGGACAAAGGAAAATTGGAAGGAAACTTCAAAAAAGTTAAAGGCACAGAAATTAGGCCTCATATACAACCAGAATGGCCCAAGGCTAGCACCATATAATATATTTTTTATAATGAGGTATTTTATTTACTTTTTTTATCGAAACATTTTGTCGCAGTTTTTTCCACAAATTACTTTTTCAAATTTCAAAGGATTCCAATTGCATAAAAAAAACTAGTAAAAAAATTATTTATACAGTTTGATGATGCTTTTTTCCATTTGTTTTTATTAAATTGTGTACAAATTGATCTCCAACACCCTAAGTAGATTAAATAAAAAGAAAGAATATAATTTACTGATTTTGTCTTCGTAAACATAGGTCAGTTGACAGGACAATACATTGTTATATATACAAGCGTCGAAGTTTAGACACCCCACTTATTCACCTTTAAAAGTGAATTTTATCATTAGACTACTTCACCAGCAAAAAGTATAATACAAAAGACTGTGGGAACATGGTGTCTAACCCAGTGTAACAAAAAAATTTAACAACTCAAGTGTGAAACACAAGACAACCCAACGGGTAAAAAAACAAAAGCATATCCAATTAATTTAGAGTTACACAAACATCACGTGTACAATCTAGCGAAACCGCGTATGGGCACGAAACTAAATTGCAACAAAACATCGTGATTGAATAAACGAGCACGGAATCCAAATTTTGAGAGTGGCAAACGAACCCTATTGCCAACACGAAAACAAATTCATAAGCCAACAACCTACATCATCTTACTTGAGAACAACAAGCTTCAAAGGTCATTTCTAATCATACAATTCGTAGTCGACAACAAAGGCAGTAGCGCAACACCCCCATTTTCGACAAGACCAAATCTAAAAAACACAGCTTCGAAGCAATACCAAACTCAAACAGATCGAGATCGTGAAGGAAAAAACCAACTGCGATATTTAGTATAACACAACAACAACAACGAGATGGATCGACATACACAAAACCACCATCACTGCAAAACAACAGTGATCTCATCTACTCCAAAACTAGATCTGTCATTTTAAAGAGTGGACGTGATGGCGGAAGAAAGCCAACTATCAATGTTGTTTAACCGTTTTTTATTGCTTAAATATTACTCCCTCCGGATCCAAATGTAAGCAACAACAAAACAATCTTATGATCTCAAATATAAATAAAAGTTTACTATAATTATTATATTCAATGCACATAAACCACTTTTTTAAAAAGGGTGTGCTTTTTTATGATGACTTAAATGCGCATAAACCCCTATTTTTGAAAAGTGTGGTAATGACACCCGAGGAAATATAAGAACATTTGCACAATAGATCAATGATCAATACAATTAATTTTAGGGAAATGATAACAAGTGCCCTTAAGGCACTTGTTAAGAAGCCTAAAGAAGAAATTTTATATTAGGATTGATGCATTTAACACATTGAAACTTAAAAAAGTAATTTTTTCTACATAAAACTTACCAATTATTTCTAATTTAAAATCCTTAACTAGTGCCCTAAGGGCACTTGTTAGCAAAACTCTTAATTTTATAAGTTTATGCTAAATTAGTGTAACGCTAACCAACATTAGATTAAAAAATGTTTTATTTTGTGAGTTTAACTCAGTCGATAAAGATATTACATAATATATGCTGGGGTTGAGTTCAAACCTCAGACATGCCGTTTAGTCATTTTTAATGATGAATTTCTAGGCAATAGATTATATGACAAAAGGAAGTAACGTTTTGAAAAATATGGAGTAATGATACGTGTGATAAGAGATAATCAGCTACCTCGTCAATTAATTTTTTGTTTGAGAGGTACCTCGTCAATTGATTGTTGAAAAACAAAAGTGACATACAGTATAATACGGAAGTTTTCTTTCATTTGGCCTAAGTTTGCGATGTATAAGGAATTTTATATTGATTACTCTCGTAAACAACTTTTAAATTCTTGATGGAAGATTAATTACATTTGCCGGTTATTTGGGGCTTTATCATAAACTAATAAAAGAGTCAAAGTGACCCATTTAAAGCCAAATGATGGTTAACTATTCCATGGTTTGTTAGGTCGTCGCCGCAGAATGACTCCAAAATAATGTCTATATATAACCCCAGAAATTAAGGTTCATCGGTTTGTAGTGCCTAGCTAACATTAGTAAAAAGAAATCAGTTTATACGTAACAAATAAATATGATTCTTAGCTAGAAGAAGAAAAAGGGTTATTGTCAATGGGGTAAAATCTTTTAATATGATTCTTATGAGCGGGATAAAATCTTTTAATATAGTTAATTGTATTCGTAGAAATTAAGATAAGTAAATGTGGTTTCTAGTTAGGTAGCGTCAAGGCATGACAATGGGGTGGAGTGGAGATGAGTTTTACCTTCTTCGCCTATATCCCTGACTCCCATGTATTTATCCGTTACCATATCCATATATCCAATAGTGATGAAAAATTGAATTTCAATCGAGTTTTCGGCGGGTTCGGATATCCCCGAGGACAATGTTGTAATGTATTATCTAGGAATATGCTCACTTTAATACATTATCGACAGAATGATTTGGTTGTTCATTTTAATATCAATGACAGTTTTTATAACGACATATCAACCGGCCTAAAAAAACGGCATATATCAACATATAACAAAAATATCAATTTTCTACATTCAAAATGAGTTTGGGTATGAGTCGAGATGAATATTTATATCACGGTTATTCGTCCTTCACCCATGCTTTAAAATTAGAAAGAAAAAAAAACCTCATATCTAAACCCCGTCAAAGTAGAAAATACCCGTCAAATTCAAGTGAGTTCAGGTGGGTAGTCGTGGACACGAGTTTTTCTGCCATGGTTAGCGCCAATGCACTCTTCGCTTTCCTTCCTATATACATTTTAGAAATGTAGTCATTTCTAAGTCACTTTTAGAAATTGCTGGTAAAAGAAATCCACCTCTCATTATATTAATATCAAGTTTTAAAAAAATAATTGCATTCTCTGATTTTCTTTTTATGGAAACTCAAATTTGCATGCACTGGCATTTGCTTCATGCCTGACTTCTTTTTTTGTGTAGAAATTTGTTTTCAATCTATTTCATTCTTTTCTGTTTTTTTTCTTTTGCCGGTTTTTCCGCTATATACTATACTATTATTTTCTTATTGTTTTCCGAAATGCTAAGAAATTTCAAGTCCATTAATTTATTACTTATAAAAAAGGATGTTTAGCTTTTTTAGAAAACAAAAGGTTATATCGGAGGATTTTGGTAAAGCATAGGATTTCATAAAACTGTGTTAAAAAAAAGATCTCAGAAATATTCACATACGTCTTATGGTTATGGTTAGTATATAGGAAAAAGAATGCATCAAAAGTTTTCTTTTGGTCAAATATTAAATCAACAAAGTGATACGGGTTATTGCATTACATAATTTGAGTGAAATTTCTCTCTTATCTTGTCTTCACTTCACTACAACATTGATTATGATGCTGTCTCCAACTTGGATATTCATGAATCATGAATTCATCATGATCACTATTATGGATATATTTCATAAATTCTTGCACGAATTTTACTGTTATCTTGGTTTTGGGGCCGGTTTCTTAACCATTTATATATGTTTCTAATTATTCATTATTATATAATGAAAATTAAGGACACACAAAGCGCTTATTTGTGCAATAAGCTTCAATTCACTCTAGTTCCAAAGATCAATAAAAAATGTAACAAAAAAAAAAAAAATTGTCATTTTGTTTATCCTAATATAAAATTTTCAAAATCATCTAATCAACTATGTGATCAATGATCACATTCATGATTTGATGATTGACATCTATATCATTCTTAATCAACAATTTTATTTCATCTAAATAATTTATTTTAATTTTTCACAAGACAAATCTAAAGGTAAAGCTATCAAAGCCCTAACTTTAGACCAACATTAAAAAATTGCATGTCTTTAGTTTTTAAGGACAAAAAAGACTCCATATTCAAACAAAAAGATCTCATATGTTAAAATTTAGTTTAGGCCTCACTAACTATTGAAAACTTAGGTTGGCCCTCATTCTTCATCTATCTTATAAATACTTCCTCCGTTCCTTTTCAAGTGTCTTTTTAGGGTGAATTTTTCGTTCCTATTTAACTGTCTTTTTGGTATTTTAAGGATATGGTTTGTCAATTATACCCTTTGTCAATTACTTTTATATTTTTTAATAAAACTAATTAATGATATCTATTTGAAAAAATAAAGTTTGTTTTTTTAAACAAAGTTTTTTTGATTTTTAAACAAAGTTTGTTTCTTGATATCTTCAAATTTAAACAAAATTTTGTTCCAAACAATGGTTCTAAGAAGAGTTAAAATTCTATAAATAAGTTGAGTAGCAAATGTTAAAAATTTCAAGTGTGACTTTACCATTGGTTGAAGCCATAGTTGAAGACTTAACTTTAATTAAAGGAGTTGGAAGAAAGTTAATTTTTTCTTAACTTTTGATCAATGTGAAGTTGGAATAACTTTTATATTGACTTAAAATAATTAAAAAGATGCGCACAATATTTAGAAAATTGACAATTGTTTGTTATGAGACAGAGAGTGTGCAAAAAACAAATTGTTGGAGAAAAAGATAATAACTAACAATTGTTTGAGAACGATAACATATTAAATTTATTGGAAAGATGAAATCTGTGCAAAAAAAATAGGAATTTATTAGTGGATTAAAATAAGGTTATAATAGGAAGAAAATGTGCAAAAATACACATCGCTATTTTGGTGTTAATTTTCTAAAAAAACACTTAAAAAAGAACGGAGGGAGTGTATCAAAAGTCATCAAACAATAAATGCACCCAATCCATTTCCCTAACACAACACAGTTAAAGAACTTCAATTTTTTTTAATATACTTTTAAAAATATAACAAAATAGGATAAAGAATTTCATTTTATACACACTTATGATATTTTTTATACACAACACAGCCTAAAAAACTTCATTTTATACATACTTATTAATTACGGCAAAACTAAAGGCCAAAACCCAATTTCCTCTACTTATTTGCTCGAAGAATTGTCTTATTCTATTAAGTAACATGAATGTTCAGATATCTCAAATCTTTTGAGAAGAAAATACATATGAAAATGGTGTAAACCTAATCAATACTACATCGGTTCTTTTTTAGGGATTAGGTTTACATCTGACCTTTAGTAATGGTGTTTGTCTCTCTCTCTGTTTTATGATTTTGATTTGATTTTAAGGTTTGCAACTGGTCATTACATATAATAAAATGTACAATTGATTTGAAGAGGACAAAAAAGAAAGGACAATGAGACTGAAACCAAATGGTGTATCTAACACCATAGCTTGTTAGGTACAAAAGGTATAACAAAAGTTCCATTCATACAACTTAATTTCACAATATATGCACACAGTAGCATCCTCTACTTAGAAAGCAAAAATTAGTTCATTAACAAAGGAACACAAGTCAAAACGGACATAATATAATGTGTAGAAACTAATTACAGTCAGCAATATATAATACACAAACAATACATAAAAGGGTAGAAAAACAAATGATTTGGAACCTCTACAACTGTTGAGAATCCCTATCCAAAAACAAGATGCTAGAAATTGTGAACCTCTCTTTTCTCTTTCCTAGCTTTGTGTATTTTGACTCCTATATATATCTCAACACATGATAGAGAGTGGGGGGGCAAGAAAAAAGTATTTGTCGTCTTCAAGTGCCTTTCTTCTATGATATGTATAGAATGATCCATTCGAGTCTTGATCCATCGTAAACTAATTTCTAACAATTGTTTATATATTATAAATATACAGATGGTATTAGAAATCAATGCACGATGAATCGGGACTCGTGTGGACCATAACATATAAACATACATTCTTGTTCTCATTGACTAAAAGAGAGGGATGCGACTATATGAAAGAACTGTAGTTTCTCCAGAAGCTCCTTGGCACGGTTAGCGGCTCGGCGCTCAACTCTAAGGAAGAGCTCCTCACTAAGGTTATCACCAATGTGAGCATCAACAAGGACTCCACACACAGTCCTGCAGCTGTTGGCTAGAGCCCTACCTACTTCGTTAGCATCATCTGGTTTGTTCAAAACAAGGGGACTTCCTCCTTTGAATACCTCAAGTTTGTTTATGACAAATGAACCATTTGCTTCAACTACCTCCTTGAAGTCTTGCATACTTGGTGCATAAACTGGAATGTTAAAATTGTCTCTTTTTGTAGAGCTAATTAGTCCCTGCATTTTACAATGTGATTCAGTTTGCATTAATTTTACTATGTACATTTCAATTTCAATGATTAAAAAGTATACTATATGCTCTAATAGTTGGAAAAGCTTGAAGGAAGCTATTGATCATCATTCTAAACACAAGTTGCAAACACATTACTGCTCATAGTACTCAATTGCATATACACTAATCATGGTTTTCGCTTTTAATGTAAAAATAAAAATTAGTTTAAGCTTATATTGAGAAAATGCTAACATGTGTTCTTATGGCACATATTATGCTGATTTTTCTCAAAAAATATTTATTATTTGTGGAACTCTTGACATGTTCTCTTATAACACATGTTAGCACGGCCCTATTACATGACATGCATATAACTGTCATAATTTATCACATCTTATCATATATATGACAGCAGGAAATCCTATGCTTAATTGCTTAAAGTTTAATGTGATGATCCCCAAGACCCTTTAGGGCCCAACATTCTGTACCGTACTCAAGACATGGCAGATGACAATTCTTGCAAGTACATTTCACTGAGTACTGAAAGACATCCTATTTCTGCCAACATCATATGATCTATGATGAAAATATGGTTGGCCAGAACAATATGAGGGTTGTTAATCAATGGCTGGGATCAATTTGTTATGATTGTAGTGATTGTGTTTCTTTATTGATATTTATCTACAACTCCTTTTTGGTCTGCCAATTGTAAATAGAGGCTATATATGTGTGATTGTGAAGTGACTACTATTCAAAAAACACAAAGCATGCATAAAAATGTTTCTATACCTCTTGTACAAGGTCATCCCAAGCATCCTTAAAGTGGGTCCCAAAAAGAACTCCAGCACCACCTTGTTCTGTGGGGTCCACTGATGTTTTGCCTAAGCAAACTAAGAACATGGACCCCTCTCTCCTCATTTCCACTGACCTTGCACTCAAGAAGCTTGCCAAATCTGTTTTGAACTGTCTCTTGTAGGCATTGGCTGTGCTCTCATTAGCACCATGAATAAACACCTTCCCTTTGTTGTATGCAACTGAATTCTTGTCCAACACTGATTCTGGTATCTGTAAAAGTATGCAAGTAAGAGTTAAAATTCATTATAATTGTCATGTTAATTAGATAATGCACACAATATTTCAAATGACACACTTAAAAATGAGATGGATGAAGCTAACAAAGTGAATGTGTAGAATATTTTTATTGCAAACAAATACATGTTCGAAATAAAGTTGATAGACTTTTAATAATCATTGATATCTTGTAAAGGAATAAGTTGGGTCCATCATGTATGAAAACTCTTTTGGACCATTGTTATGCACTCTCAAAAAAGTTAGTGAAATTTCTGCATATAAATGTACTCCAAGCCAAGGTGTGCATGAAAGTTGAATAAGGAGTATGATCACAATAAAAAATGATATATGCCGGCTGATATATATACATACTATAAAGTCCAAGGTGCATGAAAGTTAAATAAGAATTAAGAACGCATATTATGTGGTTACTATGCATGCATTGAAAACTACTGTTCAAACA
>Ga0228711_1010320_pt1 | contig 12329 bp, 7 predicted proteins | sample MedpolnodulmetaG_2_FD_177996 | JGI IMG/M metagenome (GOLD analysis project Ga0228711, IMG submission 177996) | Root nodule microbial communities from Medicago polymorpha collected in Santa Monica, California, United States - brown nodules | ecosystem: Host-associated > Plants > Roots > Nodule...
TGTTGTTTTTATACCCAATAAAAAACAGGTGTCGTATCTCAAACTTACAACACCCGATGATATAACCCCGGCAAAAAACAGGTCTTAAATCTCAAAAAAACAGGTTTTGTATCTCTGATTTGCACTAATGTCTTCAATGAAGTCTAATCAGCTCTTAGAACCATGCATGGAGTCAACCAAGTTTAAAGACTTGAAGGTGTTGTGGATGCCTTAAATGTATCAATAGGAAGAGGTGGGAGTAGAGGAAATTGGGGAAAATTAAAATACAAGGGTGGTGACAAGTTTATGTGTGTCAAGTTTCTTAAGACCGGTCTCTTCAATAAGGATTGTCTCAAGTTGGAAGGAAATAATGACTTTGTGCAAGTTGCAGTTGTCTTAGAGGAGAATTATGAGGGTGTGGATGCACTAGCTAGTGGTGACATTTTGGAAACCGGAAGGGAATTTGCTTATAGACTTTGAATGTTATTTTCATATGTGTGAAAAGAATGAATACTTTAAGACTCTGCATATGGAAGAAGGTAGAGTAGTTTTCCTTAGAAAATACAAGGCTTATAAGGTTCAAGTTACATCTTATGATGTTTGACTGTCATGAGTTCCTTTGGCAAGATGTGACGTAAGGTATGTTCCTAGACTTGAGTATAATTTATCGTAGATAAGAATGTATGATGAGTTAGGCTATGACATTAGTATTGAGCATGAGATAATGGAAACTCTCCGTAATGCAAAGATAATAAGTAGAGGTTCCAAATTACGTGGGTTATACATGTTAAATGGCTCTACTATTTTTAGCATGCATATAAAACAAGACAAAACATGCATGATAATTATGAGAAATGCCGTTTTTATTTGTTGCATGTTGGTGCATGGGTCTAGTTGGACTTTATGAACAAGGTTTTCTAGGTGATGGCACTGAACTGAAAATGTTAAAAACAGACATCAGCCTTGAGAGGCAATGATAAGAATATACATTAAATACTAAACATCACCAAAAAATAGTGGTAAAAATACTCGGTTAACTCTTGAAGATAGAAGTTTGTTGAGTTGAACAATTTATAAGGTAAACGACAAAGTGCACGTACACATTTAGAAGTTGTTGTGAATAATACCCAGTTTGAGATGGAGTCTTCCACTAGTGGGACTAGAATAAGGCAAGCAATAGTAACTTCAAGCTATTTGGTAAGAGATAGGGAAGTCAGGGATAATGATACAAAAAAAGTGACACGACTATGGAGACCTTCTGTGTTATACTTTAATTTTGGATACCTTGAGCATCTTAATGAATTTTACTCCTTTACATTAGTCAGAACAATGTTTCCTTTCTTAGCAAAGAGTAATTCCATGCATCATTCATAAAACCTTGAGTTAATGATGGTACAAAGGATCTTAGTCCAAAGGCTCAAATTACAACGTTGACTTCCACATAGTTTACTTTCATCTTAATACAGAGCATTGTCTTTATCTATAACATAAGCTTCAACAAGTTCCAAAGCGTCAACAAGTAGTCAAGAGCATTGACTGGAGTCCATAGCTTTGGCTTGGTCCATAGGCAAAACTTCTCTTATACTTAGAATTACCTACACACTTAAACACACATTTTCCTAAGTGTTCTCATACATATTTCTTAATTTGTTATCATCAAAACTTAAGTGATTTGTTCTTAAACAAATTTTGGTCTAACAAACCAACCATAACACACATCAATAGTTCAAAATGATTAAATAACAATTAAAATTAAATTAGTTTCTAAAATCATAAATAGACAGATATTTGATGATTTAGGTCATGCAATCTCCCAAGACATCATTATATTAAGGGGATAATTCAATGATAATAACCAATATTTTTGTGGTTATCATTTATCTTTGGTGATTTTTCCTCTTTCAGCCATCAAAGCTTATACAATTTTTGAAATTTGTTAAAAATAAAATGTGCTTTTTATGATTGGTAATTTTTTTAATCTTTCTTTCTACTAAGTGTGTTGAAGAGACACACAACACATTGATAAACATTTAATAATGATTCTAATTTTATAAAAGGTTTTTTTACAACTACACAAGGGCCATTTAAAATTATATAAATTATGTAAGCAGACGACCAACTTTGAAAATAATAAAGTGATTAAACTATTTATTACATATAAAGTGGAAAAATATGGCTGAAATTCTCAAGTTTGTTTGTGTTATGATTATATTTCTTTCCTCATTTATTGTTTCTCAAAATATTGATGGTAAGTTTTTTTTTTATCTTTTTAAATTTCCTTTGTTACTTCTAACAAAGTAATTTCATCTCATTTTAATTACATTGTTTTATTCTCTCTTTTTTTTATTAAAGCCGGTGGTAATAGAACATGTTTTAGAGATTCTGATTGTCCAAAAAATATGTGCCCATCTTATTTGGTCGTGAAGTGTCTCAACAGTAATTGTAAGTGTGGTAGGCCAGAGTTGCAAGTAAGACTTAATCCCAAATGATTTTGTATTTAGTGAAAGAACCAAGAGAGTACACAAACGTCTTTTAGAATATTACATAATCTATCATTTATTCATTTTGTTGGCATCCAATAATTGAATTTTGGGTTAATAGGTCTTTACCCCCAGTAATATAGGTCATTTTCAGTTTTCCCCCTTGTAAAATATTTTTTTTGATTTACCCCTGTAAAATATTTTTGTTTTGACTTACCCCTCAATAGGCCAAACAAAAATCAATTTTATTTTATTTTTTAAGAAATTTTCGTTTTTGTTTGGTCAATTAAGGGGGTAAATCAAAACAAAAATATTTTACAGGGGGTAAATCAAAAAAAATATTTTACAGGGGGGAAAATCAGAAATGACCTATATTACAGGGGGTAAAGACCTATTAACCCTTGAATTTTTTATTGTTCTAATTTCAAGAACCTTGTAGTAATGCCTTTGTACTCTAAGATGATGGTAATGAAATGAAATAAGATAGCAAAGAATATCATTAAGATTGTCTTTTTGTCTCTTAATTTTATAGATATCGCAATTTTCTTTCCAACTTTACCACGTATCAAGATATCTTTAATAGTTAAGTTGAAAAATAGTGTTTACCTTACCAATAATCCTATACTTTTATATTCATGTTATAATGTGTTTATACTTGTAATTGTTCTCAAACATCATTTCTATTTCTCTTACATTTTAGTTTTTTTAAGAAACTCAGAGTGTTTGCTTGCTTCTAAAAGATATGGAAAACTAGAATGTTAATACAAAATTATAATTGTCTATTGCAATAATTGTACATGTCTTAATTAAATGTTTATTTTTGTAGGTTGTATTCAAATTAAATTAGAAAATTTATCTATGACTCTAAGAAACAAGCTCTGTTTTCTCTGTGTTATACAAATACTTGTGATTTAAAATTTACATATATCAGTATTTGTTAAAGAACTATAGTAAAGACCAAAGAGCTAAGTATTCATGATCAAATACAAACTTTAAGTATTGTTGTTATTATATATGTTGACAAATTTGACAAGTACACCAAATATTTCCAAGTAAAAATAAAAAGATTTTAAGTTAGCGTCTCCACATAGATTGTTGTTTTCAACTCGGTAATTAGCTAAACTTATGATAAAAGAAATAAATTGGGGAGCTTTTACAGGATTGGTTGTTTGCGAATAAAAAATAATGGTCTGAAATAGTTTGATGACGACGATTAATTAGATTATTCTAATACCTCTTATATGTCCTTATTGGATATCACATGTTCCTAGATCAAATACTATTTAATGTTTATACTCGCGACACCTAACAAATTAAGACCTGTTCCAGCTACGGTTCCATAGACCCCTACGTGCAATATTCCTTCTCTAAATCTAGTAGGGACTTATATTCACACGAGTGTTTGAGAACATTAAGCATAGTCATACAAAAAGCGAACTTAACAAAGATTGAGTGCTTGTTTTTATGCATACTTTTCTGTTGTGTGCTCATATTAAGATTCGTTTGAGTTATTAGATCTCGCTCCAAATAAGCCTAATAATCTTTTTCTCCATCTCTTTAGTTCTCTAGGCTTTCATTTATATTCTGAGACAAATCCCGAGACATCTGTTGTAAACGCTCCAAGACATCTTAGTCATTAAAACTAAAAATCAAAATAATATGTGAATTATCAAAATAATCTGTGAATTTGAAAATTCTCAATGACACTAGTCTCTTTCGTATAATTTCAAAGACTAAGATTGACTTACTCAAAAGATTAAGTATGAAAAAAAATATCAATAACAAAAGCTATTATGAATAATTAGTAATTTAAAAGATTAAATTGAAGCCGGTTTACAATTGTAGGAATAAAATTGAGGATTCACTCAAATACTATATGATAACTACTATACTATTGTTTGCTAAAAAAAAAAAACTACTATACTATGGTAACATACATGGGTTGGCCGGTACTAGTGTTGGTTTGGGAGAGACTCCTCTCAAGTTCGATTCTTCCCTTTATCGATTTCGATGGACTGATTTTGAAAAAACGAAACCAAACTACAATGATGCTAAAATATGTTTGGTGTTGCAGGGACTTACAACCAACTTCTAGGGACAAATAACCCTACAAAGAGCTAGTTTTTTTTTTGAGGGAACAAAGAGCTAGTTGGTGTCACTGCAGAAGAGGCAGAGAGGAAAATAAAGGAAGATATATCTGGAGTTGAAATTCAAGTGGTGCCCCCTGATTCATTTGTTACTGCTGACAATTGGTTGATGAATCAACTAAATATTGTTCACATGAGATTTGGGTATAAAGCCAGTGATGTAATTTGAAGAATAAACTAGGGTATAGTCCCCAAATTTTCTGGATCATACATATATAAGATTATGATTTGTGTCATGCATACTATTCATTTAAGTAAATTAAAAAGATAATTATTAAATTATAGGTAAATTAAAATAAATTATCTTGAAATAAAATTTAAAATTAGCAGGAAGAAGAAAATTATAAAATAGTCTAAATTAATTAATTTCCTAAAAAAAAGTCTACATAAATTTATTATTATGTTTGGATGGTATATTTTCTTTTTTTCATATTCATTAAATTAAATCACATTATATATAAAAAAAAACAACTTGTTATGTCTTTTTTCTTTCAAAAAGCGAACAAAAATTATATAACTATTATTACAGCATAAGACGTGCCAAGAATAGAAAACAACCAAAGTTGTTGTCGAATTTAAACCTTCTCTACTTTTCCGTAATGTGAACTATTAATCGTCACCACTTCCGATTGCAGGGTTCAATTGTTAGGGCGTGTCACATATTCAAAATATTCTTAACGTCGGAGTGTTTGCAAGTACACCATCTCCTTTTTGCAAAAGAAGGAAACTACTCATCAATGATCATAGTAACACCCAGAACTGACGAATCAATTACCAACCCACGTTTTTTTATTCTCATGTAAAGCATTTCAGCTACATAATATATTCATTAAAGTTAGGTTTCAAACAGTAGAACTAAAATGATGATGAAGAGTGCAAAACCATGCTTTCGAAGTTTATATAGGACTAATTTATGTGAACGTCTAGCCTAATTATTACAAAAAAGGTTTCTCTTTGAAGATTGCAATCTATGTATTTAGTTGCACCACTGATTTGCTACGAAACAAATTGTAGCTAACGCGTCGCTAATTTCTAGCAAAACTTATTTAGCCACCATTTAGTTGTCATTTAGCTGTCATATTGACCGTAGCATGGATTAGGCGGCAAATTATCTAGCAAAGTATTTCCTAGCTAATTGGAAACTAATATTTAAAAAATCCTAGCTATTTTCAAACTAATAGCTAGCAAAATACAATTCAAAATTTAAGTTTCCTAACCATTTGGCTAGGATATTACCACAATAATGATTTCATTTTTTGTGCATCTAATCAAAAAGTGATTAAGCTAGATTGTAAAAATATACTTAAAATGTCGATTACTAACCGATAAATAGGCATTGATTCACAATCACTAATTATTAAACAATTAACAATAACATAGATGTGTATATATATGTGCCATCACAATTAATCAAACAGTCAATTAACACCTACTCCCTAACATTCAATCATTTCAATAACAACACAAGTTGCTAGTAAGTAAACAACACATTTTCATAACCATACAAAGCAGAGGCACAACTAAGTAATCCTGGATGGAATTCTATCAAACTATCAAAAATATTCATTTTATGAGGCACAACTAAAATCAAATAAATTGAAATATCAATGTGTTTGTGAAAAAGATAAACAAAAAAAACGAATGAATGAGGATAAGCATAAAGTAATCCTGGATGGAATTCTATCAAACAGTCAAAAAGAATTAAGAGACAACTAAAATCAAATAAATTTAAAGATCAAAGTGTTCTGAAAAGATAAACAAAAGACTAGTACAAAGATCAATGACAACTAAAATTACAGTGTGAAGAGAGAGAGCAAGGACCAAAGAAACATACCCGTCTTTGAACAACCATATGCTGATGGAATGAGGCAACAAACTGCAGAATAATTAGACTTCAAAATTTCAGTAAAATCCTTCTTAAAATATTAATCAGAACACCACATTATATTTATATCAGGGAAGAAAAATGCCCAGATGCAGTTAATTTGCTTGTAGTTTAAATTGCATTGTCATAACAGTCAGAAGGTTCGTACAATATTTAATATTGATTTCAATGTGATGGACGGTGAAATGAAATTCTTAAATATAACTTATGTTTCATAAACTACAATACTTCCTATTTCTTCAGTTTATTATTCTTTATTTTATGTAATCGAAGTGGAAAACTATATTGAAATGGAAGATAAAGCTCCTTACAACCAGAGAAGATAACCTCTGTTAATGGACTGAACAGTCTAAACTAAAGTGCTAAAAATGAAAAATGGCAATGGAATTGAGCTGTGCTCTTGAAAGATGGTGATCAGTAACAGAACATAAAAAATAAAGCAAGTTCTTAGAGAGACATGTTATGAATCATGGAATCCCACGGACAAAGGTGATAATGATCAGCAAGAAAGATATCATAGGTGTATTCATGTGGGAGATACCCATAGTGATTCATAGTAGAGTAAACTAGATTTGATAAAAGATGATTGAAATGATACATGAGTGTTCCTATATATAGAGTTTAGTTGTGTAACTAACTCTAACTAACTCTTAACCAAACTTCTCAAACACTCTAACTAACTATAGTCTAATAAGAAACAACTTCTCTACTCATCCTCAAACCACCCAAGAAAACAGATGATAATGTAGTTAACATTCACAAAATAGAAGTTTATACATACTACATAGTTCCAAGAAACCTGACATACAAGTACCTCCATTAGGCGAAAGCCTAATATCAAACAAATGCATGAAGAAATTTTAAATGGCTTTACTCTAGAATAATAAAAGTTTAGAGTTACGAGTTGACAAAGCTCGTGAATCTCATCACATGGTGATTAAATGATTATGTTTGTTTGGTGATACTTGTACATCTGTGGTGATTAAATGAGAATGATGTAAGAATATCTTGGTGATGATTATTTTGGTGATGGTGATAATGTGTGAATCATATGTACTTGACTTGGTGATTCCTTTTGATGATGATGATGTCCTTGCCTATACTTTTGAAATGATGAATCGTATTTGTTTGAGTTCATTAGGTAAGAGTACATGTGACTTATATGATTGATGTTAATTAGGTGAGTTATAGGCATTATGTAAAATATGTGCTTTATGTGAAATAAGTGGAGTTGTATATAGAATTTTATTTTCTAAATGATGAGGTTGGTGTAATTTGATGATTATGATAAATGAAGAATGAGGTAAGAAGCTCTTTGATTGATTGATGTTGTTAAATTGTGAAAGTATGCATATGAATCTATATGAATTACCTCATTTTGTGAATTATATGATTTGCTTAATGATGTGACTTATGTGAAGTTGTGTACTTGAATATGTTTGCTTGGTGATGCATGTATAATCGAGATGATGTTGTTAATATGAGAATGATGCAATGATTCATTGATCATAATATGGTTTATGTTATGATTTAATTGAAGATAATATTCATGTGACGATAGAATTCTAGGAATAATGAGCATGCATATGTGATATTTGAGTCCTAAAATGTTTTATTTGTGCTTATATCTTTTTATGTGAATATTATCTAACCCTTCAGTGGTTGTTTGGTTGACCGCCTCACCATTTACAAAAATGGTGTAGACGTGCAGGCTTGAGAACATTCGTGGAGACGTGAGTACCCGAGGCTTTCGTGGCGCATTCCTCGTTTCTCTTTTGCATGGAGTCTAGTATAGGCTCTGATTAGGATTGTCGGGATTCTATGTTTATTTGTCTTTGAGATTATGCTGAGACCATATTGTTATGTGTTTTGAGACCCGAGATAGATTGTTGAGATTTTGTGATTCATGCACTTTGAGATTTCGGATGTATCTAAGATATTTGAGATATTGTTTTTATTTTTGCTGCGAGATTTATGAAAAACAAATTATGCATGTTTTTGAGAAAATGATGACGTAACATCTTGAATTCTTTTAATTAAATGATTTATTTGCATTAAATATTTTTGGTGGGGTTCAAGGGTGTTACACAAGTGGTTCCTTTAGAGGACAATATATTATAAATAAGTATGTATATAATTAAAATAGTATATGAATAGGTTACACTTGTATATGTATGTATGTGAATATGTTCAAGTGTTTAAACCTTATTCGAACAAACTTGGTCATTTATATTTAGCTGAAGCTTGGCGTTGAAGATACCTTGTATTTGAATACTTGATTGAATATTCAGTTACTCTTGAATAAATGCAGTCAGCGTATCAACCATTCATTTTCATCAATGATGCTCTTAATAAATTTTACTCCTTTTCATAAGTCAGAACAATGTTTCCTTTGTTAGCACAGAGTAATTTTAGGCATCGATAATGAGACCTTGGGTCAATGCTATTACAAACGATCTTAATCTAGAGCCTCAAACCACAACATTGACTTCCACATAGTTTACCTTCATATTATTACAAATCATAGTATTTATCTTTGACATAAAATTTATCAAGGTCCAGAGTGTTAACGAGTTGTTCAGGGTGTTGACCGGTGTCCAAATCTTTAGCTTGGTCCAAAGGCAAAACTTTTCTTATAGTTAGAATTTTTTGCACACCTACAAACATTATCCTAAGTGTTCTCATACATGCTTTGTACATTCTTTTTTATCGTAAAAAATTAGGTGCTTTGTTATGTAACCAATTTCGGTCTAACAAACCAACCATAACAAGCATCAATAATGAAAAATGACTAAATAAAAATTAAAAAATTAAATTAATTTCTAAAATTATATATTGACACATATTAGATGATTTAGGTCATGAAATCACTCAAGCCATCATTATATTAAGGTGATAATTTAAATATAATAACCCACATTTATTAGGTTATTATTCATCTTTTGTGATTTTCCCTTTCTCGGTAATCAAAGCTTATACAATTTTTGAAATTTATTAAAAATATAATGAACTCTTATGATTGGTCAATTTTTTAATTAAGTTTTCTTTTTACTAAGTGCGTTGAAGGGACAAACACGACACATAGATATACATTTAATAATGGTTCTAATTTTATAAAAGGTTTCTTAAACTTCACAAGGGCCATTTTTTTTTAAACAAGGAAATTGCAGCAAGAGCTGCAATCCCCATAATATATTAAGGAAGATAAAAGATATACAAAACAAAAGAGAGGGGGGACATGAACGAAAACCCTCAAAGAGACATTTAAAAATACATAAAATAATTGTTCTAATTTTATAAAAGGCTTTTTACAACTTCATAATTGTCATAACAGTCAGAAGGTTCGTACAATATTTAATATTGATTTCAATGTGATGGACGGTGAAATGAAATTTTTAAATATAACTTACGTTTCATAAATTACAATACTTCCTATTTCAAGAGGAAAACATGTCAAGATATTACCCACAAACTTTTTCCCAGAGAATAAATGTAAATTTCAACCGTCGATTGGTGCGTCGGGTGGGTTGTTAACTTTGTGGGATAGCAAGGAAGTGGCGGTGTGGTGGTCTTTGTCCTTCGAGCATGTTTTGGTGATTGCGGGTAGTTTTGTGAAGACGGGAGAGCGGTTTGTTGTCTTTAATGTCTATGCACCTTGTGAAACTATTCGTCAACAGGTACTCTGGAATAACATCTCAATTAAGTTGTTGTCTGTGGCTGGCCAGAATGTTTGTATTTGTGGTGACTTTAATGCTATCCGCTGTGTTGAGGAATGACGCAGTGTAGGGCCTGTTGTCAGTCAAGCAGGGAGTGCTCCTTTTAATCAGTTTATTGTTGACAATTCCTTGATAGACCTTCACCTGCGAGGCCGTCGGTATACCTGGTTTCGTGGGGATGGGAGGTCGATGAGTCGTATTGATCGTGTTCTTTTGTCTGAAAGCTGGTGTTTGTCTTGGCCTAGATGTTTTCAGTTGGCGTCGGCTCGTAGGTTGTCTGATCACTGTCCTTTGGTTTTGTCGGTGGATGAAGAGAATTGGGGGCCGAGACCGTCGCGAATGTTAAAGTGTTGGGAAAATTTTGTTGGATGCAATAACTTTGTCCTTGATAAATGGAGTTCTTTTCAGGTGGAAGGTTGGGGCGGTTTTGTGTTGAAAGAAAAATTTAAATTAATTAAATTGGAACTACGAGAGTGGCATCAAACTCATTCTCAAAATTTACTGGCTAAAATTGCGACTCTGAAGGATAGAATTTCTTCTCTGGATTCAAAAGGAGAGTCAGATGTTTTACTTGATTCTGAGGTTGAGGACCTTCATGGTTGTATGGAAGAGTTGTCTTCTTTAGTTCGGATGAATACTAGTATTTCTTGGCAACAGTCGAGGATGCAATGGCTCCGTGAAGGGGATGCAAATTCAAAAATTTTCCATGGTATTATGTCTTCCAGAAAACGGTGAAATGCTATCCCTTTTTTCTTGGTGAATGGGGTGTTGGTTGAAGGTGTAGATAATGTGCGCGGCACTGTGTTCTCCCACTTTTCAACTCATTTCCAGGGAGTCAGTGTAGACCACCCCACTATGGAGGCTTTGAATTTTCGTCTGTTAACCCACAGGGAGGGGATTGGTCTCATAGAACCCTTCTGTGTGGAAGAAGTGAAGGCAGAGGTGTGGGATTGCGACAATTTCAAATGTCTGAGCCCTGACGATATCTCTTTTGGATTTATCAAAAACATTTGGGACATTTTAAAGGATGATCTAATGCGTTTTCTTCATGAGTTTCATAGGAATGGGCGATTGGCCAAAGGGATAAACAATACCTTCATAGCTCTTATCCCTAAGGTCGATAGTCCTCAACGGCTCAATGATCTCCGTCCAATTTCCTTGGTTGGAAGCTTGTATAAAATCCTGGCGAAAGTGCTTGCTAATAGACTGAGGATGGTGATTGGTTCAGTTATTTTGGACTCTCAATCCGCTTTTATTAAGGGGCGACAGATTCTAGACGGTAGTTTGGTGGCTAATGAGATTGTGGATGAAGCCCGTAGACGTAAGAAGGAGTTGTTACTTTTCAAGGTTGATTTTGAGAAGGCTTATGACTCCATTGATTGGGGTTATTTACAAGAGGTGATGCTGAATATGGGTTTTCCGGCTCTTTGGAGGAAGTGGATTAAAGAATGCATTGAGACGGCCACAGCTTCTGTCTTGGTTAATGGCTCTCCGACGGGTGAGTTTCCTTTGGGAAGGGGGTTGAGGCAAGGTGACCCTCTTTCTCCTTTCTTGTTTCTTTTGGCAGCAGAAGGATTTAATGTATTGATGAACTCCCTGTCAGATAATAATTTATTTACTGGTTACACGGTGGGCAGTAGTGTATCGGTGACTGTTTCACATCTTCAATTCGCAGATGATACCTTGATATTGGGTAGCAAATCTTGGGCTAATATTCGTGCTATGCGGGCGGTCCTTGTGCTTTTCGAAAATCTGTCTGGTTTAAAGGTGAATTTCTCTAAGAGTTAGTTGGTGGGGGTTAATGTTTCTACCTCCTGGTTAACAGAAGCGGCGATGGTGTTGAGTTGTAAGGTGGGCTCTGTTCCCTTTGTGTATCTGGGGTTACCTATTGGGGGTAATGCGAGGCAATTGGCTTTTTGGAAACCATTACTTCATCGAATTAACTCTAGACTGTCAAGTTGGAACTCTAAACATTTATCCTTCGGTGGTTGCCTGGTTTTTTTGAAATCTGTCTTGTCATCTCTGCCTGTTTATGCTCTTTCTTTTTTCAAGGCTCCAGCAGGTATAATCTCCTCTATTGAATCTATTTTAAATTGCTTTTTTTTTTTTGTGGGGGGGTGGG
>Ga0228711_1010323_pt1 | contig 12325 bp, 6 predicted proteins | sample MedpolnodulmetaG_2_FD_177996 | JGI IMG/M metagenome (GOLD analysis project Ga0228711, IMG submission 177996) | Root nodule microbial communities from Medicago polymorpha collected in Santa Monica, California, United States - brown nodules | ecosystem: Host-associated > Plants > Roots > Nodule...
TGCATACATGACTGATGGTGACGGATGTTTATATCCAAAATGTAAGACGGGTGTGAAATCTTACATACGATGTTTTTGTTGCATCGAAGGTGACGACCTTGAGGTGATTTGGTACCGCATGCATCTAAAAGAGTCTAGAACATTGCATGCATTTGAATAATTGATGAGTCGTGTCATAATTGAATATGTGACTTGGTGAATTTGTGCATTGGTAGAATTTGGTGAATGTTGTGATAATACGCATTGATGTATATGTAAATTGTGGATTTTTGTTGATGATTGGGAATATTTGAGCTAGGCTCTAATTGCATGTCTTACTTGTTGGTGCTTATACACTTGATGAATATATTTGATGACAACCATTTTGGTAATAGTAATGAGGTGAAATTTGTATACATGTGAATATATATATTCTACACTGTTTAAGTTGATTATGATTGATGTGAAGCTTACCCCCAGTGGTTTTGACCGCCTACCTGTTTGTATGAATGGGTAGACGGAGTGCAGGAGTAGTTTTGCTTGGTGTGTACTTGGATAGCGGGAGCTATCTCCGTTATCGTTTCTTGGAGTCTTAGATTAGGCTCTGATTAGGACGTCGGTCTCTATGTTTTTGTTGGATTTATGTTGTTGAGTTTTGCCCATATGTCGGGACTTTGAGATTTTTATGATGATGTATATTGATATTATGACATGTATAATTTAGAGATGTATGACTTATATCCGCTGCGACTGTTGAGGAATTTTATATATGCATGTTATTTGAATTTGATGTGAAGACGTGGCGTCTATTTCTTGAATACTTATATTATTCGCGTGTATTATCGCTTTAATAGAAATAGGGCGTTACACGAAGAAACCATAATAGAATTTGACAAGACTACTTCATTCAATGGTGCATAAAGATGGTGTATTGTAGGTTTTTCAAATGTATGTATAAATGCTTTGTTTAAGTATGTTTTTTGGCTAATTCTATAATGAGATAAGCCTTAGCCTTAAAAAAGTGAGGTATAAGTTTTACTCCTTTCTTAAGTTCTATCAATTGTTAGATTGAGAAGTTTCACTTATGAATCATACAAGCATCCTATTTTTTGACCTAAAACTATATTTGGAATGGAAATTCACATACAATTATTAATCCACTATGTTTTTGGAAAAATTATTATTCCACTATTAATAAGTTAAAAAGAGGAAAAAATTTAAAATATATAAATACACATCTATCTTTTTTAGTTTATGTATTATAATTTTAATTTATGAGCTTACGAATATTAAATTTTAATTGAAATAATCTTTGGTACGACTTTTTTTTTGTCAAGTAGTCTAGTGACTAAAATTTAGTGGGGAGTCCCCCGCATTACCATCCCTAACTCTAGTTCATACTCACCCAATTATTACAATATATAAATCTAATAATTTTTAAAAAATAATTTTAATCTAAAACAGAATGCAGCATGTCACAGCACAACATAACATAATTTATAGCTGATAACCATATATATACAAGTTCTCTGAGTAACAACTTCCATACATGACATGGAATATCAAATATATTGAAGATCATAGTTAAGCTTATATGCTCAATAACAAAGAAAAGCAACCATAACACCATTCACCACCAACTATCCTGAGCTTTAGAATAGAATTTTTTGGTCTGAAACACAGGCTAAACCCTGAATCAATCTCACAATTTCAGCAGTATCATCTAGATAGTACTTAGCCTTACTTGGTTTCCGACAAACGGTACAAGCAAATACTTCAGCTTTCGGTGCTATTGGACCGTTCATCGAACTTGTGATTACCTCAAACATATCTTCGTCAGATCTGTCATCTCCTATGCACAGAACAAAATCAGGTGACATCTCCTTTTCTTGCATGGATGAAAGTAAGCGTTTCGCCACTAATCCCTTGCTCACACCCTGCATGTATACACATATGTATTTATTAGAGGCTATAGTCTGTGTAAAGTAAATTCATCACGACCCGGTTTGGATAAACCTCTTGGAGCATAAGCGCTCATCATATAAGTGCTTGCGTACAAATTATATCTATAACAAATGACAAGTTTTCCTATGCTTTCCCAAACAATCTCACAAGTTAGTAAATAAGCTCAAATAAGTCGATTCAAACAGCCCTAAATGAAAGTTGAAGTAAATTGCTATTTCGCAAATTTGAGGACTAAACTAAGTTGACCGACCATTACAATTTCAAGGAATATAATGCCTATTTACTCAACAGTTGGCATTTCACAAAAACATAATCTAGAATCAGTTGGTTTAATAATGAACTGATGATGTGGCTGCTAACATCAACATCTAGTATATAGATTGAATCTATGACTAAAATTCATGCTTAGAATGTTATACACACCTGTGGTTTGACCTCTACATAATTCTGGCCACTTTTGACAGTCACTGGTTCATTTGCCAGCACGCTTTCAAGATGATCGAGAAGTTCCTTAGCTTGGCATGATCCGAAATCTGGATCTGCATCTTCATAGCACCAAACAAGTGCAGTCTCCTTATCTTCAATGGTGGATCCATCGGTTGTTTCAGTATAAAGTTTCATCACAGGCTCCGCAATTTGTTTCCAACTACAATCTGTTGCAGGAACACAGGTTTCCCATTCACCGTCTCGCTTCATTCTGAAACCACGGAAATCATATAAAAAGTAATATCAGTCATTACCTAACCTAATGAAAGCACCAATCATGAAAAGGTTCGAAACAATGTTTTAAAAACTGAACGGATTAGTGTAACCATTGAACTAGGAACCATCCAATTTGTCGGTTGGTTAGATCCCTGTTGTATTGTTGTTTAAGAATCGGGATGAACCACAGTTGTTTCAACTCATTTTGATTTTAAAAAATTTTACTTGATAAATATTTACTTTTTATTTCTTTTTTTTAGGGGAAGTTTATTTTTTTTATCTGTCATTTGATTCAACCGTGGTTGAACCAATTCAACCATGACCCGAAGGTCTCGCCGGTTCAATCTCCGGTCAGTTTTTAAACATTAATTAGAAGCCTTGAATAAATCTTACCTCAGAAAGTAACCATGCTCGGCCGCAAGTCCCATATTCTCGCAAGGCGAAAACCATTCCGAAAGTGTCGTTCGGCTTCGAGCACTAACAAGAAACACCATGTTGTTCTTATCTCTACACAAGCTATTAAGAATATCAATGGATTTACCTGTCGGACTCTTATCAATGGAAACCTGAGGCATTAGTGTACCATCATAGTCTAGAAGGATTGCCCTACTTGTGGTTCGCCTGTAAGCTGAAACTATATGATCCACTGAAAGCTTCCTGAAGTTTGGATCGAGTGCTACAACTTTAAAACTTAATCCAAATCCAATTCCCCACCACCTTCGCCGTACATGATCACAACAAGCCCTTTCCAAATCCTGCAAGAAGCTACGAGCCCAGTACCCAACATCATGAGTACTAACATATCTATAATGCTTTTCATGTCGTAGCTCTTTTTCCGAATCAGCCATTCCTAACGCAGAATCCATTGCATCGGCCACAGCATCAATATTCCATGGGTTCACTCTGATTGCTCCACTTAAAGATGGCGAACAACCAATGAACTCAGACACAACTAACATGCTTTTCTTCTTAGGGGAGGATCCTATTTTCAAAACTTTATCCAACGTTTCATTTCCTTGACGACTGACTATATATTCGTACGGTATGAGATTCATTCCATCCCTTACCGCGGTGACTAAACAACACTCGGCAACAACATAGTAAGCAACTCTCTCATAAAACCTCAGTGGCTCCTCAATCAGAATAACAGGATCATACCCTGGTTTCCCGAACCTTTCATTGATCCGTTTCACCGTGGCCTTCGTCTCCTCTTGCATTTCTTTCACGTCTTTCCCTCGTCCCCTGGCAGGATTCGCTATCTGAACCAGTACCACTTTTCCTCGATACTCGGGATGTTGAACAAGAAGCTGCTCCATGGCCAAAAGCTTCAAACTTATTCCCTTAAAGATATCCATATCATCCACACCAAGCAACATTGTTCTACCTTGATCAGAAAACTGTTGAATAAGCTCACATACTTTCTCTTCAGTTTCTTGCAGCCTTAAAACCGACTGAATCTGACCCATATGTATACCAACAGGAAGAATCTTGATATTAACAGTCCTACCATAATACTCAATCCCGATATATCCTCGCTTTGATTCATAGGTAAGACCTAGCATCCGACTACAACACGAGAGGAAATGACGTGCGTAATCAAAAGTATGGAAGCCGATCAAATCTGAATTAAGCAATGCTCTCAACAACTCTTCCCTAATAGGCAATGTTTTGTAAATTTCTGATGAAGGGAATGGACTATGAAGGAAAAATCCAAGTTTCACCCTATTAAACCTCTTTCTCAAGAAAGTCGGTAACACCATAAGATGATAATCATGTATCCAAACATAATCATCTTCAGGGTTAATAACTTCCATAATCCTATCAGCAAAAATCTTATTAACAGATACATAAGCTTGCCATAAAGACCTATTAAACCTACCACCGAGTTCCGGTGACAAAGGTAACATGTAATGAAAAAGTGGCCATAATTGTTGTTTGCAAAAACCATGATAGTACTTGGTAAACACTTCAGGTGGAAGAAAAGTAGGGACACATTTGAAATTCTCAAGAAGTGTCATTGAAACCTCATCTTGTTCATTAGGATGAACATCTTCCTTTAAGCAACCAACATAAATAACCTCAATATCATCATCACCTATTCCATCCTTCAATTGAAGAAGTGAATTTTCATCCCAATCAAAAGACCAATAACTCCTATTACCATCATGATTCTTTTGAGCTTTTATAGGAAGCTGATTAGCCACTATTATGATCCGGTCGCGGTGAACCGAAGATGAAGATAGATCAGAGGCAACACTCTCAACTTGATCATCATCAATATTAACTTCAGATATCAAACCAGCCACAGTCATAATCCTTGGAATTCTTCTATTCATTAAACCAAATGATGGAGTTTCACCAGAAGCTAACTCTACTAGGTTTGAATAAGATCTTGAAACCATTTTTGTAACACTAAATCCAAGGTATGGAAAATGCAATTCAACCAAAAGGGTCAAAGAAAAACTAAAGATTGAACTGAAAAGACAATTTTTTGAGATGTGGGTCAGCTAATACCAGTTCTAAACTTTGTGAAAGAAAAGTTACAAAGCATAAAATGACAAGAGATACAAGTTGTGAATCTATGATGAGAAACAAAGGAAAGCATCAAAAGGGTGTGAGGAATTTGTTTAAAGACAATAACTTTAGAGATTGGTTTCATAAAGGAATGAAGCAGAACAGAACAGATTCAGATAACAAAAACAAGAAACAGAAACAGAAACAAAACAACACACAAAGAGATTGATGTCAGAAACTGAAACAGCAACACAAAATGGAATTATTAACAGTTTGAAAGAAATTTACCAGTTTTGGTTGAAACTTGAATTTCAATATCACTTTAATTTAGTGGATATAGTGGAGAAGAATATAAATATTACTATATTAGAAGATTTTGATGTGAATGATTTTTTTTTCAAACTTCAAAGGCTTCTCCTTGATCACAATGGCCACCCAAGTCCATAGTCTCTTTCTCTCTCTTACCACTGAACAAAAACAGCATGCAACAGTGTTATGATCTTTTTAGAAGCTTGCTTGTTTTCATGGGTCAACTACTAACTTTTTTTATTTTTTCATTGTTTTTTATAAATGAAAGTTTAGGTGAGTTAGGTCTGACGATGACTCATACGTCATAGCAAACTTTAAAACTCAAATAACATTGACAAAATCATTTAAAGATTATTGACCGAAGAGATCGTCATACAAATTATGGAAGCTGAACTCAAATTCATACGACAAATGAGTTAATTTTTTACAACTGAGTCAAAGCATTTTTTGTTTAGTAAACGAAGCGATAAGTACCATGTAAATTGACATAAACTACGAGATTCACAATTTGAACATCCCAAAGACATTCAACTTAACAAAACAATTTCGGTATTATCAGTTGAGTTAGAAGCATAGGATAGAAGCCATTTTTCATGTTTTATTTTGAGAATGGATGTAAGCCGTTGGATGAGTGAGGATGGGTTTGTGGTAATCTAAATGGACGGTGATGATTACATGGTTGATTATGGATTATGTGGGTTAGGTGTATTATATAAATTCTTAATTGAGTTTGATCTTATCCATTGTTTTTCGGCAAGTCCGTCACCGAGGATTATGTTTAAAGTGGGACCCACTTAAGAGACTTGTCTAAAATTATCTGCTTTCCTCATTTGTCACGCCACGTTTCTAACATTCATTGGTTGAGTTGGCTCCACCGTACACGTGGTGGGTTTTAAACCCTTCTTTAACTTCGATATTCCAAACCGTCTTGAATCAATGAATACCATAATTCTCTTTTTGACAAAATATTTCTCTGCCTATTCAAAACATTTGGATGTTCTTACTTAAAATAAAATAAAATAAAGAGCAAATACTCCCTCCATCCCAAATTGTATGTCATTTTAGAAAAATATTTATCCTAAATTATATGTCATTTTACAATACCAATGAAATATTAATGTTATTTTTCCTCATATATCCTTGACTATTTATTATTTTCTCTTCTTTCAATTCCTACATTTATCTTTAGAGTAATACCTCAAATTCGTCCTTGAATTTTCAAAAATCAGCCAAATTCGTCCCCAAATTTTGCGAAATATCTATTTAGTCCTTGGATTTTCAAAATGTCAATCAAATCAGTCCATCTGTTAAGTTGGCCTGTTAACGGAGGTGACGTGTACCATTAACAGCTTACGAGGCTTACCATGTCAGATGTCACGCGAGCAGGGACCAAATTGATTGATTTACAGAAAATTGGCAAGGACCAAATTGATTGATTTACAGAAAATTGTAAAATTCTCAACGTATCTTTTTCCCCCAAAGTCTATTTCTCATGAACGTCTCTTTCTTCCCCAAATATATAAATTTGGAACCCTAATTTTATAATTTGTCACCTAGAGTTCAAAATTCCCAAAATTTCTTCCATTAATTGATGACAAAAATCTTCCCAATTCAAAAAACTAAAAAACCTAATTTGTTTTATTGAATTCGAAATCCAAAAATTGTTCAAGATTTGGTGTTCATAAATGATGAGTGGTGGGCGTATGGACAAAAACAACTATAATAGACGGTCTTCATCTTCAAGCTCTATGTTTAAGGGTGATGTAAAAGTACTTGAATGTTGGTGAAGTTGAAGAACTAGGTTACTTTAAAAACAATGGAATTGGTGCTGGTCATGGAAGAAAGGCAAGATTGATGGAGAATTTTCAGTCCCTAGTTAAGCATATGGAAAGTGGTAATGAAGAGGTTTAGAGGGCAATGTTGATGGACAAAGTTGACTATGTAGGAAGTGAACTTAGGTTGATTAGTATTTGACAGTCATAATTTGCTTGTTTGAGTTATTTAACATGCTACTCTATTATACTAGGTATGTGTATTGTTGTAATGAAAAGAGGTTGAAGATGAATGAATGCAACGTTTCTGTCAAAATATTTTCATCAAATTAGTCCTTAAATTATTTGCCTAAGTATCAAACCAATCCCTACATTATATAAAAATACCATCAAATAAGTCCTTGAATTATTTAAATAGATTTCAATGTGATCTTTGGTGCATATATGAGCAGAACAAAGTAAAAAAGTAAAGAGACACAATTTGATCCTTGAATATACCAGCAAATAAGTCATAATCCAGGAATATTACATAAGCAAAAAGAAACTCAACCATGAGACATTAACAAGTCATAAGTCATACATTCCATGTTCTTAAATATTACATATCCAAAAAGAAACCCAACTAGAGGGCATAATTTAAACATGTCTAAATATTTCATTTTCAAAAAGCATAATTTAATCATGAATTAAGGTTGAGTAGAATCGGATGGCCCATAACTTGTATATGACATTCTAATAACTTCAGGAGCCGTATGATGTGGTGGAGCAGTACGCTTCACTGGTGTTTGCGTAGACTCCTCAGTTGAAATAACTGGTTCTCTTATGTCATACCTCCTCGTACCCACTCTCCCTGCAATAAAATCGATCAAATCAGTCCCTAGATTTCTAAAATTTTCAATCAAATCAGTCGCTAAATTATTACAGTTACTATCAAATCAATCCTTAAAAGAGGGGTAAAAGAGGAAAAACAAAAAAAATGAAAGTGAAAAGTTAAAACTGAAATTCTTAACGTTTCCATCAAATTGGTCCTTGTAAACGTGGCTGACTAGATGACACGTGTACAAGACAATACAATATATTGGACGGAGGGATGAATTTGATGGACGTATATTAAATTCAGGGATGAAATTGACATTTCGCAAAATTTGAGTACAAATTTGGCAGATTTTTGAAAATTCAAGGACGAAGTTGGCTAATTACTCTTTATCTTTCCCATATAATTTATTAAGGACAATTTTGTAAAACAACTCATAATATCTATTTCCCACACAATATTAATTACATTTCTTAATATGTGTGAAATGCCCAAAACGTCATACAATTTGGGACGGAGGGAATAACTTTAATCCTATGCACCTCATTGTCACATAGGTCTCTGATTCAGGATTAAATACAAATAAGTCCTTGACTTTGCACTTCCGTCATCACTTTAGTCTCTGACGTTAAATAATTATGTTAAGTGTGTCACAGAGTGAAAGTAAAAAATAGTCACTGTAGTCCTTGAACCAAAAATCAATATCCCCAGCTTGAATATCAAATTCTTAAATCCTTAAATCTTAAATCCCTAAATGTCATCCTTAAGTCTCAAATTCCTAAATGTCATTCCTAAATCCTTAAAATTGAAAATCTCAAATTCCTAATTTATTATCTTATTTGACAATATTAATATAACATTTTTTTTTGTTTTTGGTCAAAATAACGTTCTTTTATTTAAAATTAAAACATAATGATTAATAATAACAACATTATTATTTTTTTACAAAATTGGTTGTTTAATACTCTGGCAAAGTTTTATAGTTAAGCAAAAAAAAATACATAAAACTTTCAATACAATTTATAAAACATACAATATTCAATATATCTAAAGGAAAAAACAATCTGCAATGTTAAGAAAAAAGTCACTTTTTTTTTACAAGAGAAAAAAGTCACATATTACTGTATATTTTTTTTTTAGGAATTTAGGGATTTGATATTCAAGTTGAGGATATTGATTTTTGATCCAGGGACTAAAATGAATATTTTCTACTTTCACTTTAGTCCCTCCGACACACTTAACAAAATCATTTAACGTCAGAGACTAAAGTGATAACGGAAGTGCAGAGTCAGAGACTTCTTTGTATTTAATCTCAAGTCAGGGACCTATGTGACAACGAGGTGTAGAGTCAGGGACTAAAGTGACAATTTGCTCTAAAATAAAACATTGGTTGTGTTTTTGGTGTGAACCTTAGCACAATCACAATAATGATAAAAGTAATTTCTATAAATTTAACACTTCTACTTAGAATCAATAGTTAAACCAGTATTGTTATTTATCCCGACTGCTTTATTTCGAATTGATTTTAAAAAGGTTTTTAGCCAATTAAATTTGGGGTTATAGTCATTTGATATCTGAGTGTATAATGAGTAGTTATAATAATATTTCAATGTATTTATGATTTTTAAAATTTTGATACATTGAAAGATTATTATAACTACTCATTATACACTCAGATATCAAATGACTATAACCCCAAATTTAATTGGCTAGAAACTGATAACATGTAAAACACAACATCATTTCAGCTCGTTTTGTGTGTAGTTTAGGCCTAAATTCTCTTGTTTTGTCTATGTTATGCTGGGTTGTATGGCTATGTTTCAGGTACACAGCAATAGAGGCCTCCATGCACAGAAACGGCGAAATTCGGCGAGAAAACGAAGAAAGGAACAAGTCCTGAAGAACTCAGCTTCAGGGTGACGGCCGTCACACCCTGTGACGTGTTGACCGTCACCCTTCAACTCGACCTGGCCGTCACCAGCGTCCCAGACCGTCAGCACCCCGTGACGAGCAGACCGTCCCACCCTGTGACGCCCGTCACGGGTTCGGGAGAATCAGTCTCCCCTTCCAGAAACGGTTTTTCCCATGTTTCTCTCCCACTCTCTCCACCTGCAGTGCACACGACCAGAACACGTTGTTAAAGATGCTTGGCCTATAAATAGGTCCAAAGAGGAGAAAGAAAGGGTTGAAGAGTTTGAGCAAAACATTAGTTATACAGATAGTACTTTGTAATCTATTTTCTAGTTTTCATTTGACTCAAGTCTGTCACCAAAGAACCTTTGTTACTTGCAATTTTGAATTAAGAATTGCTGCCATTTACTTTCTCTGTTGTCGTGATTGACAAAGGCTCCACTAATTCAATTCTGATTCCTTTCATTGTTGTTGTGCACTTATTCCCTTAATTGAAAGTAACCATCATTGTGAGGTTCTTATTTACTTAGTTTCTATTCATTTATTTTGTTTTTTTTTTCTCCTTTGTTTCGATTATAATGAATAGCATGAACAATTGTTTATTTATTTTACATACCATGTCTGAGTAATTTTATAAAGTGTCTGGAATGTAGAAACTGTCGTACTAATGATGTTCAGCTGAAATGTATGATTGAAGTTTATAGCAGGAATTATTTTTATGCCTGAATATTCTGATTTTTAACGATGAATTTTTACAGTGAAAACTGAAAAAGCATAATATCTGTTTCGTATCGAAAGAACGAAACTCATATCTGTCTGTAGAATAATCAGGAATTATTTTAGTAATTCAGCGATAGCGTTTTTTTAAAATAATTTTGACATTCTTAATTTTCAAAAACGCTATTTTAAACTCTAAGTCGTACACGCGAAAGTTGATGACTGTGAGTTTAAAATACGGAGTCAGTATTGCGAAAGCAGACTGATTTCTTTAAATTAAAATTATACTAAAAATAACTTTTCAAACTAAACTTGATTATCTTGAAATAAAAGGAATTTTGACGTAATAAGACGTACACGCGAAAGCGGTCGAATAGATTATAAGGTCAGAATTTTATGTCGTGATCGTGAAAGCGAGACGACCACTTTTTAATTTAATCCTTTTTACGTGCGAAAATATTTTCCTATTATAAAAAATAAACGCTACTCAGCTGATATCAACGGTCGACATAAGCTATATTCTGGGCACTCGTTTATTAATTAACTAGAACAATTCAATTTCCTAAGTTTTTCACTCCATATCGTTTACAATCGCCTTAGATAAACAACGTAACAATTAATTACGGTACTTGACATTGGTCTCTGTGGATTCGACAACCTTTTATACTAAAACAGATATTTCTGTACACTTGCGGACCTATCAGAAACCTTTTTGAAATCAATTCGAAATAAAGCAGTCGGGATAAATAACAATCATAAAATAATCAAAATAGTTACTTATTGTCATTTCGATCCTTACAAATACTTACTTATTGTTATTTCGATTCTTACATGAAAAGAGTTATTGGGAGCATTGAAAGATTATTTTAGCGTCAAAGAATATTTTGACTAACAGAATGCATAATCAAAGACTATTTTAAAATTTTCATACATTAAGGACTATTGTAACTAATCATTACATCTTCATTGACCATAGTGACTGTTACCCCATTAAATTTCATTCGGCCTGAAAATCAAGGGACATCATGGAATACTCCCTCCGTCCCTATATCTAAGCACCCATTTGATTTTACTTTTGTCCCTAAATGTAAACTCCTTTTCAAATTACTAGATGTATATATGATTTTTTTCCTAAACATATCCCTAATTAATACTACTAACTTGTCTTGAAATATGAAAAGTCAAATTTAATACACATACAAACAAAAGACAATTTTGTAATATTAACATACAAAGGTAATAAGATGTTTATACAATTTTGTAAAAACAGACAATTTTGTAATTTTGATGGGATAATCTCTCCATACCAGTCTAGTTTTATTCCTGGTAGAAGCATCCATCATAACATCATTGTAGCCCAAGAGATGGTCCACTCTATGTCTAGAGTGAAAGGTAATAAGATGTTTATGTCTATTAAAATTGATCTGGAAAAAGCCTATGACCGTCTAAATTGGAATTTTGTGGAAAAATGTTTAGAGGATTGTAATTTCCCGCCAAAGCTCATTCAGGTAATTCATCATTGCATTTCTTCCCCCTCCTACAAAATTTTATGGAATGGAGAGAAAACTGACAGTTTTGTCCCCACAAGAGGTATTAGGCAAGGTGACCCCCTTTCCCCTTATCTTTTTGTCATATGCATGGA
>Ga0228711_1010332_pt1 | contig 12316 bp, 10 predicted proteins | sample MedpolnodulmetaG_2_FD_177996 | JGI IMG/M metagenome (GOLD analysis project Ga0228711, IMG submission 177996) | Root nodule microbial communities from Medicago polymorpha collected in Santa Monica, California, United States - brown nodules | ecosystem: Host-associated > Plants > Roots > Nodule...
TAAAAGTGTGAACCTGAATTCCATTGTATGCCTTTTGGACTCCTTATATTTTCCTTACATATAACGATTAAATGAATACAAATAATAATATTAACAATAATAATATAGGAATAAATTACAGAAACAAAAATTAGTAAGAGGACACATGTTTATTTGTTGAAGAAATAATTTTATTATAGACACATGCTTAGTAACATCGGTAAAATTATAATTTCTGGAGACATCTTATGGATGACATTGGTAAAATTATAAATTCTGAGCACATTTTATGGATGATTGATGCGGCTTTCTTAAGCTACACAAATCTGCAGATCATGTTCTTGTCGACATGCCTGCTTGGCTGCTATCCAATCGCTTTGAGGAATTGTCACCTACACAAATTTGCAAATCTGATGAAGGAATTGTCTGACGAGGACTTGTTTACATGCTTGTTTGCTGCTGTCCATAACACACATTATCACTGTAAGTAAAAAAAAGGAAAACAATTGTGCACAACAGGATATAATTTTTTTTCCACTTAATAATATATGCAAACACACACACAACACACACACTCACACACACATTTAGCCATGTTACTCTGTTTTGTACTAAGAATGTTGTGAATGAAGAGAGACTCTGCATAAGACAATAAAGGGTTAAAAGTATAATTATAAATATAATTGTTAGGGGTAAAATAGATGTAGCTGGCAATTTAGATGAGATGGTAGACTCTTAGGTGAGGTTTGGTTATGTGGGGGAGGAAACCAGTTGAAAAAAAAGAGAGAAATGAGAAAACTATCACCAAGAGAGTTAACAGTACCTGTCCAAGAAAAAGGAGTCAAGAGTTATACCTTAAACTTGTCTATTTGGAGAATATCTATCATTTGCTTTCATATTAAGGGATTCCAACTGGAAAAAAAATGAAGAGGATAATAGAAATTTTATGAGCACCATGAAAAGATGTATCTCTAAAATTTGATGAATACCCATGAATATGTGAAAATCATTAAAATGAAGATGTTAAATATGCAGTTGGCAGTAGTAAACAATCTCACCATAAGTTTTGTGAAACTAAAATTCAAATTTTCTTCCCCACACTAACTTGGTGAAATATTCTAATTATTGTGTTCTTTTGACATGCCTTCATGCTGCATTCTGCTGGCGTGGTTCCTCCTTCAAGAATTCGTTGAGTTGACTGTGGAAACCTATGGATGGAGACATAGAAGAGGCAAAAAGTTGCATAATGGAGAATGACATAAAGAAGTTCATGTACTTGTATTTATACCGTAAAGAAGAATAAAAAAGAATGCATACCAATGAGATAAGTTGTTAGTTGTATCACATAATATTTGACCTGCATCATCAATTGTAGAGTATGAAAATGCATAATACAGCATAACATGAAGTGAAAAGAAGCATAGATTTGCTTGCAAAATGTGATGGCATGGCAAGGCAAGGCAAGACTCTTGCCTTTAAATACTACTTGAGGGAAGAGAAAGAGCCTTGGAGATAAAGAAAGGTCCTTGGAGCGTGAGAGAGAGAAAGAGCCTTGGAGAGAAAGAAAGACCCTGCACTGCACTGGAACCTGCTCTGCCTTTATTTTTTCTTCCTAATATAACCATTGAAAAGACAAGCAAAATAAGGAGAAAAGCGAATTTGGCTGGAAGGGGAAAGAACAGTAAAATCTGAAGCTTCTCCATTGTAAGATTTATAGATACTTTGCATGTGATCTTTGAGAAAATGATAGTGTAGGATTTTTACTAGGGATAATATGTATTTAACTGTAATTTGGGCGAGATCCGGTTTACCTCCCTGTAAAAAAAAGTTTAAATTTAATATGAAGATTTTCCACAAAACACCTCTGTAATATAAAGATTCTACACAAAACACCTCTGAACTCATCCAGACGCTAATGCGGCACGCCACTGTGTAATTATTTTAATTTTATTTTTTTAAAAAACCCGACACGTGTGTAATGGACACTGACGTGGCACATCACTGTGTAATTATTTTTATTTTTTTTAAAACCTGACATGTGTGTAATGGGTTAAAAAATTAATTTTAAAAAGATAAAAAAAACTGAAAATTAATTTTCAAAAATTTAAAAATAAGAAAAAAAAATTGGATTTATTTTCAAAAAATAAAAAAATTCAGAAAAAAATTAATATTTTTTTAGCAAAACATTCAAAAATTAGCTTATTTTATTTTTTTCGAATATTTTTAAAATTTTAATTTAATTTGGATTTTTTTAAAATTTTTCAAAAGTTTCAAAATAGTAAGTTTAGGAATTTTTTTATTTTTTATATAATTTATTGGGAAATACATACATATATATATATATATATATATATATATATATATATATATATATATATATATATATATATATAAAGAAAACAACCCCTTTAAGCTCTTTTGGACTGACTATTTCTTCTCACAAATGCCCTCCATTTTCAATACAAATAACACATGTAACAAATATATAAGAATAAATTTAAATATTAAAAAAATTTCCATATTTTTTTATCCTCAATATTTAAATATTAAAAAATATTCTCAAATTTGTAACACATCGTAAAAAAAAAATTGGAATTAAATTTTCGAAAAAAAATCTGAATTTTCCTAAATTTGTATCCAGATTGTTAAAAATAAAAATATTTTCCAGATTTTTTTTTTGTTGAGAAAATTTAAAAAACTTCTTTTTCCAAAAAAAAAATTTCGAAAATAATTTGAATTTTTTTTCAAAATAAAAAATTTGAAATATATATTTCTAAATTTTTGAAAATAATTTTAAAAAATATATTTTTCGTAATTTATAAATTTTGGAATTTTCGAAAAAATATATATTTCAAAATTTTGGAAAATATTTTTCGTAATAAAAAAAATTCCTGAATTTTTTTTATAAATTTTTACAAATTTTTTAATTTTTTTTAAAAAATAGGCACAAATGCCATGTGTACCTTTAAAAAAATGAAAAACAAAATTAATTATACAGTCAACATGCCACTCAGCTTGCCACGTCAGCAATTCTGCACAATCATATGGGTTAGGGGCTAAAATCAAATAATCTTATTTTACAGGGTTGAAATCTAAATTTTTTTTTACAGGAGGTAAACCAGAACTCAGCCAAATTACAGGGGGTAAAGACATATTAACCCTTTTTACTATGTATTAAATACTTTGTATGGTAAAAAGAGTTTGTTAAATACTTCCCTGGTCTCAATTATAAACAAAAGTTCTTTTTTTAGATTTATTTAAGAACTAATGTATTTGATATTATGTATGATAGACAAAATACATTAGCCATTTAATGAGTATATAATGTACAATTTTATCAGGTGGTTGACAAGATTAAGTCGCTTACCTTTATATGGTTGAAGGCGAAGTATATTTCTCTTTCCATCAATTACCATGGGGTGGTGGCTTAACCCCTTTACCATATTGGGTATAGGCTAAGTGTTTCTTTTCTATATTTTGTTCCCTTTGTACAGACAATTTTTGTAAATATTGGCTTAACTCTGTTGTCATTTTCTTAGTTCGTCTTGTGCTAGGAAGGATCCTTGTGTGGAGGTAATATAATTCATTTTAACTTCTTAAAAAAAAAAATGTACAATTTTTCTTTTAAGCAAATAAATATCTTGGACAAGTGTCAACCCCACACACTTTGATTTTTCTCTAAATACTTATTGGTGATATGTACTCTAGGTCCCATGGCCGTTGATTTGATTTAATTCGCGATAATTTGATTGGCGTTACTTGATGATAAATAAACACAAAAAATACTCCATAATATACCCTACCATAAAATGGATTCGTCTCTTTCTGTGCTCCATAAAATGGATTCCACCTCATTAAAAAAAAATATTCTCATGTAAATTCCACCCTCATTCATTATGAGAAAATTTAAAAAAAAAAAAAATGGTCCTATCTATAAGAAAATGACACAATTTTTAAGTTGTAATTGTTATATAAAGGATTTTGGGTTTAGTTAGAAGTCACCCATATCTTTTAACAACTCACACTTCAAGGTGTGATTTCCACTTTTTAGTTATAACTTTGTTAAAAGACACCTTCATAAAAATTAGTTTGTGTCTTTTAGCAAATAATCATAGAATAACTTGCTAAAAGACACCTTCATAAAAAGTGTCTTATAGTAAAACCCAAAGATTTTTCTATCCTTTGTTAAATAGTTCTATTTTTAATATAGATTTGTCTTACATGTGCAAGATTATTTATTAAAAACAACAATTATTTATTAAAAAGATACATATTTACTTCCAAAAAAAAAAGATACATATTTATTATTAAATGCACAAATTTTAATAATTTTTTTTAATTTCATAACATGTGTAAATTAACACAAAAACCCTTTTAATATTAGTGGATAATTTAATATTTCACAATTTTCCATAAAAGTATATTTGTAAAAATATTTAAAAAATTACAACAATTAATGATTGCATTAATTTTTTTTTTGTTTTTGACAAAAATAAAATGATACTCATTCATTCAAATTGAGGGATTGCATCATTCAACATTGCTAAAAACGTAAAGGATGAATCTGCGAACAAACTCACAGCATCCAAGTTAATAGCATATAACGGCATAATGCCTACAAAAGTATATGATAAAATTAAAGTGACTGAAATATCCATGGCCTCCGGATCTGCAATGTTGACGCCCAAATCTTTGATTGAATAATCGATTTTTCAATATGAATCAAATGAACATCGCACGAAGACGGGAAATCAAACAACGCCGCACAAGACGACGACCAACAAACCACCACACTTAGATGATGAAATCACAAAGAATTTTTTTTAGATCTAGAGAGAAAAAGATGAAGAGGGGTGATTTCAGGTCAAGAATTGACCCAAAACCACCCCCTCAATGAAAAATCTGTAAGAGAAAACCTAGAGAGAAAACTAGGGCAGACTTGTTGGAAAGGAAACCTCTGATTGCATTAATTTAATGTTTTTTGTTTTTCTTCTTTTAATAAGGATCGGAGGAGACATTTTGAAACCAATGGAGTAACAAAATCAACAAATATTCTCTTTTCTGACTGATTAAGTAATTAATGTTTCGAAAAATAAAATATTTACTTATAATAATAACTAGATGGAGTAATAAAAAATCAGAAAGAATGAAGGAAAAAAAATAGAGGATACTACACCATAGTAATTACACTTTTATATGATGGTCACATATTCTATCCACAAATAGAGCCTTTCTTTTCCATTTTACATTTTCTCAACCGCCAAGGATCTATATTAGCATCATATATTTACATTCAAAAAGAATCAGAAAGACTTGAATGATTCGTTCGTAAGTCTTTTAACTCAACTTATAAATGTCAATATTCTTAGTTTAAATATTTCTTGTCAAAAAAATTCATGTTTGAACTTTCTTCATAGCTATACTTGCGAGTTTCAAGTAGTGTTTGTCACTTTGTCTATATCGACTAACAAATTAGGTTTTAAAATTAGGAAAAAAAATTAAGTAGAATATTCTCTATTGATTCTTAGTTTCATTAACTTTGACTCACTTTCGCAACTCCATTTCTTCGAAATTTCATATGAATTAGTCAAGGAGCCAGGCCAAGGAAAGCAGAAAGAAGAAGAAAAGAGTAAGAACAAAAACTAGCCACACTATTGTCAAAGTAGAGCCCACAAGAACCACAAGGTTGTTCATGTAATTTCCTAGAATCCCATTAGTTATAAATGATTATATTCCTTGTCTCTTCTATTTGTACTCTACTTTCTCTACCCCTTCTTTTTCTAAAAGAGGATAAAAAACCTCTTTACACAAACACCTGCAGAATATTAAACAAAGCCTTATCCTTTTCACTTGTTCACTTTTCATCTCTATGAAAATTGACATGTTGTATTTTTGTTTTATATGAAAAGCTCAAGTATTTTTGAGTTTGTTATAGAAAAAAGCTCAAGTATCTTTTGTACTTTTTTTTTAATTGAGTGGGAATTCTATTTCACATAGAGTTTAGAAATATTTTGGTTATCAATTATCTTAATTGTGGTGTAACTTACTTTTCATAGAATCAATTTCAACCATTCTAAACTTGTTGCATGGCTTTGGTGAGTTCTATGAACTCAAGGAGAGAACTTGTAAAAGAGGTTAATCCAAGTGGGGTTAAGGATACAATTTATGTTGCTGTGGCTAAAGATGTGAAAGATAGCAAATTAAATGTGATATGGGCGATACAAAATTCTGGAGGAAAGAGCATTTGCATTCTTCATGTGCACGTTCCAGCAGCTAAGATCCCTATGAGTAAGTCTTTGTTATTTGACAAAATAGTATGTATCAGATATAGTAGTATAAGATGAGAATGATAGTGCATGATAAGATGAAGTATAGTATCCTCTAAAGAGAAGGAAAAAAAGAGATAAAAATATAGATAGAAAAGATTTTTTATGTTAAAATAAAAAAAAAATGGTATTTTTGTATTTTTGATAGTTTGTATGGATAAAAAGTTGTCTCGTGATTTAGCCAGAAACAAAAGTTTTTGTTTTTAATTTGTTCAATCGCTTATTATCTGTTTTATATAAATTTAGTTTCTCATTCAAACATGATACAAAAAATATACAACCTTATGTTTTTTAATAAATGAAACGCTCTTCAAAAAGACTAAAAAGTCTAATTACTTGTATTTTTTAGAAAACTTGGCCATACTCTTGTAAAAAAACAAAGTTATACTTAGAGATTATAATTCTTTTTGAATCACAAATGTTATAGAATAAATTGTCATATTAGTATTTTCTCATTCGTTATGATGCGAACATCGAACTTTTAATTTTTAACTATTTTTTAATCTTCTAACTTAACCAACTGAATTATCTATGCTCCCACCTAGAAATTAGAAGTCTCAAATGTTGGGGTTTGTTTGAATATTTAACGATCTATAAATATATACACCACTCAGTTTTTTTTTATAAGTATCATTTTGCCTTCACAAAATGAATACTTACAATAAGGGACGAATAAATTACTTCATTTGTTTTTTTTAAATGTCGTTCTAAAATAGTAACACTATATTAAAGAAGTGTGGTTTTTTTTTTGTCCCGTGAGCTTAACTTAGTTAGTAGGGACGTATAAAATATGCAAGGTTCGAGGATTAAACCCTGGTCACCGTAAAAAAAAAGTGAATTTTTTAAGCTGTTTTTTTCTTCTTGTTATACCCTAACTTTAAGTGAATTTTTTTTTTGGACATGCTTTCTATTTCCAATAAATTTAATGTGAGTATTTGACGTCTTTTTCTCATAACAAACGATTGTATTTACTCTCACATTCTCAAACACATTCCTAATTTTTTTTTGCACGTATTCTATCTCTCATCCACAATAAGTAGATGTCAATAGTCTAAATATGATACACATTTTTTTTTCACTTGAAATTTTTAACAATATTACTTATCTTATTTATAGAATCTCAACTATTTTTGAAACCATTAGTATAGGTAACAAATTTTGTTTAAATTTGGAGATAACAAAAAAACAAAGTTGAATTTTCCAAATTATCCCTTTAAACCATCAAAACGGCAATTAAATAGAAACGCTAAATTCATACTCAAACGACATTTAAAAAGGAACACAAAGAATATATGTTTTGTCATTAATTGTATCAGTGATTTTAATACCGAATTTAGCTGTAAATTCAACTTTTTTTTTTATTTTTCCTTCATTCAAAAAAACTATTTTTTTTTATTTTTTTTATCAATATCACAACTATTATTTGATTAGTTGTAAATTAGAAGAATATAACTCATTATCTAAGCTAATTTTTTTTTTTGAGGGGAGCTAACCTATATTATTATGGTTTCAATTAAGTACAAAAATGCTTAAACCTATATAAATTAAGAATGTTAGCCAGTTATATTTTATTTTCTTAATGTAATACAAAAATGTATTAATACTAAAAACTGTATTTTATGAGACCTTGTTATGTGAAGGGCATTTTATGAACGACGTCATTTAAATGAGTGAAATTAGTCAAATTTACTTTTATTTGAGATTTCTAAAAATAAATTTTTTCTTTTTCTTATAATTGAACGCTGTCTTTCATATTTTAAATGTAAGTGAATTTAAAAGATATAAATTAACAAAAAAAATATTATTTTTGACTGAAAACGAAAATATTTAAAAACTATTAAGAACATATAAATTAAGCTTGAATAAACTATTTTATTAACTTGTTAATTTGGTTGTTTACAGTGGGTGCTAAATTTCCAGCAAGTGCATTGACAGAGCAAGAAGTTAAAGCATATAGGGAAATTGAAAGTGAAGACATGCACAAGACTCTTGATATTTATCTTGCTATCTGTCAAAAGATGGGGGTATTTGTTGTTGTTTGTCATAACTATTTCCATGCGATTGATTTGCAGCATTCATTTCAAAACTTATTTGAATAATTTATTTTCTTATGCAGGTGACAGCAACTAAATTGCACATTGAAATGGATTGCATTGAAAAAAGAATTGTAGAACTCATCTCCAGATATAACATACAAAATCTTGTTATGGGAGCAGCTTCTGATAAGTACCATTCTAGGTAGACCCCACAAATCCCAATTTTATGGTCAATAATTTGATGTAGATATGATGTATGATTCAACATTATTTATTATAGTAACTGACCCTAGTACTGTTTGGATAAACAATATAACTAACCACTTAACATATAAATGTTCATGTATAATCTATTTTTATAATAAAATATAAAATAAAGTTCGTTAGACCCGGTCAACTGACAATGCCGAAAACGCTAGGTGAATACCTTCACCTTAATTCGTACCGAGTTTTCGCAGTTGTGTGTGTGAGTTTTAGGTGGTGTTTGCCACTTTGTCTACGGATTAGAAAAAATGTCAAACCATTTTCGTTTAAGTCATAAAGTGTTTTTATAAATTATCTTGGAGAGCTTATGGAATTAAGTTGAATTAAGTTTTTTATAAATTGTTTTCAATAAGCTCACTTGCCTGACATTGCAGGAGAATGACAGATCTTAGATCTAAGAAAGCCATCTATGTATGTGAACAAGCTCCAGCTTCTTGTCATATACAGTTTATCTGCAAAGGATATCTTATACAGACAAGGTATGTTGCACCATAAATGCTGATGCATAAAAGAACATTGTTGCACTACATGAAGATAATCATAATTTTGGTTCGAAGCTTAAAGCTTTGTATTTTCCTAAGAATACTCTTGAGCTCAATGTGTTATTTTAAATAAAAAAAATTGAGGAACAGGTATTATTAATTAAAGTGATACTGATGATTATTTTACAACTATGCTTAAAGAATTGTAAAAGGTCAAACTCTAACTATTGAGCTGACACCTCATGGACAAGTTCAACGGATTAAACATACTTTTATTCCCTGAAATTCACTGTCGTCTTTAATCTCTATAAAAATTATTTTCTTTCTAAAATAAAATTATAAAACTAATATTTTATAAATTTACAGAAACTAAAAGCATTTTTTGTATTTTAGAGATTATTATTAATAATTTTTTATATATATACTACAATTGAAATATGAAACACTAGCGATATTTTAGGAACTAAAAATTTATGAAGCACTGACACATACACGGACACGACACTAACAAGTAGACACACATAATTTGAGAAAATGAGTCAGTGAAATGTAATTGCATGTGCCAGCATGGTATCAACATGTGCCAGACACCGGGCATACTTTCGATCAGAATCATTGCTGCTACCGGGCTAAAAATATATTTAACTCTTATAATTTCATAAAGTTTATTTCTTGATTTATCTTAGACGTTGTATGATTCTCATATCATTTTGCCATAGTAATGTCATTGCACTTGGTTATACTATCTTGTGTACTTATGTAAGTATCAATTAATCAAATCAGGGATTGCAATTTGGATAACTTTAGAGTAGAGGGCACATCTCCTTTGGTGCAGCAAATGCAAAACTCTAAAGTTGGTCACTCACCTCACTTGATATCTAGATCAATTTCACATGATCAAGAGTTACATCATCATAGAGTAAGATCTATCAGCTTTGGATCTGGAAGGAGCATGGCATCATCTGTTTCTTCTTCAGAACGGTTTTTATCATCTGAAAGTGGAAGGAGCATGATCCCAAATTTGACTAGTGATGGCAATGAGAGTTTGTTGGACTTGAAAATGAGTTACCTGTCTAGTATTAAAGAAGAAAATCTTTGTCATCCATCACCTCCTAGTGTGCTGGTACACTTTTTTTTTTCCCTCTTTAAGAATATTTGTGTCTCATGTCGTGCATTGCATGTTTTTGCGAACTCTAAACTTGTTATAAGTTTGAATGACACTAGCAATATTATGATAACATTTTGTACATTGTGATTGAACACTAGCAGGATAGAGGAATGGACGATAGTGTGTATGATCAACTTGAACAGGCTATCGCGGAGGCTGAGAAGGCTAGATGGGATGCGTATCAAGAAACTGTTAGGCGTCGCAAAGCTGAAAAAGATGTCATTGATACTATACGCAAGGTAACTGTGGTCAATATTTATCGAGTTTTTATCACTTGTGCAATGTGTAGAACCGTAGATTATCATGTTTAAGTCAATGCGTTATTTTACTGGAAATGTTTATGATAATGCTTAATGGCCTACTCTAAACTTATTTACGAATGTTGCTGAAATAAACTTGATACAAATGTTTGAAAAATCCAATATATACAGACTAAAGACACCATAATCTTGTATGAAGAAGAGGTAAAACTAAGGAAAGAGTTAGAGGAAGCACTACAGAAAGCGAAAGAAGAAATTGACAACATGAAAAGCAAATTAGACAAAGTCAATAAGGAACTCCAACTTGCCTTGAATCACAAGTCATCAAAGGAGAATCAAATTAGTGAGACATCAAGAACACATACCCTTCAACTTTTGTCAGAGTTTTCTTTTTCTGAGATTGAAGAAGCAACATGTAACTTCAATCCATCCTTAAAGATTGGTGAAGGTGGATACGGAAAGATATTTAAAGGTATCCTTCGTCACACTGAGGTGGCTATAAAAATGTTGAGCCCCAACAGCACTCAAGGAGCTTCAGAATTTCAACAGGAGGTAAGATGGTTCGAGTTTGATTGATGTTTTCTAGATTATTATCCTATTTTGGTTAGCAGCAATTTTTTTTTTTTGTGGATGGTTGAATTTATCATATGAAATAAGTGGCATTAATGATTATTTTTACACTCTTTTGGTTCTGTTGTATCAGGTTGAAGTATTGAGCAAGTTAAGGCATCCAAATCTTATCACACTTATAGGAGTAAACCAAGAATCAAAAACTCTTATCTATGAGTATTTACCAAATGGAAGCCTTGAAGATCATCTCAGCCGCAATGGAAATAATAACACACCTCCATTAACATGGCAGACTCGCATTCGCATTGCGACAGAACTATGTTCTGCTCTCATATTTCTCCATTCCAATAAACCTCACAGCATAGTCCATGGCGACTTAAAACCTTCCAACATTCTCCTTGATGCAAAGTTTGTAACCAAGCTTAGCGACTTTGGAATCTGTCGTGTATTATCTTGTCAAAACGATTCTTCTAGTAGCAATAGTACTACACAGTTTTGGATCACTAGTTGTGCAAAGGGAACTTTTGCATACATGGATCCCGAGTTCTTAGGTACAGGTGAACTTACTTCGAAGTCAGATGTTTATTCATTTGGAATTGTTTTGTTAAGATTGATAACTGGAAAACCAGCTTTAGGAATAAAGAATGAAGTGTTATATGCATTAAATAATGCTGGTGGAAATGTGAAATCACTTTTGGATCCTTTGGCTGGAAATTGGCCTATTGTGGAAGCTGAAAAGCTGGTTGATTTTGCTTTGAGGTGTTGTGATATGAACAAAAAGAGTAGGCCAGAGCTTTGTTCAGAAGGTTGGAGGGTGTTGGAACCAATGAAGGCTTCTTGTAGTGGCACAAACAACTTTGGACTTAAGTCCTGTTTGGGCAAACAGCTTAATAGGACGACTTAAAAGTGGCTATGACACTTCACAAAGGACAAATTCTAAGCTTTTATGCAAACCATGACTAGTTTCATAGTCACTTGTCAAAAACCAGCCATTTTTTGTCTTCTCATATTGATTAAATTGTACCTAGCTTTGCATGTTCATATATATATTTTGTTTCTAGCAGAAATAGTTGTGATTACAAATTGTTTATTCCCTCAGTTTTTTATAACATATTTTGTAACATATGCAGTGTATATGGCAAATCAGAATTTTTGTGTATATGTATATATATGGTCCATGGTAAGACATAGTTATCAATTTTTTGATTGATCTAATCCTCAAATAGCCTCC
>Ga0228711_1010333_pt1 | contig 12310 bp, 14 predicted proteins | sample MedpolnodulmetaG_2_FD_177996 | JGI IMG/M metagenome (GOLD analysis project Ga0228711, IMG submission 177996) | Root nodule microbial communities from Medicago polymorpha collected in Santa Monica, California, United States - brown nodules | ecosystem: Host-associated > Plants > Roots > Nodule...
TGTCATGTCTTCCCTCGCTGATCGGTAGGTCGCTCTGGCCAATTCCAGAGCCCATACAATCTACAGCGTGGGTGAGCGGCCTTCACCAACGAACATACGGTCTAGTGCTTGCACTAGGACCGCACTCTTCAGCCTACCTCGGCAAGGCGGCCATCACCGGAGGGGTACGCCGAGTCGCCCAATGCTAAGGCTGCGGGCGCGGAGCCACGGGCAAGACGCTCAATGAGTTAAGAAGCCCGGGCTGGATGATGGTTCCCGGCGAGGAATCCACAGCGACATAGCTAAAAGATAAAGGCTGTTGCACCCTAATGCTGGTCCAGAAGACCAGCGACTGTTTCTCCGCGTCGACGCGCGTCGGCCGCCAGCCAAATCTCGCCAACTTCGTAGACGTCACCGTAGGTCCGGAACGGCACGATGACATCGATGGCCGCCGATAGCATGTCAATCAGCGTACGGTCCTCTATGGCAGCTCCTTGTGGGCTGCTCTTGACGAGCGAAAAGAGCTTCTTGAAACCTTGGACGGCATCGGCTCCGTGAATAGTCGAGATTGATCCTGGATGGCCAGATACCACTTCGCTGAGATATGCCCAAGCGGCATCGTCGCGCATCTCGCCGAGCAGTATTCGGTCCGGCCGCATGCGGAGACTGGCTTGTAGAAGCTGCTCCGCGGTCACCCCACCTACTCCTGCCCCATCCTTCGAATAAAGTAGCCGGACATGATTCTCATGTGGAATCACGAGCTCGAGCGTGTCCTCTATGGTGATCAGCCTTTCCTGCGGCGGAATGGCGTTAATCAAAGTCTTGCTCATCGTCGTCTTGCCGCTACCCGTGTGGCCGCAAAGCAGCATCGTCAGCCGCCCAGTCACGCACGCTTGCAGGAATTCTTCCAAATTACCGCGGGCGTAATGCTCAAGGATCTGCATATCCTGTTGAGTTTGGCGCTCCTGGCGGAAGCGCCATTGATTCCAGCGCGAAGCGTCATAGCGAGATGAGACTTCCTTAAGTTCCGAAACGCGAGAAGATGGGCGGCGGATCGTCAGGCTGACGGTACCTGACTGAACTGCTGGCGGTAAACAAATCTGCAGCCGCTCTCCGCCTGGCAACTCGGTGGCGCAGAGAGGGCTTCGTGGTCCAACATCTTGCTTTCGTAGCGCTCCCGCTAAGATCGCGATATCTTCGAGATCGTCATAGGTCAGAGATAGAGGATGTTTCGTAAACGCTCCGGCTTGCCGGACGAAAGCCTCTCCTGGTCTATTAATCGCGACCTCTTCGGTCCTTGGGTCCTCAAGCCATTCTAGTACTGGTTTGAGGAGCAAACGCAGTTGAGGATCTGCCTCGGTTTGCATTGAGATCTCCGAATATTCGTTGTCGTTGGCCTGCTTGGGCTAGGGCCGGCGATGGCGCGCGCTCGTTGTCGCAGTGGTCATGCGAAGCTCGTATATACCTGAGAAATCAAGATCTCGAGCCACGAATATCGATACTGCGTCCCCCTGGTTCTTCTGCAGGGTTGGCGGGATGTTGATCGTCGTTTTAAGCGCCGTGTCGGCGGCTTGTGCCCCATTGCTTTGAAAGCTGTTGAGGTTAGGCCCGCCGGAGCTTTCTGTGTGCTGACTGGCGGCCTGGAACGCACCTTGAACGACGCTCAAGAGCATTGCCCCTGCGAAACGTTGCCAGAAGTGATTGTCCACCGTGCCCGGCATACCTGAGCGACCGAGCTCGTCAGCGCCTGGTGACGCGAGCGAAACTACGGCATGATGCGGCGTTTCGGCGCGATTCCAGATCACAAAAACGCGCGCGTCGCCTTGTTGAAGGCCCCGCTGAATTTCGCCAATGACGGTTGTCCCGCGATCTAGAAGCACAACGTTGTTCGTTGCCCCGCGGACGTCTTGAGGTAGAAGGCACCTCACATAGCCAGGCAAGCTTGTATCGATCGCTGTTTGTAAAATGCAGGGAATGATTGTTCCTTGCGTGATCGTGAAGTCAGGGTGCGGCAAGAGTGTGGCCCGGCTAGGCTCCTGGACGCCTGCTTTCATCCGCGTCGATAAGTCATTATCGACTGAAGCTTCATCCGCGAGCCTCGAGGGAAGTTGTTTCGAGGTATCATCCTCTTTGTCCTCGCGTGCGTGGCCGGTGTCTTGCTCACCGCTTTCATAGGCAAAAATTGGCGATTGCTCGGCCCGCGGATCATTTGGTTCCGAGGAGCTCTGTGCTGACGGGGGAGCCTCCGGCTGACCAACTGACGGGGGAGCTGAACGAACGGGAGCAACCTCAATTGGTGCCGGACGAAAGGGCTCGGTGTTGGTGAGAACTGTTGTTTGAGGCGGAGTAGGTTCCACTTCTTTCTTTGAACTTCCGCTAACCCAGATTAAGGATAGTGATGATGCCACAATAGTGCTTGCAATCATCAACTTCTGCGGTCCTGAAAGACGCCGGCGAGTTGACTCAGAGACCAGGGATCCGTCTGCATCTACGTCGTGCCTGGTTTGTGGATTGGCGTCGTTCATCGACTTGCCCCTTTCAGAACGCGCCACACATCGTGTCTCACTGTGCCGGTGCCCGGCTTTCGTCCAATGGGATCGTATGCGCTATTCCAGATGCCTAATACCGTATGGCCATCTCTCAGGCGCCACTCACGGGCAACTGCGGGAACCTCGACATAGTCTCCTTTGACCGAATAATTGGCGGTGGCTTCCTTGCCGTCCGGATTGATCACGTATATGGACGGGATGCGCACATTGCCTGGAAAGCGGAATACAGTACTGACTCCGTTATCAAAAACCTCCAACGGCGTAAGCGAACGGTCGCCCTGTGCGATGTAATGGAAATTGTTGGCTCCGGAATCCGCGATTGCGGCCGGCTGATCCAATAAATGCTGAGCCCTCTGTTGATACTCCGCATCCGCCCGAAGCCGACCGACGATCGACAACTTTTCTGCTTGTTTTTGCCGAGCAGCAGCTTCGTCGGCAGGATAGACAAATTGCACACTATAATAGAGGTCAGGCTGCTCTTTGGTAAGCTGAGACATGGTCTTGGTAGAGATGCTGAAGACATATCGTCGGGTACCTGCCTCGCTAGCGGTCAGCACGACGACTGGCTGCGGCGGGAGGGCTTGGCTTGCCTTGAAAAAGAGATAGTGGCCGCGCGGAAGGGCTGCCAGATCTTTGCTATTAGAGACGGCGACGGCTGTTACGGTCTCGCTGGCGCCGAATGTAACAACCAACGTGGCCCCGACAGCGGTCGATAGTCGGACGACTTGGTCAGGATTGTAGGCCAGATACCGCATGCGCGGGTCTAGTTTGCCGGCCGCAGGTGTGTCCTCCGCATGCGCGGCTATCGCTAAGCAAAGCAAACAGATTATTGTGAGGAAGGTCCTTGTTATCATTGCTCGCTACGCCCCTCGTTCCATACGGTGTCTTCCGAGACTTGGTAGGAGGTAACAGTCAACCCCCCTGGGTTGGACAGTCTCGATTCACCGGACAGGCTTGTCACCTTTTCATACCGGACCGTTGCAGTCCATGTACTCATCACCGGCGTCTGGCCATCCATCATGAGCGTTCGGTTGAAACGAATCTGCTGCACGCCCGTCGCAATATCATTTGAGGAGATGTGCTCGACATCTAGTCTCCCCCCCTCACCGATTGTGACCTGCGGTGACGTCGGATTAGGGTAATTAAAGTGATGCTGATATTCCAGGCGCACAGATGGTGCGCTGAAGCTCGATACGAGATCATAGGCGTATTGAGCTGTGTCGGCTGTATACCCCTCGCGCAGACGGACATATTGCCAGAGTGAAGCGTTGATAACGGCCTGTTCTTGCGTTGCGGGAAGTCGAGACACGGACACTTCGCTGTCAACGGTTCCATCCGGTCGTACCCAGAGATACACAGGCACGAGCTTGGCAAGCGGAACCATAGTCGCGATGGTGAAGGCCTGCGCGATATTTCCAAAAACAGCCGCCGTCGCAATGACGACCAGAACCCTGGAAAGACGCCGCGCCGACTTCGCACGTGACGTTTGGAAGGCCTCTACTTCAATATAGTGCGCGGCAAGCGCTCCTCGCTCCACCAGGAGAGCATGTTCAGCGCTCTTCATTTGGCTCTCCCGTACATTCGAACTGGAGATCTGAAGCCGTGGGTTGCCAACGCTCCACATTCAGCTGAAACGCGGCACCCTTGCAGGTCGCCAGGGTATCACTTGTTTTGCAAGCGGCCAAAGCGAGGAATAGGATTAGAGAACAATACTTCATGCAATCAACCTGTTAGTTCTTTGTCATTGCGTTCAACGGCGCGCAACTTGGGCCAACTGGCGGCTAAGGCTGCTGAGAGATTTATTCGAGCCTGACCAATGAGCACCTGCAATATTGCCCGCGATCACCGGAAGCGCGACGATCAGGGCGTCCCCAGCTAGAAAGAGCATGTCGAGTTCATAAAGCCCGATAATCTTGGCTGCCGTCGTGCCCGCATTGTTGATCACAATGAGCATTAGTTTGAGAGCCACTACTTCCGTTGTTATGACGATGGTCGCCACGATGTTCAACAGGAGAAGCAGCAGCCCGTAAGAGAGGAGCTGGCCGACCCATTTTGAAGCCATGTCGCGGGTGTGATCAAAGAGATAGCCGACCAGGATCAGCGGACCGATCGCTAATAGTACCTTAGTAAGAATCCCACAGGCATCATAGACCTCGAACGTTACCCAAAGCGCACCGTAAAAAACCCACTGTGCGCCTTCAAAGGCGAGAATGTCTTGGCTATTCATTGGTCCTATTTCGGCCGCAATCTTCTGAAACGAGCCCAGACTTAACGCAAACATCAGGTCGAGCTGTTGCGGGATATTAATCAGCGCAATACTACTACCGCTGATTTTGTGAACGAAATTAGGTATAGTATCCTCGAAGAATAATACTACATAAGAGTGATAGTTAGCCTGGCCCAAGATAAGGGCTACAACGATCGATACTCTGATGATCTTCATGATCCCAACACGAGCATCGATTTCGCCACGTATCACCAGAATGCCCTGGACTATGATCCAAAGCGTAACGCACGCAACCAGAGGGGCATTGATTGCGCTCTGGATTTTTTCGAGCACTGAGTCCAGTGCGATTGTAAAGGCGGTATCGAAGACCGTGTGTATAGTCGTAAAAGGCGCAGATACTGAGAATTTCATCGCTCCAACCTGGTTTGGCTCTTTCCACCGCAGGTGGGCGGAGTTGAACTTTTTATCTGAGCCGCATTACCTACCGTTCAACTATAGTCCGGGGCTGAAGATTTTCGCGGTTTCCAGGCGTTCTCGTCGCTGGGCGGCGGCCTCCTCTGCAGCGTGGAGGCTGGCCTGTGCAGTGGCCATCGTCAGCAGACTCGTAGCCTGGCTGTTCTGGATGATTGCGTCGTGAATCTGTTTGAGAAGCAATCCGTTTGTTACAGTTGCCTGCATAATGTTCCTTGAACGCGACAGCTGACCAAGCGTGTTGCCATTTTCGCGGAGGCGCTTGTCCATCAACTCGAGATTGTCGGCTGCAACACTCGCGGCATTAGCAGCACCGGTGATCTGCCCACGGAGCAACTCTGCATGTGCGTCGCTGCCATCGATTGCGCGATCGCGGTCCGTTGCGATAGCGCGTGCTGTGGCCGAGACTGGCCTCTGACTGTCAAACATCTGCTCGCTTAGCTTATTCGTCGAGGGGTACTTATTCCCCTGGTTGATTTGGCTCAACAGGCCGGTGACTGCGAAGTTCGTTGTAAACATCCCCACCATCGCAATCGTCTGTTCGAGCATCTGTGCTGTCTTCGCATAGTTCAGAATAGTGGTACCAGCAGTGATCGCTGCCTGATATGTATTTCCGGGGTCGGTGACAACGAACTGCGCTCGGGCCGGGGCCTGCATAATAAGGCAAGCGGCAATAGTCGTTACTGTCAGTTGGGTAAATTTCATGAAACTTCCTCCGTCAGTCTTGAACTTCTTGGTAACGGGCCATGAACTCGTCTACCCACGCACCAGGAGCATCCCCGTGTCTGGCACGGAGCTGATCGGCAAAACGCACCGTGTTGGCCCGACCCGATAGCACGGCGACATATTCGCGCATCTCGCCGAGGTCGAATTCGCAGATAACGCTTCCGCTCTCGCGCTTAAGCAGAAATTTGCGGCTCCCGATTGCCATCTGCTCGCGAACGGCTTGATATTCTCCTTCGGTACACTTTAAGCCGCCGACATAGGCTGATCGATCCGCCGTCGGAGATGGATAGAAAATTTTTGTCATGCATTGTGCCACGAGACTGGCTCCGAGGGGCGATTCGAGAACATGCTCAGGCTGCTGTGTTGCGAGTATCAACATGCCGTTATTCTTGCGAACAGTGAGCAAGAACTTGTCTACAACTGCAGCGAACTGAGGGTTTAATAAATAAAATCGAAACTCGTCGCAACACATGACAAAGCGACGGCCATCCACAACAGCGCCCACGCGATGGAGGAGGTATGCGGCCGCCGGCGCGCAAACCTCTTCGTACTCCAGAATCTGTGTCATATCGAAGCCGGTAATGGAGGCATGCAGTCTTACTTCATCCACCTCGCCATCGAAGGCCCAACCGAGCGCGTTTCCTCTGCACCACCGCTCCAGTCGCGCTCCTGCGCCTTCGGACGGGCTGTGTAATAGGAATTCGCGTAGGCCCGCGAGGGAACGCATAGCGGGCTCAAATGAAAGCTGCCGGACGATGGCGCGTTCCAGGCGGCGGTTCTCTTCCGGCGAAATAGCTCCCCGTCCATCGCTCTCGATCAAGGCTGTCACCCACTCGCGCAGAAAGTCTCGGGAGGCCGACGTATCGTCCAGGGCCCGTAGAGGCGCCAGGCCACTGGGAACGCCTCTACGTAACGCCAGATACGTGCCTCCCGTGGCACGTACCAGCAGTTCACCACCGCGGTCCTTGTCAAAGAAGACAATCGCACCATCGTGTCCAACCATGCTCTGTTCGAGCATCGCAAGGACAAAGGTCATGAGCGTTGTTTTGCCTTTTCCGACGGGTCCGAATATTGCCGTCATACCCACGTCATTCTCGTGAGGGAGGTAGTCGAAAGGGGTTCCACCATTGGTGCGGAAGCGCGCAACCGAGTTGCCCCAGTGGCCGGAATCCTTGCCACTTGGGAAATTCTCGAACGAGACAAGGCCCGCGAAATTGCGTGAGGTGATCGCCCCGGGTCTCGTGCGCCACTTGGTGTTCCCCGGAAGTTGCGCCCAATAAGCCGCCTCCATACCAATACCCTCTTGGACGATAACGGCGCCCGCATCCGTCAATCGCGTGCGGGCGCTTGCGGCGCGGTTGGCAAGGCTATTGAGATCATCGGCATACACGCACAGGCTCAAATGATGCGCGCCCATTACGAATTCGCTGCTTGCCAACGCGTCCTCTGCCTCGGCGAGTTCATTGATTTGGGAGACGGCCTTGTCACCGGAACTCGTCATTTGACTGGACTTGAGGCTGAGTTTGGCATGGGCCTGTGCACGCGTGAGGAAGGAGAAACTTTGGCTCAACACGAGCGGGAAATTCGCGGACAATAGCGGATTGAGCATGCCTGGCCGCGTCTTTGCCGGATATTCTCGAAATGAGAACAATGAGCCAACGTAGCTATCTCCCGGGGTTCGAATCTCCAGTGCCCGCTTGCCGCAGATTACTCGGTCGGTATAAATCGAAGCGCCCAGTGAACCACTAACCACTGGAACCGGAGTGGCACGGCAGGTCATTATAAGTCGGAGCGCCTCCGCGATTTCCGAGAAAATCACGCCATCTTTCTCGCGGAGACCAAGCCGGCGGAGACCATAGGCGTCGAGGGCGCCACTAGTGATGTGCCACAGATCTTCCAGGTTCCGCGTCTGATTTGCTAAATCGTTCTCGTTTCTATTGTTCCGCTTGATGAACCGGCCCGTGATTTTACCGACCGCAGTTCGGGGAAACACGACCAAGGTGAGGAAATGATCGTTTCGAAAGAGTTTTCCGGACAGCACACGCCGCTCATAAGCTTCGCTCAGACTACCAGCAAACCCGCTATGAAAGTGCCGCGCCGGGGGCAACGCCACGTCGTTATGTCGGACCAGATGAGCACATATTGATACACTATCATCGGCAATGTTGCGTAAGAGCGTATTGAACGCTCGGCAGCGTGCATTGCGGATGGCAACGTCTTCCATTTCGAAGGGCAAACCTTTGACGTGTGCCATAGCCATGACTGAGCCGTCTTCGAGAAGGACAACCTGATCGCTGAGGTGGCCGACATATGGTAGATATATCTCACCAGACCTCTCGTTCCTGCCATTTGTGCCGAACATTAAAGCATTCCTCGTCCTCGTCTCGGCACTTTGATAGGATTGGGGCTGACGCTTGCCCCGCCCCAGAACGGCGCATCCACGCTTCTCCCAGCCGTCCGGAGATAGAGTAGGGCTACACTGGCCGCGTTGTAGTCGCGCTCGACAACAACACGTGATCCGAACCACAGTGGCACAAGAATGATTTCGTAAAGAGGGTTCTGAACAACGACGATGATCAGGCCGGCTAACATCATGAGCAATGCCGCCAAGTTCAGCGGCACGCCCAAGAACAATGCAGGGCGTGTCGCTGCTACGTAGAGAGTACTCTCTTCCAGTCGGTCGCTCATCCGGCCCCTATGAGGGCTTTACCAAGGAAGCTGGCCCCGAACATGATGACGATCCCCCCGATGACACCGGCAACGAGACCGAGTGAAGCACGGCCGAACATCCACGATATGCCGATGGCGACGATGCCGAGCACAGCCAGAGACTGTCCGAAGGGACCAAGGATGAATGCACAGATATTATTCACCATTGTGGCAGGGTCGGTCCCCCCCGTCACTTGCGCCGTCGCTGGCCCGGAGCAGACAATGCTCCACACCGCCGCTCCGCCGGCAGCGGGCGCATGGTCAACCGCTGTGCGCGACATGGCTTTCAAGAAAGCAACAGGACTCAAACGCGCACGATGTTTGTTAAGTGACGCCATTACTACGCTCCATTTAATCGAATATAATATGTTGTTTTTCGAGATGTTCATGGTCTCCAGGCTTCTGGAGTGCGGGGAGGCTGATGAGATCGCCTGCCGATAAGTCTGGCTCTAACGAACCCCACACATCCCATATTTTTTCCGAGATCGGCTTTTCATCAGCCTTTTCCGGACATCCGACCAGCGGTGGCACGATCTCTCGAGCGGCTGACTCAACCTTCTGCACATAACCGTTCGCAAATCCGCGCGTCAGGTCACCCGTGTTGTAGGCCGAGATTGCCTGGCGAAGCGCCAACTGCTTTTCTGCGGCAGTGTCGCCGCCGGCATAGCGGCTTTCAAGCAAGTGCGCCGCGGCCACAAGTGAAATACAGGGCTGAAAGGCCTTTTCTATCGTGAGATTGAGGACGGAAAAGTTCTTACTGTTGATCTGCATAAGCCCAACGTCGATTGAATGTTGTGCCTCGAGGCGGGCTCTGACGCTCTGGCGCGCTTGCGTTTGATCGTTCCAGTGAAGGCTCTCTCCGGTGGTGTTGTCATGTGCCGCAAGCGGATCAAAGCCGCTTTCAACCTTGGCGATTGCGGCAAGCGTAGACGGATTTACCTGCGGCGCGCATCCGCGTGCAAGGCGCTCGAACTCACGCAAGGAGATTGGCGCGGCGTTGCTCGATACGCACATCGAGGCCAAGATGGCGACAGCCAAGGGCAAAGCTGCGTTTAACATTTCCTACCGCCTAAAAGTCGAGAGCTGCCGAAAGAATCAGCGGCCAGGTCATTGATCACTCGGGCTTATCAACGCGGTCTGTTACTCTAGGATGTTGCAATTCCACATTCTGGTTACGTTTGAAACGAATGGGAACGAGATGATCCACCGGATCAAGGCAGAGAGGGGGATCGCTCTTATTAGCTCGCGCGATATCGCTACCACTGCCGCATTAAAACTGGCACAAAGGCGACCAACTAGCGGCAAGTGATCACACGAAGCAGTGAACCTCTTAGGAAAGTAAGGGCAGCAGAGAATACGACGTGGTGGTCTAGCTGGATCGAGAATTTGGGGGTCAGGTCAGCTATTCATTACGAGGAGATTTTAATAGGGAGCATCTGCGGCGCGTCTGGCACGCCAGACAAAGGATGCTGCGCAGGCACGGCGTCTATTGGGCCGTTGCCTCGATCTATGACGGCGGTTCAACGCCACTCTTCAGATCGTGCGTGTTGAGTGATGCGCTTCAATGCGCATGACCCCGACACGAGTCCACTGGCTGCGATCGGCTGTGGAAGCGCCGGGTGCGGCGGCCGGGGGACTGTCAGGAATTCTGTGCGGTGGGCCATGATGATGAAAAGGAGAGAATCATCACATGGCTATCGAGAAAGAACTTCTGGACCAGCTCCTGGCTGGACGTGATCCATCCGAGGTTTTCGGCAAGGACGGTTTGCTGGACGATCTGAAGAAGGCGCTTTCAGAGCGCATCCTCAATGCGGAGCTTGACGACCATCTCGACGTCGAGCGCCTGGAGGGCGGCCCCGCCAACAGGCGCGGCACGCGACAATCCTCGCCCAGATCATCAAGCTCGGCCAGAAGCTCACCGACGGCGCAGCCGTGACCATGTTCATCTGATCGGCAGGCCGTGCGGACGACCTCGGGAACCCCGCTTCCTCCCGTTTTGCCGCAGAGAGCGATCTGCGCCTCCGCAAATTTCGACTTATTCATGCCGAAAACTGCGTTGACCGGAGTTCCCAGCCTCAATCGGCCCAGAAAACCGGAGGTGTCAAAGCGGCAACAATGCGTCAGGCTTCACATCACCGATTGATGCGTAAGTGTGCGTTTCCCTGACACCAGGAAGCGGCAGAATGACCCGCTGCAGGAATTTCTGAAACATCGCCATGTCAGCTATCGTGCTTTGACCAGATAGTCGAAACCACCAATCACCATATGGCATTCAAATGATTTCGGGTGCCTTCCTTACCTCGACAAAGACGAGCGTGCCGCGTCCGAAGATCTACGGCGAAACCTCCCGGCATTCGCTGCTCGGCAATTGTGGCTATCAACTCGTCCTTGGCGCCAACGACCAGGCCACAGCCGAGTACGCATTCCGCGCGCTCGGAAAGCGCACGATCCGCTACCAATCGGAATCCCGCACGATCGAACTGATGGGCCTGCCTCGCCGCACGAAGGTAGAGCAGATTCGCGAACGCGATCTGATGATGCCGCAGGAGGTCCGGCAAATGCCGGAGAACAAGATGGTCCTGCTCATCGAAGGACAACGGCCAATCTTCGGTGAAAAGCTCCGGTTCTTCCAAACGCAGCCCTTCAAATCAGCCGAGGCGTATTCCCAGGCCAACATTCCGCAAGTGCCGGAAGTCGATTATTTCCCGCCGAAGGCCGTGCCGGCGACAACCCCGCAATATGCCAACGGGGGGAAAACCGTTCGAAATTCCCTCGCCGGCGCCAGCGAAAGAGGAGAAGCCTTTGGCAGCCGCCGCGGCGGAGGCAGCACCGCTCAAGGCAGCCACTGCAGCAGAAGAGAAACCTGCAGCACCTGCCAAACGCACAGTCAATAAAAAGGCGCTGCGCCCGAAGCCTAAGCCGACTGCTGCAAAAACGGGCGGTGCGGAAGCATCTGCAAGCCTCGATGCGGTGGAAGCCCGGATAAAGGCCATTGAGGAAGGCCTCAAATCAAAGGCCGCACAACTCAAGGAAGTGGTCGAGAAAAAGGCTGAGAAGCTTGGCGACAAGTCTCCGTCCAAGCGCCGCAACATCATCGATATCTTCAGCTCGACCCTGCCTGATCCCGTCGAAGCTGGCGTGGCGGCCGATTTGTTTGCGAAGCGCGCTTCTGACACTCCAGGACACATGGGACCCGGAAAGATCGACCCTTAGTGCCGGTCAACGCGACGAGCTCGACGAGTGGTTCGAGCGGATGCGTCGCGTCGGAAGAACCCCCGTGGCGCTCGAGAAGGTGATCGCTCAGGTGCGCCAGCAGACGCGCCGCTTAGGCACTTGCAGGTTCGGTCCAACGTTCAGAAGCCGCCTAACAGAACAAGCCCCCTCAGCCTCTCCACAACCCTTACGCGACCCTTCTTAGGTCGGCTTTCGATCCCTTTTGCTGCTGCTCGTGGTTACGAGCCGGAACTTCTGGTGCCGGCCCAAACCGCTCATGCCGACCGGAATTTGGATCGGTAGACCTGTACTAGTCACCTGGAACTAAAATTCACTACATTGTATGCTTGGCCTCTTCATTGGAGGTTGAGGCATGGCAAATGCGACTGGCCGACCAACGCCCCCATTGGTTTTGAGCGAGGCGGAGCGGGAATAT
>Ga0228711_1010335_pt1 | contig 12310 bp, 6 predicted proteins | sample MedpolnodulmetaG_2_FD_177996 | JGI IMG/M metagenome (GOLD analysis project Ga0228711, IMG submission 177996) | Root nodule microbial communities from Medicago polymorpha collected in Santa Monica, California, United States - brown nodules | ecosystem: Host-associated > Plants > Roots > Nodule...
ATGAAATGTTTGAATGAGTTTTTCATTGATTGTTTTTAATTTCTTACTGTGTAGATTTGAAGCAATGGCGGGGTGGATCGACGTTCATGCACAATTCAACGGCGGAGAACCTCAGAGGTTGAAGGTTCGGTGCGTTGGTGTAACGTTAAGAGGACTCAAGGATCAACTTAATGAATTCAACCAAGGAGTCAATCCCAGAGACACAAGGAGGGTGAAATATGTTCGGTATAAACGTCCCACACTCGACGAGGGAAGAGTATCGTTAACTTGAGTGGAATTAACGAACGACGAAAACGTGAAGAGCATGTTTTGGAAGCACAACATGTTCCAATGGATCGATATGCAGGTAACATTGCTGAGTACAACTGAAGATATAATCAATAGTCTGATTCCGCCAGAAGATCGTGATTAGGTAGGGAATGCACCTTGCAACTACAACAATTATCTTCCTCTGAATGAGGTAATTCAAACTTGTTAAACGACAGTTCCCAAGCATTCACTCGGAAGTGTTATTGTTTCATTCAAAAGATTAAATTCATGTTAGTTTGGTTTACATGAAGGTATTGAAGTGTCAAGGACTTGACCTCATTCTTTTGGCACTTGAATACCATCATCTAAACCAAATTAACAAGAATTTAATCTTTTGAATGAAACAATAGAACTTCTAGAAGAATGCTTGAGAGCTGTTGTTTAGCAAGTTTGAATTTACCTCATTCAGTGATAAGATAATTGTTGTAGTTGCAAGGAACATTCTCGAATGTAATGTAATGTAATGACTCGTCTATATAATGTAATGTAACTTTTATTTGAATTTATTCAATACGCAGCTTTATTTGAATTCACGCTGAGTTTAATTAGACATTTTTTCAATTTTTTGTAATACGTAACTTTATTTGAATTTATTCAATACGCAATTTTTTATTCGAATTCACGCTGAATTTATTCTAATTCATTTATTTACTTTATTCAATATGTTGTAACATAGGTTATATCTACCATAAATATAGTCAAAAAAACGTGAAAAAAACTTAACAAAAACGTGCAAAATCGTGTGTTCTTCAGCTCTGACCACCGGCCAAGGTGCGTGAGTTAACTCGCGCACATGCCAGTGGTGCGTGACTTAACTCACGCAGGGGTATTAATGTCTTTTCAGCTGGGTGCGGGTGTTTTGTGCAAGGTGAAGAGCAGTAATCGACCAATAAACACTCACACTCACATCTCCGTGATTTTTTATATGATGGCCTTTCATCAACTTTTTTTAGCTCTATTTTCTGGTGAGCTTAAAAATTTACACGCCTTAATGCACATGTTTATTGTTGTAGGAGTATCCTTTCTTTAATTGGTAATTTTTGGCTATGATTGGGTTGTAGCATGCTTCATCAATCATTTGTAAAGAATGCTTCATATTCAGATGGACCACTTCTGTACTCTCCTTATTCTTGGACATGGGAATCATCTGTTATAATCTCTAATAACTTTTGTAAACTCTCTCTCAACTACACATGGTGGTGACTTGGAAAAATGTAGTCTTCCTTTTATCGTCATGACTAATCAATCACGTTACCTTTAATTTCTGGGCGAATTTCTATTCAGAATGTATGCTTGGGGAAAAGGTGAAATCATTCATGTATATGACTCCACTCGCTCTATTATAAAAATAGTACATGCACCAACAATGGAATGATCCAAACAGTAAAGGATTTGGACTCCATAAGCAGATGGTCAGGGGTTTCGATTATATCTTCTACGTATGAAAAATAATAATTTGGAAGAGAAGAATTCATGTTCTTTATTCGACGAAAATTAATCATCACTAAGCAACGGTAGACACTTTGTACTGATAATATGGTAAAAGAAATAAGTAGTACATGCAAGAAAATCTTAAGTTGATGCATCTCCTCCACACACGAAGGTTAACATTTCTCTTTCATTTAAATTATAGCTATGATGATCTTTAAAAATGATAAGATGGGTCCAAAAAAAAGTGGTGGTCCTTTTGTGGAGCTTTATTCTCCAATCCTTCAAAAGTTGTCCTTGAATCTAAGTGCAGACACACATAAGCTCTAACACAAGTACACCATGCGTGCATCAGAAAACTAGCATTTGTTTGTCTTTCTAAGTTGAAATTGATTCTGTAAATGATAGGGATAGATCGAAAAGTGAGTTTGTCGTGGTGCTCATGTTACAATATTCCAAAAAGTTGCACTTAACAACGTGAATCATATTTGAACATAAAAAGTTGAGACCAACATTCAGTGTATGAGATCAAAAAGTAAATAAGAGGTCTAAAATTTGATGTTTAAATAACACGACTTCCTTAAAAACCTTGTTTCTCTTCATGTTATGTAAGGTATTGGGTTAATCTGTTCCTTTGAGATGAATGACAGGAAAAATATTTAGCATTTGTTTGTAATACAACTTTCAAAAAGTACTCTATATTATATTATCAAAAGGGCGTTAAAATACAATACATAGCGTGTGTTTGGTTATGCGGTGACGAGAACTGATTTTGGATGAATTGATTTTACAAAATTGATTTTGGTTAAAAGTGAGTTGAATGAAAAGTGATTTATGTTTGGATACCTTTATGATAGAAGTGATTTGTGTGAAAGATATTGTTTGAATATTTTGTGTCAAAATTGTTTTTCGTTGTGTAAATGATCAAAATAGGTTTCTTATATGGTGCATTTAAAACAATTTCATTTTTTTTGAAAGAGATTTCATTTACTTTCTTTTACAATTTTCATTTCCATTTTTAGTTTGTTTTTTTTTGGACGTATTTTTAGTTCATTATTAAATTTTACGTATAATTATTAATTATACAACTGTATAGATTTTTTAAAAAAAACTATTGGATCAGGCTTTTTTATGGGCCTTCATGGAGCAACCCAAAAACCACCCGTTTCTTCCCAAAAGACAATTGCTTTTTTGACATTCAGAAGTTCCTAATAACACAAGTAAATTACTAAAATACCTTCAGCGGTAGTTAACTACCGTTGGGTTATAATCATTTACTTGTGTTGCTAAGACATATCACATGTCAGAAAAATAATCCTCTTCCCAAAATAAGGTCTTCTTCAACCTTGTTCATAGATCTCTGTAACATAAAAAAAACTACACAACAACAACCAAAAAATCACACAGACAACAATTGGCAGTGAGATGGGGCACGGATTTCGCAGGTAGGTTAAGGGATTTGTCAAATATAAAAAAGGGACTCGAGGGCAAAAGAGACAAATCGGTACCATGTACTTCTGCGGTTGAGAAACTCGATTTCAAGAAGCTAGGAATAGCAGCTTCTCTAAGAATCGATTTTGAAGATGGAAACGTAAGGCGGCGGTAGAGTATTGGCAGAGAACCAAACGTGTTGAAATCGCGTTTCATGGGTAGGCCGTGTGTTTGATAGTTTTCACCGGGTATCCAAACATAGACATATTAAATTATTGTGCAATTTGTTGTGATGTCCTTAAAGTTTGTTAAAATGTAATTCACTCTCCTCTAGTTTTTAAATAATCACCAAGACTCTTTATTTGTGTGATAAATGGACACATTCCATTGAACAGGATTTGGTGCAGTTACAACAAGACGTTGTAACAGATCTTAGATGTCCGATCTCCAATTGTCGATTGAGATTCAATCGCCAGTTGAAATCGTTTGTAAAATCGATTTTAAAATTTGACTGGAATCGCATACAGTGATGTGAAACTACGTGTTTTATTTACAACAGGAAATTCGGGTCCTGCATTCCACCCCTCTCATTAACTTTGGTTTGTAGGGGAACATCCCTAGCTATTACAATTTCATTATAAAAGAATAAGGTTAACTCAAGTTTATTTCAGAACTGGATCCCACATTCCACCCCTCTCATTAACTTCGGTTTGTAACGAAAGAATTAAACATGGAAAATGCTAAAGCAAGCGAATTTGTATATAGCGAAAATTTCCAGATACATGTAGCATTGTTTTATTGCACAGTTATTTGTTGATTTTCCATGTTTTACACCACCCTCCCATGTATTCCGCCCAGGTTTGAATTGTGATTGGTTAATTGTTAATTCTGGATGATTTCGTGATACTCCCTCTCTAGATATATTATAGCATTACATCACAGCCACCTTTCTTTCAAGTTGACAATCTCCCTTACTCGTGTTAGCTGCTACAGTTTCATTATAGAAAGACTCAAGTCAACTAAGTTTAACGTAAATTTGCTTGTGTGTTGTCATTACAATAATTCCAGTGTCATTTGTGTCTTCTTGAAGCATGGAAATTGAACTGATATGCTTCAGTTCATTAGGTTGTAATGACATCATCTCATGAGAGAAACACACTAGAATCTGCACATTTTCCACTTGTTACAATATTCAGCCTAAACTTGCCAGTCATGCAGTTGAGATCGAATAAGGATGTATAACCACAAATCTATTATAATAAATGCCAATAACAAAGCTATTAAAATAAAAGCCACTTAAATTTGACAAAAGCAAAAAAACAGAAGGATTTCAAATTTGCAGAGGCAACAAATTTCTGACATTATTCATAACCAATGAATATCATCAATTATCACCACAAGCCAGCAAGGTTACAAAAGAGCGAGAAGGGGTCAATTCAGGGGATTTTCTTTCTTTATGATACGGTAGTTTAACAATGTAATTTTAATGTAATTTCCTTAAATTTCTGACATAATTCAAGTGAAAAATTAACATAATGATCAAGGAGAAATTCTAGCAAAACAATTGTCTTTATATCTTAGCAAAACTTGACCAAGATATAAGAATTTAAATCAAAATCCTAATCATCGACTTAATTTTGGCATAACCTAGGTGTAAAGTGATCAGCTAATAATTCCAAAGCAGTAGTAGAATATTAGTAATATGAATAATATAAGCTAAATTTGCATATAAAACTAGTGGTGTCCAACTAACAGTAGCAAAACATTAAAACTCCGGTAATTAAAGAGCAAAATTTGGACGAAAATTGCATAAAACTAGTACAGGTGTCCATTTAACACTCAACCAAAGAAAACATAAACTTGAATGGTTCCAAATACCAATATCTAAGAGAAACAAACGAAGTCATATATAAGTTGAAAAAGACTACAATTAAGCAGCACTCTTTCCCTTCTTTTTCTGTAATTTCTTCATGTAAAACTCCAGCTCCTTGCCTTCAAGAATGTACCTATTGGAAATCACAAGAAAAGAGTACAGTTAACAATAAAAACAAAGATGGAGTTTACCAAAAAATATGCGGAGACAAGGTGAGTTATACATACCCATCAGCCCTGCCACATTGACCAGGGCGTGATGAAATGCAGGCAAGCAAACGTCCACCACCAAACTGCTCTTCGATGTGGGAATCAAGTTGCCTATCTTTCTGACGCTGCTCAAGTTTTCTCTGCACATGGCTACTTTTCTTAACTTCTTCAGCAACAACTTCAGCCTCCTGGGTTCAAATCAAAAGATCAGAAAATTGACATCAGATTTGAGATTAGAGTCAACTACTACAAAGTAGAACGCAGGCTAATTTAATCCACAAAATGACAACTTTAAGTTGGTAAACATAGGTAATACATATAAAAAGCGGAACAGAAAATGAACTTTTGAGAACATGCCGTCAAGAAACACATAATATATCCAATAAAAATTATAATTTACCCTTAATGGTAAACATGGGTTAATCATATAAAGATTGGAACAAATTACAAACTTTTGAGAACATGCCATTAAGAAAAACAGAATAATTCCAATATCCAATAAAATTGATAACTTAAAGTACCCCTTAATGGTAAACTAAACATAGGTTTTCATATAAAGAGTGGAACAAATTATAAACTTTCAAGAACATGCCATTGGGAAACCCGTAATGTATCCAATAAAAATGATAATTTATCACTTAATGGTAAACATAGGTTATTAATATAAAGATTGGAACAAATTATGAACTTTGATAACATGCCATTAAGAAACAGAGAATCCATGATAAACTAAACATAGGTTTTCATATAAAGGGTGAAACAAAATATGAATTTTCAAGAACATGCCATTAAGATACACATAATATATCCAATAAAAAAACAACAAGTCTAGCACCTACTTACAATTTCAACACAATATATACAGTTTTCAAAGATAGATATTTGAAAAGGTACAGTCATTTAAAAATTGAAGATATGCAAACAAACATATATAACAGGGAAATTTTAAAAACTATCACCTCTGCAGAATCCTTCTTGGCTGCTGTTTTCTTTTTCCTACCAACTTCAACACCGTAGTGCTGAAGATACCACTGCTTGAACGGTGCAGCATCAACTTGGACAATGGCACTCTTAACCAGAGTCTGAGTACGAACAAGCTCATTGTTTGAAGCATTGTAAACCACATCGAGAAGACGAGTCTTGCGAGTCACTGCCTCACTACCCCACGAGAAATTTCCAGTGTCCAATCTAAGAGCTCTCCATTTCACATTGCCACCTCTAACACGGATCCTCCTGACTGTCTTGTTGCTAGACAGCTTAGTGTTGGCTGGCTGGCGACCAAGCTCGTACCTATACAAAACCAACAAAAACAACTTAATCTTAAAGAATAATTAATGGGGGTATATCATCACTAGAAGAGATCAGCACATCCAAAAAAAACCATTCAAATTACAACCTAATCATATTTAACAGGAAAGAATGACAACTTGAAAACAGCATACATTTTCTTTTTTAAATTAAATATAGACGATATATAATCTTCCGAATAGGTATACATCCTCTATGTATTTTGATCAATATTCATCTTCATTACATTGAAAAGTAGACAAACTTCATATATCATTTAAATATGATGATTGAAAACTATGCCATATATATTTCCAGGAATGAATTATGACATACGCCAGAAAACAAATTCAGGGTGGCAATAAAGAAAGACAAACTCAGGTTTTAACAAACAGATAAGGGGCTTGTTTGGATTGTCTTATTTGGGCTTATCTACAGTCATAAGTTTTGTGAGACTGTTTGGATTGGCTTATTTTTGAGCTTACGCAAAAGAGCATATGAAAATAAATAAGCTTGTGTGTGTTATATTGTATTATTCATAAGCTTGTAAAGGTACTTAATAAAAATAACAGCTCATGAAGTTACAATTATGATTAGTGAGAACTTATGAATCAACAAAAAAAGCTTATTTATTTGCATAAGCTATTTTTCATAAGCTAAAAAATAAGCCAATCCATACGGCCCCTAGGTGAAGTTATGAAAACTAACTTATGACACTTAACATAAGCCTTTTTTCAGCTTAATTTCATAAGTTCTCACAGATAGCATTTGAAAACAACTAAATTTTATTTTATCTTGTTCTATAGAAATAGTTTATCTAAGCTGAAAAATAAGTGCTTATCATGATAAGCACTTGTGCAATAAGCTGCAAGCTGTTTATCCAATCAGGGTCACAATACCGAATGACATTAATTTAAATTGACCATTTGATTTAAATTGACCATTTAAATAATGAAGTACAAAATTCGAAAAACAAAAAACAAGCTGGATCTGATAATTGAAAATCAAATTAATTAATAATTTGATTAAAGAGAGGAAAAGAGAATTACTTTCGCTTCTTTCTCCAGCTCTTCTTCTTGCCACCAGTGGCACGCCTCTTGTGCATGGAATCCCTGGAAATACCTGTTCAAAAACAACACAACACAACACATAAGAACTCCAACAAATAGTTCATACAAGTTGAATTTACTGAGAAAATTGAAGAATGACAGATCCAAGAACAGAGATGAAGATGAATCTTACCCATCTTGACGAAGCTTGTTCTCTCTCTCTCTGCTTCTGTGTGTCGACGACTGATAAAAACCCTAATCACTTATATCAAACCCTAGATGCAACCAATTGGGCCTACACAATGGGTATGCAGACAAAGCCCACAATCATGGCTCTATTATAAGCCCACGCTTTTTTATATGGTTTAAATTATTCTAATTTCTAAGAATTTTATCATTTTGCTGTGAATTTTTTTTGGATAATAAAACATCCAAAAAGGCTTAAAAGATAAGATATTAATTGCTTTTCATAAAAATCAATTTCGAGATATATCTTTTTTTTAAAATGTGATTTTTATTCTATTAAATCTCTAACAATGAACATTGAGTTAGTGATGTAAGATTCATTGTTAATTCACAACAACAACAAAAAAAAATTATTCTTTGTTAATACCCGTGCTTAAACAACTTGGATTGGAGAGTTACGTTTTACGGGTGAATTGGTAAATTAATACTCTCTTCGGTCTTTTTATTAGAGACATTTATATCAACAAAAGTTAACGTATTTGATTCAAAATTTAGATATATGGTTGAGTGATGTTAAATTGTGTGAATTGCATTGTTGGCTTTTTAAAAAAAAAAATGTGTGAATTCGTTTTGTTGCGACTAAAATTGGTTGATGTCGACCATGATTATTTTTGTCTATAGAATTAGTTCTAATTTGAGGTTTAAATTTGTAGTTTTTGACTCTAAATGTTATCTTTACACTCGTAGAACTCACCTTTTCGAATAGGTATTCAAACATAATTCACTTTAAATTTAACTTGTTTTCAATTAAAATCAATGATATAAAATTAATTAATTTAAAGTTAATTTTTGTCACCGCAAAATCAAATATACACAAAAGAATGAAAAAACAAAAAGTGTGGAGGCCAATACAAGGAGATCAAACCATTGACTCAAGTGCATAGTGGAATGAACTCAGAAATGTTCATTCATGGACGATCAGAGAAAATGCAATTGACACAAGATATTATTGAATATTCTTCATTATATTGAATTTTAACTAAAAGTGAAATAAAATGCTAATGTTTCCCTTCTAATGCTAATGGATGTATAATGCAGAAAGGTGAAAGTTTCCAAAGAAAATAGAATTGTGTACTGCAAAATTGAATCAAAGGTATCACAAATATATTCCACAATCTCATATAGGCTTCCAAGGTTGGGATTTTCCTTCCATACCAGTAGCACAACACTAGAATTAATTTGAATCCTAACTATATTGTAAAAATTCAGTCTCAAAATATGTATCATTCAAGACAAGAATTTCTCCCTTCGTTTGTTGCCATCTCCACCACCTTCAATGAAGACCATCATATAAGAAACATAACCGTCGATGCTTCCCTTAACGTGTTGGAAGTTCCCAAATTGATCTAATTTCTAAACGAAAACCTCTATTAGTACTACTCTCAGACAAACATCTTTGCAATAATTCAATATTGATTTTGAAAGAAGTGCATTGTATTTAAGTGTCACATAATCAAGGTCCTCACCAACATATAGAATTTTTTTTAAGCTCCTAGAACATGCTGAGATGTTTGGAGGTTTTTAATTGGAACATGATCTGAGCAGTGCAAACCAAACATGACAGTTTTTAAAGAAGCAAACATAATGAAGCCATTCACCTTTGTTCTCAATAATTATGTTGTCCTCCAAAAGAAAGAGTCTAAAATTTGAGATAAGAAAGCCACTGATATAAGTGAAAAATTGCAAGTTTCGCAATACACAATGTTGTCTTCTTCCTCTTAGCCTCTTACATTTGAGCTTTCCTTTTCTTCTTTTCTGCCTATATGCAAAAAAGTTTGCAATGAACATAAAATTATCTTAGGGGAAAAACCATGACCACTTTTATGTTTATCCGAAGACCATTTGGCTGATATACAACCAAAGTTCATATTCTTCTATAAGGAATTTTGGACCAATACCATAGAGAAACTTTTAGTTTTTTTAAAAAATAGGACATGTATTTTGCTAGGTTATGAAAGAAAATTACTCCAGCCACCCTAATACAAAGCTAAAATAACAGTAGCAGCTGACAGATAAACGGTCATAACCAAATCAATTTAGCCTTAGCAACACCGAGTGTCTGTCAAGGTGTGAAAGTGGTTGAAAAAAGAAAGAAGGAATTGGGGTGGTTTGGTGCATTGCAAAGAAGCATGAAACGACAATGTGGAGGAGATTTGTGAAGTTGATATTGGTCCTTGATGACGAGAGTGAGATCTGAGGGCGTAAAACATTCCCGATGACTCCTCTTCCAATGTAGCTGCCCAAGTTTATTTGAGCTAGGGATGATTTGTTTCAGTCATTGACCAAAATCATATTATATCATGAGCAAGTTTTGAATCCAAATTTCTCTGCAAGGACATGGTGTTCTTATGAGCTTAACTACTGGTATAAGCACTTGACAGGGTTTGGGAGAACTTATATAAATAAGTCCTTTAAGCTTGAAATCAAACACCCTATAAACCAATTATAAAATTTAAAAAATATTAATTTACTCTACTCCTCCAAATTGTCTACCATTAGAGATTAGAGATGATGTATGACATAAAAATTTAAGTTTATAAATAGTATGAAACATGCGATTAGAATTTATGTGATGTGACCAGGGACGGAGCTACATATATTTGTTTTGGGGCAGCCGCCACCCCCAAATACAATAAATTTATGACAAATATATACCCAAACTCATACTCGCCCCCCTAAAGAAATAAGAATGTTATTGTTGAGTGTTGAATTCCCGTGAAACATGACTAGTTGAACTACAGTTACATGCATCACTCTAGTACTTTTCAATACACTCTATAATGATTTTTTTTACATAAATCTAGAAGACATCGATCATATCATTTTAGCTAAAATAAAAAATCAAATCTCAAAAACAGTTGCATTGTTCAGTGAAGAACCATATGATGCATGGACCATGTGGACTATCTAAATTGTCATCAACATGCATGGAGAAAGGTAAACGCTCTAAATATTCTCCCAAACAATGACAAGAAGATACGATTGTTGACCACAAAGGATATTCTATGTATAGTAGAAGAAGATCAAATGGACACACCATCAGTGTCATTCTCCCAAACCCGCTGTCACGTGCTTATACCAGTAGTTAAGCTCATAAAAACACCATGTCCTTGCATTGCATGTCAGGACCTCTCATTCGTTTCCCAGTTCAGATTAACCTTTCATTTTTGTTCAATATCTATTTCCATAGTCACATGTCTACCGAAAAACATGAAATCTTGGTGGTTCGCCGTAATGGCAAAAACTACTCAACTTGGGCATTCCATTTCGAGATATTTGTCCTAGGTAAAGATTTGTGGGGTCATGTTGATGGCAGCACTCCAGTTCCTGACAAAGAGAAAGATAAGGTTGCACATGCCAAATGGGTAGTCAAAGATGCTCAAGTCATGTCCTGGGTCCTAGGTTCTGTCGATCCAAACATTGTCCTAAATCTCCGACCTTACAAAACAGCAGCCACAATGTGGAATTACTTGAAGAAAGTCTACAATCAGAACAACGCCGCTCGAAGATTCCAGCTTGAACACGACATAGCTTTATTTAAACATGACCCCACTACTTCAATCCAGCACCGGTTCAGCAAAATGCTCCTACTACTTCAACAGTGACCCCTGAAATGGTTCAACAAATGATCATTTCTTCCTTCTCTGCTCTAGGAATCTCAGGTAAATCCTCTTCCTCCTAGTACTTTGATTCGGGGGCTTCCAACCACATGACCAACATTTCCTACTTATATAAAAAAATATTTTGGAAGCCTCAAGATACATACCGCTGATGGAAATCAATTACCTATCACAGCCATCGGTGATATTTCTTCATCTCTAACAAATGTTTTTGTCTCTCCTGGTCTCACTAGTAATCTCATTTCGGTTGGTCAATTAGTCGAGAACGATTGTCAAGTACAATTCTCACAATCTGGTTGTCTTGTGCAGGATCAACAATCAGGGAAGATAATCGCAAATGGGCCTAAAGTTGGACGTCTTTTCCCAATTCAGTTTTCATTGCCTCAAAGTCTTTCTTTGCCTTTACTTTCTTGTAATTCTGCTATTGTTGATTACCAAATTTGGCATAAGCGTCTTGGACATCCAAACGCAAATGTACTTCATGAGTTGTTAAAATCTAATTTTCTTGGGAACAAACACACTCCATCGCTTAATTCTGTTCATTTTGATTGCATTCCTTGTAAGCTTGGTAAAAGTAAAATTTTGCCATTTCCAACACATCAGTCTAATGTAACACAACCTTTTGATATAATCCATAGTGATGTTTGGGGCGTGACACCAATTATATCTCATGCTCATTACAAATATTTTGTAACTTATATTGATGATTATAGTCATTTCACATGGGTCTATTTTCTGCGATCAAAAGATGAAGTCTTTTCCACTTTCAAATTTTTTTTATGCTTATGTTCATACCCAATTTTCATCAAAAATCAAAATATTTCACTCTCACAATTGGGGGGGGGGGGGGGGGGGGGG
>Ga0228711_1010337_pt1 | contig 12309 bp, 6 predicted proteins | sample MedpolnodulmetaG_2_FD_177996 | JGI IMG/M metagenome (GOLD analysis project Ga0228711, IMG submission 177996) | Root nodule microbial communities from Medicago polymorpha collected in Santa Monica, California, United States - brown nodules | ecosystem: Host-associated > Plants > Roots > Nodule...
CACACACACACACACACACACACACACAAATTGATGCAATATTAATAAAAATGTTGTAATTTATAATCAAAATAAATATATACTCATTTTATCCATGTGAGCTTAACTCAGTTGGTAGAGACATTGCATTTCATATACAGGGGCCGGGGTTCGTGAGCTCCAGCTACTAGGCTACTTGACCAAAAAAAATAAAAAATATACTCATTTTAAGAGGTTATATCATTTAACACAACATATATTACTAAAGGTTCAATTAAATTATAAATTAAAATAAATTTATATAATTTGACACAAAAAATCCTTTTTCAAACTTCAACTCTTTTTTTATATTTTGTTATAAATATATTCGTCAAACATAGATAGATATCTTTAATTTGGTCAAATAATAATAATTTTATCACTTAATCAAGGAATGCCACATTCTCTTGACCCAAAAAAGAAAAAACAATGCGACATTATTACTAATTAAAATTGTTTGACCTATATGCAAAAGAAATCCACTTTTTCTATTTTTATTTACTACTAAAAATTGTCAAAGATATTAAAAAAAATCATTTTTATTTAATACATTTCCATGTAAAAATATTATCAAAACTATTTAAAAGGAATTTATAATAATAAAAAACAAGAGTCTCCCCAAAAATTCAAAATAATAATAACAATAATAAATAAGAGAATAAAAATAATATTTTATTAAAACTTTCGAAAATAGGAGATCCACCTTCGGAGGGGTTCATAAAGGTTTAACAAATACTTGAAGACACTATATATATAGACTTAGTTGTATATCACACCAACATACAAAACTAATCTAAGGTTCTCTTATTCATTATTATCATCACTAAAATGAAATCCTCACCATCATCATCCTTGTTGTTCATCCTTTGCTTGTGCTTTATATTTTATGCTCCTGTTCCAACACTATGTGGGAACTTGTATGAAACATTATGCAATGAAGCCAAAGAGGATGCCAATAGATGTTTGAATCTTTTGAAAGATTATTCAAACATCACCTCAGCAGCAAATTATCTTGATCTCTCTAGGTCTATCTTGCAGGTGGCACTAGATAAGTCGACACAGGCTGAATGGTATATAATTGGCAAAGTAATGAAGGAACATCCAAGTGGACCTATTAAAATATGTGGAACTGAATGCTACGGTGACCTCACTTCTTGGTCATTGCGAAGAGCATTGGATGATTTGGTTAAGGATCCTCATAATCTAAGCTATGATCTAAGAACGGCTGGTACTGGACCTCCACAATGTGAGGGTTATCTTGAAGCAGGAAACATAACCAATCCCGTAATCCATTCTATGAACATTGAGATGTCATTGTTTTGTAAAATTGGATTTTTAGCTACAAATCATCTAGTGGTTGAAAAGAACCATAGGAAATTGTTGGCCAATTAATTTAGGATTTATATAAGCCAACAAAAAATAACCACATAACATGTTTTTGCTATGTTATTACGCAACAAAATATTTCGATATTTCATCTAATTAATAAGATTGTGAAAGTTTGATAATCAACACTTACATGTGTAACGCCCCAATATTTTATATACATTATATATGTCTTTTTAGTAATTTTTTTACTTTTTTTTTTGAAGGAAGTAATTTTTTTACTTATCAAAAGAAATTATTTTATGCCTACGAGCTTTTTGATTAATTATTAATTTATTATAATGTTATTTTTCTGGAATGTTATTGATAAATTAATTTTTCTTATAATCATTGATAAATTAATTGTTCTTAGAAAATTAAATATTTGTAACCAACAAAAAGAAAATATAATCCTTTAATAGTTTATTCCTCTATCGATCAATTGATGATATATTTCTATATATCAAATTATGATTTATTTTAATAATTTATTTCTATTTTAATCTTTGATTTATTTATTTTAAGAATCTGTTGATTTGGTTAAGTTAATTATTCTATAAAAAAAAGTGTAGGAATCAATTGAATTAATTTTAGAATAGGAAGTGGCCAACTCAATTTTAATGAAGTCCAAATTAAATTATTCTTGGGTGGTTGCCAGTACACCTCAAATTTTGTTTGGGTTTTTCTATTATGTGCAAATTTGCACATGTTAAAAAGTTTAAAATATAAATTTTGTATTGGAACTTGTACATTTAATATTAAATATAAAACTTTTGAATAAATAATTATTGCTTCTGAAAAAAAATTATTACTCTTAGTTGTTTTAACATAAACAATGTTGCGCACATGTTCGACAAATCCATGTTAGACAATTATTATAATTGTCTGTCATTTAAAATGTACTACTCTCTCATTTTTAAAATACATTTTGCATTTTTACAATGTACACTATTCACATGGTTTACTTTGATCATATTTTTTTAACTAATATATAAATACAAATGTTAGCATGTAAAATGTTATTTGATTTGTCTCAATGAATATTTTCAAAATATCAAATTTTTTATTATGTATAATTAAAGATATTAATGGTCAAAGTTATGTATTGACATGTGTGCAATGGTTGACTGCGATATGTGTGCAATGGTTCACTGCGACATGTATTTTGAAACGGATAGAGTAATAAGTTTTATTTGATCAATCCCTCCTTTAGTGACCATAATAGCATATTAATGCACTTGTCTCCATTTAAAATCATTTTATTAATTACCTGTCCTGACTTTTTACTAGCATTCAAATTGCCAATATCAACAAGTCAAATTCCAACCCCAACATTTAATGTGTCAAGGAAATTAAATTTTTATCTAAGCACATCTGGATGAGTACCTCTCTAGGGATAGCAATTAGACCCAGATTTAATGGGTACCCGCAACAAAAACTCACAATGGGTTGGGTAAAACTCCGTTTTCATGGGTTTGAGCATGGGTAAGGGTACTATCATGCCAACTCCACATATACAAATTTATATAATATCATAAATAGTTTATTTATTTTTGGGTATAATTAACTAATTTATTTAGCTATTTAAGCCTAAACCTAAACCAAAAAACTACTTAATACAATAACAACTCCATCCTGCCGGTGTACAATTCTTTAGGGATATTTTGGATGTTTTTTATTTGACTAAATACTACGATTCATACTATTTTATGAGTTAATTTTTAAAAAATTAAATCATAGTTTTATTTCAATTGTGATGTTTTTATTTTCTTTTCATAGTTAAAGTGCGAGTAATGGGTTTGGGCACTTAAGTACCCATAGGGTATGGGCAAGGGCACTAAAGTTGTTGCCCACGAGGGTACGGGCACGGGTATTTTTTCATAATGCGGGAATGGGGAAGGGCATTGTAGTACCCTACCCATAGGGTACCCATTGCCATCCGTATACCTCTCGCGTTTTAGGTCGAAATATTTAAAGAATATCTTGAGGGGGATACGGAGGTACGTGCTACTCCCTCCATTTCGCAATATTTGTCGTTTTTGGAGAATAATTTTGTTTCACATTACTTGTCACTTTCAAATTTCAATGCAACATTAATTATTGGTTTGTCAATAATACCTTTACTTATTTATTGTAGAGAGACAAATAATAAACTGAAATAATAAATGGTTAAGGATATTAAAGAAAACAACACACAAAATTTCATAAAAATAATAAATTTATTTGATTTCTTAGGATGTATAAATTCCTTAAAATTTCTAAGGGGGTTTCTACTTCCTACTAGAAAAAAAAAAAAAAAAACAGGGCTGATGGGTCCTATAACAGGGACAGGTCTCCAAGAATCATTGTGCTATGATTTGTATATTTGCAAGTTACACAATATCACAAACCCAAAAAGTGACAAAAACTGAAGCTATATATAACTTTTTTTTTTCTCAAACTGGATTGCATTTCAAAGATAGGGGAAAATAAATTTACAGTGGCTCATTACATAAGGCTACATTTTTTATTAGAAGAAAGCTATATCTTTTTATAGAAATAAATGACAATTAAACTTATGGTGGCAAATAAAAGGATTGGTTAAATTAATTAATCCCTTTACATTCCACTGAACCAGAAACTTACATATAAACTTGCATATAACTATCTTTTTATAAAAGTTTATTTCAAACCAATAGGAGAAAAAACTTGTATCAATCTTGAATATTGAAATAAACTGTATAGTGCTCATCCCTAAAGTTGAACAATGGCTCTAAAAGAAAATTCTGCTTTGCACCTTTAGCCACAAAGCTGATAGGATGGTATTGCCTTAATCCTTTGCCAGAAACAAAACTAGTTGATTGGTTAAAACTAGCTTCAGAACCAGACTTGCACCTGAGCTTAACTCCTGAACCAGCGCTCATATCGCTATGCACGTAACAATCTTTGTTGCTTTGTGATTCTAAAGATACGGTTTGATTACTTCCGTCCAATCCAGGTACCAGTAGAAAAACAGAAGAAGCATCGCCATGGGAAGAATTTACAATGGTAAGAGGTTGGTCTGGTTCTTGGTGACTTACAATCATTCCAGGAAGATCAAACGGTTCTAACATCACAGTTTTATTATCAGTATCTTTTGACATAAGTCTAAAGGTGGCATGAAGAGCGATATCAGTGCCAGGTTGAGGTAATTTTTGCATTGTAAGTGATTGGTTTGAGTTTATTATAACAAAAGTTGAATTTCCAAAGTCTTGTGAAAGAGAAACTAGTTGATTATAGTAAATTGAGGGAAGTGGAGTAATCCAGTCTGCAACAGTTGTGTTAGCACCAGCTTTAATGTCCCAATTGCTGGTGGTGTGACCAGCGAGTAGATATGGGCCGTAAAGAATAGCTTGAACTGACGCATATTCAGGTCTGTCATCTAAATTATAATTTGAAAACACAATATCAGTAATATAAGCAAATGTTTTCATGAAAAATATATATGAACTTTGAAGGAAGGGTAATGATAATCAGCATATTCTTTCATTGATTATCACCGGCGTTCCACTGTCGTGTGATTGGCAAAAAAGGGTGATGCAAGAAGCTACCTTTTATGGCTTCTGTTCTGATGGTAAGAGGCAACTGAAGGGTCAGATTGTCACCGGCATTCCACTGTCGGGTGTTTGGCAAAAAATTCCCTAGAGGTTAAGACAGTAAAATATTACTTTCATGTTTTAAATGTTAATTTTTCCTGTTATAATAAAATACAAAAATATGTATAAATTACTAGTGTGTATGACCGTGTGTGTCCTAACTTAATATGAGTAATCATTCTAGCGTCTATCCGCATAAGATAAGGGAAGTAAAGACAGATTCAGACCTGGAGCTGGAAGAGATAAAGTTTCAGAATTCAACATCGCCTTGGCACCATCTGCGTGACTCCAAGATGGTACACGAAAGTTCAATGTTGACGAAGTCCCAGTTGTCTGCACATTTCAAGTTTTGATATGATAAGTAGTAGAAGGAAAATATATAGGATTTTATACTACATGTACTCTTTGGTTTATTAAATAAGGCATAAAAAATGGAATTGTAAATTATTAATCAAAAGTCCAATACCTATCATCCAAAGATATTCTAGCTAAATTGACATAATCAAGTTCAGAAACCCAACTTTGGTGTCATATATGTACCTAATAAGAATATGTGGCTAAATGAGATGCCATTAGAAAATGCAATGACTACCTCATTAGGAGAGAAGGTAAATGTCACTCGTAGGTAAGGGTCCGATGAAGCAGCCGGAACAACCGTCTGAGTGAGCAAAAGTTTCCCAGATTTCCAATTAAATGAGCTTGATATGTACTGAATGATGTATAGACTAGGATGTTTCCCTTCCTCTTGAAAATAAATAGAATCTCCCAGCTTTGAGAATGATTCAATTCCTAATCACAAAGGAAAAATAAATGAAGAGCATAATACTGGTAACAGAATAAAGGAGTTTATAAAGAATATTACTCCCTCTTTCTCATACTATTAAGTGTTATAATTAGAATATTTGTTTATCTCTTATTATTTATCATTTTAAAAGACCAACGAATCATTCAGTACCTTTTTTCCAATAATACCCTGATTTATTGTATCTAAGACCACATATGAAGCAAGTTTATAGTTTGATGTATGTAGCAATAAAAAGTGTACATAACCTTAAGAAACACTTAATATGAGACGGAAGATATATGTAGTTTGATGTAAGTGACCAAAAAAAAATCCCCACCTGTTCCGTAGCAGCACCAGAAAGTGTTAAATGGATTTCCCCAACCCTTTTCAGTTTTAGCTTTGGAAACACCAAGACCTAGAGGAAGCATATAAATCATCACTCCAGGATCTGTTCCTCTTTGAATACTGAGTACACCATTCGTTAAGGCACGTTCATAATAATCTGCATATGAGACTTCTTTTGTCCATCTAAACAGGTGCCGCGAAACCTGAAATCATTATCTTGCAACATAAATACTTCAACAGAATAAACTAAGAATCATCTTTGAATATCAAGAAATGTATCACACTGATATAGGAACACATATTCAACAATAAATCATAAACATAATACCAATAAACTACCTTTTTTTTTCAAGTCCAATGAACTACCATATGATAATAAATTTAGCATATGCGCATTTTTAACTCACCTAAGATTACACGAAGAACTAAAAGAATGACGAGTGATTGACTGTACCTTCAACATATTGTAAGTTGTGCAAGATTCTTCATTCTCTGTTGAATTTAAGTTGTCAGCTATTCTCTTTGGATCCTTCCTACAGAAAAATTAAAGTAAAGGACTGTTTCAGATAGATGTTTGGAACTGACCATCTTAAAATAAAGGAACAAAAACTTTCTACTTGATTTCCTTTAAGAAAATAAATTCAATGGATAACTTTCAATGCATATGAAAAACAAAAACTTAAAATGCAGACATCTTAGTACCAGATCTCGCCGACTGATGTCCCTCCTGTTGCATAGGTGTGAGAAGAGTTTACAATGTCCATAAAGAATGCCCCAATATCCTAACACACAATAACAAATCTTACAAAATTTGAAGGCATCGATATGGGTGGTTAAATGATTATTATCCTCTAGTTATACCACTAAATATTGCAATTGTAACATAATAAATGATATGACATTAATAAATAGAAAGAAAAAGAAAAACATGTTTTCTTTGAAACATAGTGAAATATAATATACAATGTGCATAAATAACTCACCATATAAAGTGGATCACCTGTGACTTCATACCGCAATTGAGATCCAACAACAATTGGGATATGCGTATTGGCATGAAAATTAGCTATGTCATTAGCCTACATGAAAAAAGAGAATTTAATAATCCGAGTTTAACATCCAAATGTCTAATTGTTTCATTTAGAGGGAGTACAATATTGATATGAGTTACCTGTACTGCAAGCACCCCTAAAAAGCACGGCTTGTCAAAAAGGTGCGCCAACACCAGATGCTTTGAATCCCTCTGCATATAGCATAAAATTACAGATTTACATTAGAATTGAAGTTTACAGCGATAACCAGGCGCCATTACACGGTACCTTTGAATGACATGTTTATAAAATCCATAAACTATGCACTAGAATCCATATGAGATAATTTCTATACTTAAAAGCAACATAATCAACAAGTCAAGAACATTATATAAACACATGAATCAACAATCAAGAACATTATATAAACACATGAATCAACAATAGAGTTGAAGAAACTACATTAACTAGTTAACCTACCGTTAAGCTATATAATCTGTACAGGACATCATTCATTCCTCCAGTTTCCTCATTCTGGGATTGATAGTGTCTATTAACAGTGAACTTCATTATGACATTCATCACTCTGTTGTAAAAGTAATCGACCATCCATGTAACCATTTTTAGAGCTTGAGGGTTTCCAGCTATAGTATACTGATCCAACAGGCCAGCCAAGATCTGTCAAAGTTGAATAATTGAGATCCGACAATATTAAGGCCAAAAGTACTGGCAAAATCAAAATCTAGTTTTTCTTATACCTTGTGAATGGTGTAATAAGGAGCCCATGCATAGTGAAGAGCTTCAATCTGATCAAAAAATTCAGTTGGAAATGCAGACAGATATCCGGTTCCAATTTTTTCCTGACAGGTGGACAGACCGGCAACAAGAGCCGACATTTTCTGGTTCAGGCTATCATTCTTTGTGCTGGCCCACATTAGAGCTGATGCACTCAAGTAATGCCCTTCACATTGTAAAAGAAAAGGAATTATAAGTTAATACTTCAAAAGTGAATTGCTGAAGTTGAAAATTGCAGGCAGAAGTAATTGTAATAGAACAGAACAGAACATGCGTTTTTGTGTATAATAGAGTCTACACAATGTGTGAGAGAGATATTTCAGAAGTTATGGGCCAATTTCAAATTAAGTAAAGTTCAGTTTAGTTATGAATAAACATTATACATGAAAAGTCTAAAAGACTAGCTTTCAAAAATCTTGAGAACACTGGTTCCTGTTTGAGGGAGGGGATAGGTAGAAAAATGAAAAATGGAATATTCTTATATATAGCTGCAATTTTTATTCAAATTAACTTTTTAATCTTCTAAAAGCTCTGACTAATTACTACACATAAAAGTGGAAAAAGCTTTACATGAAAGACAGACTTATGCGAATAAAGGTTAATAGGGTTGTAAATAAAAGGTTCGCAACCATGATTTGGGCTTCGACATAACAGTTTTTGATTTTTCAGAAAATACAACACAACAACGATTGAGGCCAGTGTTTTACTGCGATTCTTTGCAATGTCAAAGATCGCGACGTGGCCACAACTGTTACCATGACCACTATTTAAAACACTGGTTGAACATGAAACAGGTAATGAATGAAATAAACTTACCAACAAAATGGCCTCTGAGTCCTATGCTAGGATCCTCCCATCCTCCATACGGTTTACCAGGAGTCGGTAAACCAGCCGTTTTTCTGAAACTCCAAATCAACCTATCAACATCTAACATTAACAGATACTCCAAATTAGTCTTTTGTGCTTGAGCATGGATAGAACCTTCAAGCAATCTCACATCCCCAAGAGGAACTTCTTTGAGAAATCCAACAGGTGGCTTAGACAGATCAGCATTCTTCATTTCCCTATACTTAGCAGCCCAATCACGTTGGTTTTCTTGTGATAAAAGCTTCCTTGGAAGCAAATCAGCCCAAGCCGATTCATCAGTTGGTGTCAAATGATAGTGAGACATCACTTCTTTCTTCCATGTCTCATTCGTTGATGCCCACAGCTCATACCGGAACGTATGTGATTGAATTGGAAAATTGTTCATGCATTCTTTGCCAGCAACACAACCAAACAGCATAATGGCCATAAACATAAACACAAAAACCTTCATCTTTCTGACAAGTTCAAAGCAAAAGCACAAATATATTAGAAAAAAGAAAGAAACCTTAGTCTATAAGTTATTAAGCTAAACTTGGACAGAGAAAAAAAAATAGCATAGATAATACATTACTCACCAGAGAACAAACTTGAATTAAAATTATTTGTAATTGCAAGCCAGCCCAGAAATTTATATCTCAAGTTGAAAGTTCAAAGTAAAATGGAAGTTCAAAGTAAAAACAAGATCGTATTAAAGAAAGAAAGAAACTTTATCAACCCGCGTAAGGAAAATAAGGAAATTAAGAATGAAAAGAATGATTGTCAAATAAGGAAATATTCTTGGACCCACCACGTGTGGGTCGTTCAAGCCAAAAGGAAAAAATGTTGGAACTCCTTTTTATAAGTGTTGAAAACATACTGTGAAGTGTAATATGTAACGGGGAGAAAGATACATAATGAAGTCAAAGTGAATTTTTGAACACATAACTATGATATATGAGCAGGGTAATGTAATGTCTGAAATTCACCGCAATCACTCCATTGTTTTTCGAGGTATACCATGAAAGTTCTTGTTGGTCGCCAGTGTAATCCGTAATTAAATTCTGATAGGTTGAGTGAGATTTGGAAAGATAATGTTAACGTAAATGTTGATGTTAGTGTAACCCATAAATTTGATTGGTTGACTGAGATTTAGATAAGAAAAAAAACACCGACGTCATCACTCACGTTAGACAAATTCAAAATATAATTGGTTGACGGAGATTTAGATAAGATAATGCTGACATAGATTTACTAATTTAAGCTTAATTGAAATGTCATTAATTAAATAATTAATTGTTTTATATCATTACTAATTAAAATATCACTAATTTAATTAAATTTGAGCTTAATGATTTAGTTAATATTTAGTTGAATTAATTAATCATTTAATTAGAATTAAATTTATTAGAATTGGAGTTTTATTTATATTTTTGAATATAAAAGAAATTAATAAAAACTATAAACTATTTTAATTTTTAATTAGTTAGAAAACTTAAATTAATAATTAAAAAACTTCAATTAATGATTAATTAAAATAGAAACTTTAATTACATTTTTAATATAAAAAGAATTAATAAAAATTGAAAGAATTTCTACGGTAAAAAGAAAATGAAATTAGAACAAAGAAGAAAGAAAAAATAAAAAGAACTATATGAAAACAAAAAGAAATAGAAATTCTACACAAAAGACAAAACTAGGATATTCTCCCCACTTCTCAAGGATATGTGTCATTCATTTAGTGGAAAAGTTGTCATTGTCAAACTCATAAAAAAGGATATAGTAGTGTAATACTTTTGAAAGAGTGGTAGTGCCCGGAATAGTCAAGATACTCCTCATTATGTACCCTCTCCATTTCTTTTATTTAGAGTGTTATAGACTCAAAAAACATTGAAAAAAGTTAAATATAATTAATAATGTTGGGACTCACTTAGTGGTAGGACCCATTATATATTTTATATGTCTATCCCTCTCTAAATTGTGTATTGTATTCCACTTAGTGGTAGGATCCTAACCCAGATGCTACATAAGCAATTTTAATAGTGGTACCGTGGTAAAAAAGCCAAATTGCACAAAGCAATTGTCAAAGTCTACAGTCAATAAATGCATGGCTTGGTTTTTCTTTACAACGGCTAGGCTATGCATAGGCTAGTTCAGATACGCACATAGCTTGCAGTGGGTGAGTTTTAGCATGGGCCAATCGTAAAATTTCCCTAAATTCTGCTCTTTATTCAACAATTTTTGCTCACTCTCAACTGAAATGAGCAAATTACCTCTACGTGAGTTAACTCACGCTAGTGTAAATCTCTGCGTGAGTTAACTCACGCAGCGTGAGCGTGAGTTAAATTATGCAAATTTAACACAAACGTGAGTTAAGTCACGCAAGGGTATTTTGAGGATTTCAGTTCGGAATGAACAAAATGTATTGGGTAAAGAGCAGAATTCAATTTCCCTATGTTGGGCTCATCTATATTTACTGGCTAGAACCTGTGATTCAATTCACTGGTTCATTGGTATTTAACCGGTTATGTACAGCAATTTTGTTTTTCATAGTTCTTTTTGCTAAGACATAAAATCCACATAAATTAGTTATACAATAGTTTTTTTTTTTAGTATATATACGTAAAAACCAAAAAGTGATTTTAAAAATAGAGTTAAACTAGAACTATTACCCGTGCTACTACCAGGGTCATAAACAATAGAAGAGCTAATATATTGCAATATGATTCATTATATAGATAAGAAAACAATTCAACATAAACAATATTTTAGGACATGCAACACTTGCTCACACATTTTAGAATATCTCTTTATACACTATATTTGAAGTGGTGTTGATACAATCCTCATTATCATCTGTTCTATCGCACAGATCTATTAGGGGTGAAGCACTATTGTTTTTAACGATTAATCTTTCTCGTTCTATTTTTTTGGTTCTATTTATAAGAGGTAAACAGTTACTTTTTTGTCAATTCATTTAATGGAAAAGTTGTCATTGTCAAACTCATAAAAAAGGATATAGTAGTGTAATACTTTAGAAAGAGTGGTAGTCCCCGATAGTCAAGATCCTCCCCATTTTGTACACTGTCCATTTCTTTTATTTAGAGTGTTATAGATTAAAAAAAATTGAAAAAAGTTAAATATAATTAATAATGGTGGGACTCACTTAGCAAGTCCACACGAACGGTGCTCCTCCAAAACTCGGTGCTAGCCAAGGAATCAGAAGTTTCAGAGAGTTAGGGTTTCTCCAAAAACGTGTAACCAAAAACTTCAGCACTAGGGTTCTATATATAGAACTCCTAGTTTGCTCTGCAAGTCAGAAGTCACTATTGGGCTTCAGTAAGCCCAATAACGAGTTTAGTAATTCTGCTAACTAATTAGCGTTATTTACTAAACGCACCTCTTATATAAGTCATACTTATATATTTCTCTTTTGACCGTTCTTTGTGTGTGACCCTATAGGTTCTAGTCACGTTGGCAATAATATTAAATCTAATATTTAATACTATAAACA